>Ga0164241_10002295_pt1 | contig 21056 bp, 20 predicted proteins | sample OricomyardsoilBY_FD_108780 | JGI IMG/M metagenome (GOLD analysis project Ga0164241, IMG submission 108780) | Backyard soil microbial communities from Emeryville, California, USA - Original compost - Back yard soil (BY) | ecosystem: Environmental > Terrestrial > Soil > Unclassified | place: USA... | reverse complement strand
CGATCGACCCGATCCTCTCCGTCCCCGGCATCCGCGACGCGCTGCGGGCGGCGCCGGCGCCGGTCGTGGCGGTCTCCCCGATCGTCGGCGGCACCGTCGTCAAGGGCCCGACCGAGCCGTTCATGGCCTGGGCCGGGTTCCCGCTGACCGCCGAGGGCGTCGCCGCGTACTACGGCGACGTGGTCGACGCGATCGTCACCGACGAGGTCGTGAGCACGCTGCCGTCGCTGCGCACCGACACGATGATGGCCGACGCGGACGCGCGCGATCGCGTCGCCGCGGAGGCGCTGGAGTTCGCGCGGGCGCTGGCATGAGGACGATCGCCGTCCTGCCGGTCAAGTCGTTCGACGCCGCGAAGACCCGCCTCGCCGCCGACCTCGGGGAGTCTCAGCCGGAGCTGGCGCAGCGGATGGCCGCCGGCGTGCTCGACGCGCTGTGCGCGGCCTCGGCGCTCGACGCGGTGCTCGTGGTGACGCGCGAGCCGGCGGCGATCGCGCGCGCCGCCGAGCTGCGCGCGGAGGTCGTCGACGAGCCGGAGCTGCTCGGCCACAGCGCCGCGGCGGCCCGCGGCGTGGCCCGCGCGGTGGCGCTCGGAGCCGAGCGCGTGCTGCTGGCCGCCGGCGACTGCCCGCTCCTCACGCCCGCCGACGTGGATGAGTTACTCGCGCGATACGACGATCCCGGCGTCGTGATCCTCGCCGATCGTCACGGAACCGGCACGAACGGCCTCCTCCTCTCCCCGCCCGACGCGATCGCCCCCGCGTTCGGCCCCGGCAGCCGCGAGCGCCACGCGCGGCTCGCCGACGAGGCCGGCGTCCCGTGGGTCGTCGCGGCGATCGAGGCGTTCGAGCTCGACGTCGACACCGCGGCCGACCTCGCGGCCGTCCGCGCCGCCGCCCCGCGATGATCGCGGCCGCCGCGATCCCCGGGATCGGCGAGGTCGCCGCCGGGGACGACCTCGCGGCGGTGCTCCGGCCCCACGTCGCCGACGGCGACGTGCTCGTCCTCGCGCACAAGATCGTCAGCAAGGCCGAGGGCCGGGTCGTCGCGCTCGGCGCGGTCACGCCGTCCGAGCGCGCCGAGCGGATCGCGGCCGAGCACGGGAAGGACCCGCGCCAGGTGCAGGTCGTGCTCGACGAGACGGAGGCGATCGTCCGCGAGCGCCCCGGCGTCCTGATCTGCCGTACGCGCCACGGGTTCGTCTGCGCGAACGCGGGCGTCGACGCCTCCAACGCGCCCGACGGCCACCTCGTCCTGCTCCCCGAGGACCCCGACCGCTCCGCCCGCGCGCTGCGCCAGGCCTTCGGGGTCCGCTGCGCCGTCGTGATCGCCGACTCGTTCGGCCGCGCGTGGCGCGTCGGCCAGGTCGACGTCGCGATCGGGATCGCCGGGCTCGTCGGCGTCGACGACTGGGCCGGGCGCGCCGACCGCGCCGGCCGGCCGCTCCAGGCGACCGCGATCGCGATCGCCGACCAGGCCGCGGCCGCCGCCGACCTCGCCCGCGGCGGCAAGGACTCCGGCCACCCGGCGGTCGTCGTTCGCGGCCTCGAACGCTGGATCACCGACGCCGACGGACCGGGCGCCGCGGCGCTCGTGCGGGCGCGCGACGAGGACCTGTTCCTGTAGGGACCGCCGCCGCGCGGGAGGCGGAGCGGCCCACGCGCACCGCGAAGTCGCGCCGCGAGGCAACCGCGCGGGAGGCGGAGCGGCCCATGCGCGCCGCGAAGTCGCGCCGCGGGGCAACCGCGCGGGACGCCTGTAGGAACACCGCGCCCGGCCGCGAAGGCAGAGAGATGCCACCGCGACTCTCGCCACGCCGTCCTGTTCGGGGATCGATGCCCCCTTCTCTCACTCGCGCCGGGCTCACGCTCGCCCTGGCCGCCACCGCGGCGACCCTCGCCGCCGCTCCCGCGGCCGCCGACTGCCCGGGCGGCGGAGCCGCCTGCCTCTACGCGAGCGCCTCGCAGGTCGGGCTCCGCGGCGAGGGCGTGCTGCGCTTCCCGCAGGCGGTCTCGGTCGGGCCGGACGGGTCGGTGTTCGTAGGCGACCAGGGCTCCAACGTCGTGCAGGTCTTCGGGCCCGACGGGGTCTACAAGCGCGAGATCGGCGTCTCGGGGACGCGGCCCGGCGAGCTCGGGCCGGTCGGTGCGGTCGCCGCGGCGGCGGACGGGTCGGTGTTCGTGGCCGACGGTTCGAACCGGATCCAGCGCTTCGGCGCCGACGGCGCGCTGATCACCGCGTTCGGCGGCCCGGGGACCGACGTCGGACGCTTCCGGTTCGGCGCCGGCGGCGGCAACGACGCGGGCGCGGGCGGCGGACTCGCGGTCTCCGCCGACACGCTCTTCGTCGCCGACTCGGGCAACGACCGGATCCAGCGCTTCTCCCTCAACGGCGACAAGGGCACCGTGATCGTCCCGCCCGGGACGCTCGCCTACCCGCGCGGCCTCGCGGTCCGCGGCACGCGCCTGGCCGTCGCCGACGACCAGAACCACCGAGCGATCGTCTACGACACGGGCGGCCACCTGCTGAAGATGGTCGGCTCCGGCCAGGGCAGCGATCCCGGCTACCTGAGCTTCCCCTACGGCGTCGCGTTCGACCCCGCCGGCCGGCTGTTCGTCGCCGACGACCTCAACCACCGCGTCGTCCGCTTCAGCGGCGCCCCGGACTACCCCTACAAGGCCCGCTGGGGCTCCTACGGGACCGGCCCCGGCCAGCTCGCCTACCCGCGCAACATCGCCTCCGACGGCGCCGGCAACGTCTACGTCGCGAACACCGGCAACGACCGGATCGACGTCTTCGACCGCAGCGGCCGGCTGCTGCGCTCGTTCGGGACCTCGGGCCGCGCCTCCGGCCAGTTCGACGCGCCGATCGGCGTCGGCTCCGACGCGAGCGGCCTCCGCGCGGTCACCGACTCGATCAACGGGCGCGTCCAGTTCCTCAACCCGGACGGCAGCGTCGCCAGCGTCTGGGGCTCACCCGCCCCCGGCCCGACGATCCTCCCGAACCCGGTCGCCGTCGCGTTCGACGCCGGCGGCAACGCCTACGTGCTCGACCAGCGCCGCGCCCGGATCGTCGTGTTCAGCCGCGCCACCGGCCTGCCCGTGCGCACGATCGGCTCGCAGGGCAGCGGCCCCGGCCAGATGCTCGACCCCGCCGCACTGGCGATCTCCGGCGGCGGGACGATCTCCGTCGCCGACGGCGGCAACCAGCGGATCGCGCGGTTCACCACCGCCGGGAGCTACCTCGGCTCGACGACGGGCACCGGCACCGGCCGCGGGATCGCGGTCGCCGCCGACGGCAGCCGCACCTACCTCGCGACGACCGACAACAAGATCACCGTCTACGACCAGAGCGGCCTCGCCCTCGAGGACTTCGGCGGCACCGGCTCGAAGCTCGGCAAGCTCAACGCGCCCGCGCAGATCGCCCTCGACGCCGCCGGGAACCTGTGGGTCGCCGACCGCGGCAACAACCGGATCCAGGAGTTCGGCCCCGACGGCGAGCGGCTCGGCACGTTCGGCGAGCGCGGCGTCGGCCTCGGCCAGCTGATCCACCCGTCGGGCGTCAGCGTCGACTGCCACGGCGTCCTGACCGTCACCGACACCGAGAACAACCGCGTCCAGCAGTTCGCGCTCACCTCGCCGGCGACCACGACCTGCGGCGCGCTCCCGGCGCTCGGCACCCCGCCGGCGCCGAAGCTCCCGACGCTCCCGGCCCCGGCCGGCCCGGTCCTGACCGCCAAGGTGCTGCGGGCCAACGGGCTGCTCACGTCGCGCAACCTCCCGATCCGGATCGGCTGCGACACCGCGTGCACGGTGACCGCGACCGGCACGTTCACCCAGGAGAACAAGCCCGCGAAGGGCAAGAAGCCGCTGGCGCTCCCACTCGGCACCGTCAAGCGCGACCTCGGGGCCGGCGACACCGCGGTGATCCGGCTGACGCTCACCGACGCCCAGGCCGCGAGGATGCGCAAGGCCCTGAAGAAGACGAAGTCGCTGGCGATCGCCCTCCAGGTGACCGCGACGGCAAGCGCCGGCCAGCCGACCGTCGTCACCGAGCGGGTGCGCGGGACCTAGCGGGCGCCGGCCAGGACCGGCCGCGAGCCCTCGATCCGCGCCGGGAGGAACGCCGAGCCGACGACCTCCCCGGCGCCGAGGTCGACCCGCAGGATCCCGGTCGACGACGTCCCCGGGCTGTTGGCGCCGAACACGAAGTTGCCGAGGCTGTAGGCGACGAGCCGCCCCGCCGGCCGGCGGACGGGCTGCAGCACGTGCGGGTGCGCGCCGATCACGGCGGTCGCGCCCGCCCGCAGCGCGACGTCGGCCAGCGCGCGCTGCGCCGGCGACTCGACGGTGTCGCGCTCGATGCCCCAGTGGAACGTCGCGATCACCACGTCGGCTGAGCGCCGCGCCCGCGCGATCGCCGCCGTCACGCGCTCCGGCGTCGCCCACGCGGTGCCCGGGCTGAGGCCGACGGCGCGGAACTCGAACGGCAGGATCGAGGAGAAGCCGACGAACGCGACCTTCAGCCCGAGCGCCTCGACCACCGCCGGCCGGTACGCCGCGGCCTCGTTCGCGCCCGCGCCGACCGGGACGATGTCGTTGGCCCGCAGCGTCCGGAGCGTGTCGACCAGCGCGGCGTCGCCGTAGTCGCCGCTGTGGTTGTTGGCGAGGTTGAGGACGTCGAACCCCGCGTCGGCGCGCATCGCCGCGACGGACGACGGCCGCCCGCGGAACGTGTACTGCTTGACCTGCGCGGTGCCGCGCAGCGAGACCGGGCACTCGAGGTTGCCGAACGCGATGTCGGCGCCGCGCAGCGTCGCGCCGACGCTCGCCCACGGGTAGCCCGCGCCGAAGCGGTCGATCATCCCGCCCGGCCCGTCGCCGAGGTTGATGTCGCCGACCGCCATCAGCGTCAGCGGCCGCACGCGCACGTACGCGCTCGCCGTCGCGGCCCCGTCGGCGCCGACCGCGCGCAGCCGCATCGGCCCGACCGTGCGCTGCGCCCGGAACGCCGACGAGCCGCCGACCGCCGCGATCGGCTCCCCGATCCGGACCCACGACGCGCCGCGGCGGACCTGGATCCGCACCGGCCGGGTCAGCCCGGTCGTGCGCGCGAGCAGCCGGCCCGCCGGTGCGACGGCGGCCGGGACGGAGATCGCGGGCGGAGGCGGCGGCGTCTGCGAGGCCACCGCGCCGCCCTACTCCTCGCCCTTGCCGCGGAAGAACAGGATCCAGATCAGCGGCAGCGAGAGCCAGCCGAGGACCAGGACCACCATCGAGAAGATCGTGAGCACGGGCGCCGGCTCAGCCGAGCTTCTCGATGCGCAGCCGCCGCTCGCCGCGCGGCGTCTCGACGACCGCCACCTCGCCGGGCTTCTTGCCGACCAGCGCGTGCGCCACCGGCGACTCCGCCGACAGCTTCCCGCTGGCCATGTCGGCCTCGGTCGGCCCGACGATCGTGTACGTCGCCTCGCGCCCGCTCTCCTCGTCGACCACCGTGACGGTGCCGCCGAACTGGACGGTGTCGCCGTCTCCGGTCACCTCGACCACGCGCGCGGACCGCAGGCGCGACTGGAGGCGCATGATCTTCGTCTCCAGGTGCGACTGGTCGTCCTTGGCGATGTGGTACTCGGCGTTCTCCTTGAGATCGCCTTCGTCGCGCGCGGCGAGGATCCGCTTGGCGATCGCCCGGCGCGCCGGACCTTCCAGCTCCGCAAGCTCCGCTTCGAGCTTGGCGAGGCCCTCGGCCGTGATGGCGCCTTCGAGATCTGGTCCGTCGGTCATCCGGAGACCCTACCCATCCGGCCCGATCCCGTACTCAGGCGGCCGCGGGCTCCGACACCGGCCCACCCACCGGATGGAGCGCGCGGATCTCGTACAGCGTGGTGCGCTCGGCGGCGTCGCGACCGGCCGCGTGGGCGGCCGCGATCAGCTCCGGCGGGTCGAGCTTCACGCCGTGGTACGAGCCGGCGAGGCGCGAGATGTTCTCCTCCATCAGCGTCCCGCCGAGGTCGTTGACGCCCCAGCGCAGCGCCTCGGTGGCCGCCTCGAGGCCCATCTTCACCCACGACGCCTGGAGGTTGCGGATGCTCTTGCCGAGCGCGAGCCGGAAGACCGCGGTGTGCTTGAGGTTCTCCTCGCTGGAGATCTCCTCGACGCCGTGCGTGCGCCCCAGCAGCGTGTGGAAGGGGATGAACGACAGCGGCACGAACTCGGTGATCCCGCCGGTGCGCTCCTGCAGGGCGCGGATCACGCGCATGTGCTCGGCCAGCTCCCACGGCTCCTCGATGTGGCCGAACATCACCGTCGAGGTCGAGCGCAGCCCGGCGCGGTGCGAGGCCTCGATGATCTCGACCCAGCGGGCGACCGGCAGCTTGTTCGGCGAGATCCGCCCGCGGACGCCATCGTGGAGCACCTCGGCTGCGGTCCCCGGCGTCGAGCCGAGGCCGGCCTCGCGCAGCCGCGCGAAGACCTCGCTCGGCTGAAGCCCCGAGACGTCGACCATGTGCGCGATCTCCATCGGCGAGTACGCGTGCAGGTGGAGGTCCGGCTGCTCGTCCTTGAGGATCCGCAGCCAGTGCAGGTACTCCTCGAGGCCCCAGTCGGGATGGATCCCCGACTGCATGCAGATCTCCGACGCGCCGTACTCGACCGCCTCGCGCACGCGGCGGCGCAGCTCGGCCTCGTCGAGGTCGTAGGCGTCGGGCGAGCGCTTGCCCTGCCCGAAGCCGCAGAACGCGCAGCCGACGGTGCAGACGTTCGAGACGTTGATGTTGCGGTTGACGACGAACGTGACGACGTCGCCCGCGAGCTCGGCGCGCAGCTCGTCGGCGGCGGCGCGCATGTCCTCGATCGCCTCGGGGCGCGTCTCGGCGAACATCGCCGTCAGCTCCTCGGGCGTCAGCCACGCGCCGTCGCGGCCCTTGGCGATCGCCGGGCCGACGAGGTCCGCGTTGATCGCGAACGGCGCCTCCTGACGGCCCGAGCCGCTGCGCGGGATGAACGACCAGTACTTCGTCTTGACCACGTCGAGGACGCCCTGCGCCTGCCACGCGGGGTCCAGGTACTGCCCGTACGCGCAGAGCCGCTCGGTCAGCGCGTAGCCGTCCTTGGCGAGCGTCTTGCGCACCTGGTGCGGCGACGGGAACGGGTGCTCGGGCGAGATGTGGTCGCCGTTGGCCGACAGCCCGCCGAGGTCGGTGGCGCCCGCGGCGACCAGCTCGGGCCACCAGTCGCTGAGGTTCGGGGGGACCTGGATCCCGACGTCGGGCATCAGCTCGCGCGCGTGGACGATGACCCGCTCGAGGTCCTCGATCGTGATCGGCGTCGCCCACGCCGGCGCCTCGTGGTGCGGCGCGCTCGACAGGCCCGTGCGCCAGAACTCGGCGGCGGCCTCGGTCGCGATCTCCGCCGGCTCCTCGCCGTAGTACTTCCGGTGCGGCACGAAGTTCTGGAGGATCACCTCCTGGAGGTGTCCGTGCTCGGCGTGGACCGCGGCCAGCGCGGCCAGCGCCGCGAAGCGGTCGGCCTCGGACTCGCCGATGCCCAGCAGGATCCCGCTCGTGAAGGGGATCTTCAGCTCGCCGGCGTCGCGAATCGTCTGCAGCCGCAGCGCCGGGTCCTTCGTCGGCGACGCCTGGTGCGCGACGAGGTCGGCGCGCATCGACTCGAGCATCAGCCCCTGGGAGGCCGTGACCTCGCGCAGCCGCGCGAGCTCCTCGCGGGACAGCGCGCCGAGGTTCGTGTGGGGCAGCACGCCCCGCTCGAGCGCCCGCTCGCACGCCCAGACGACGTAGGCGACGAAGTCGGCGAAGCCCAGCTCGGCCAGCCGCTCGCGCACGCCGGGGTGGTAGGCGGGGTCGTCGCCGGTGAGGACGAGCAGCTCCTTGACGTTGCGCCGCGCCGCGTCGTCGATGAGCTTCTCGACCTCGGCGGGCGTGTGCAGGTGCGGCTGGTGCGTGGCGAAGGCGCAGTACTTGCAGTGCGAGACGCACGTCCGCGACAGCGAGAGCGTGACGTTTCGCGAGAACGTGACCCGACGGCGCACGGACGGGAGGCTACCGGCGTCGCGGGCGGCGGTCCGCTTCCGACCCGCCGAACGGCGGGTGGCCGCCGTCACGAGCCGTGACCGCCGCCGGGCGAGCCGCGCCGGTACCGTCCGGCGCCGCATGCTCCGCCGCCTCGCCCCCCTCCTCGCGCTGCTCGCCCTCGGCGGCTGCGCGAGCACCGGCGACGACCGGCCCAACATGGTCGCGGGCCTCGTGCTCGACACCGCGCCGGCCGCCGTCCACGTCGGGATCTACGTGGCGGTCAGCCGCGGCTTCGACGAGGCCGACGGCGTCACGCTGCGGATCCGCGAGCCGGCGACGCCGCGCTCGGGCCTCGACGCCCTGCGGCGCGGCCGCACCCCGTTCGCGGTGCTCGACGTCCACGACCTCGCGGTCGCCCGCGAGCGCGGGCAGGACGTCGTCGCGGTGATGGCGATCGCGCAGCTGCCGATCGAGGCCCGCGCCCGCCGGGCGCTGCGCGACCAGGGCCGCGCCGCGCTCGCGAGGAGCATCGACCTGGAGTCGGCGCCGCGCTACCCCGAGCTCGTGCTCGCCACGACGAGCGTCGAGCTCCGCGACGAGCCCGCGCTCGTCCGCGCCACGGTCGCCGCGATCTCCCGCGGTTACCAGGAGGAGCTGACCGACCCCGAGCCGGCGCTGCAGGTCCTGCTCGAGAACGTCAAGCCCGCGGCCCGCCGCGCCGAGGTGTCCGCCGACCTGCCGCGCATCGAGGCGACGTTCACCGGCACGACCGGGAAGGTCGGCGCGTTCGACCCCGCGCAGCTGCGCCTGTGGGCCGCGTGGGAGGCGAAGACGGGCATCGTGAAGACCCCGCCCGACCTCCGCGCGACGTTCCCGCCGATCCCCCCGCGCTAGCTCGGCGGAGCAGCCCGCGCCGCGTGGAGCCGCGCGCGCCGCGGCAGGGCAACCCGCGCGTGGGGCGAAGCCGCCGCGCCCCGCGAGCCCCCCGCCGCGCGGCCGCGCCCTAGCTCACCGACTCGCAGTTCTTGACCTTGTCCGCCGCGTCCTTGGCGACGCGGTCGAACCCGGTGCCGCAGTCGACGGTGTCGGCGCCGCCGCCCTTGACGTTGATGTCGTCGTCGCCGTCGCCGCCGTCGATCACGTCCGGGTCGAAGCCGCCGGTGATGCGGTCCTTGCCGGGGCCGCCGCTGAGCACGTCGTTGCCGCGGTCGCCGGTCATCTCGTCGTCGCCCTCGGCGCCGTTGATCCGGTCGTCGCCCTGGTCGCCGAAGAGCTGGTCGTTGCCCGGACCGCCGTCGATCGTGTCGTTGCCGTCGTCGCCGCGGATCTCGTCGTCGCCGGGGCCACCGGTGATCGTGTCGTTGCCGTCCTGGCCGTTGATCGAGTCGGCGAGCGGGCCGCCGTTGAGGACGTCGTCGCCGTCGGCGCCGAAGATCTTCTCGGCGTCCTGCTGGACCGCGATCGCCTCGAGGATCGCCTGCCCCTCGGCGCCGCCCGTCGCCTTGCCCGCCTGCGCCGCGCCGTTGAGCCCGTCGAAGCGCGCGTCGGCGGCCGACGGGTCGCTGGTGACGACGTTCTCGCAGTCCGAGGAGACGTTCTTGCGCTCGAGGGCCGGGTTGTCGAGGAACACGGTGTCGACGCCGGCGCCGCACTCGTAGCTGTCGCCGTAGGTGGCGTTGATCCCGCCGTAGATCATGTCGTCGCCGTCGCCGCCGCGAAGGCGGTCGTCGTTGTCGCCGCCGATGACGATGTCGTTGCCCGGGCCGCCGTTGACCTCGCCGTCGGGCGCCGGGGAGCCGTCGGACTCGACCGTGCCGTCGGGGCCGGAGCCGCTGATCACGACGTCGTTGCCGTCGCCGCCGAGGACGATCTTGTCGCGGCCGCGGTTGGAGTGGACGTAGTCGTCGCCGGGGCCGCCGTCGAGCAGCTTGTCGTTGCCGAAGCGCGCCTCGACGACGAAGTCGTTGCCGTTGCCGCCGGTCAGCGTGTCGTCGCCGTCGCCGCCGTCGATGCGGTCGTCGCCCTCGCCGCCGTCGACGGTGTCCGAGCCGGTGCCGCCGTTGAGGTTGTCGTTGCCGAGGCCGCCGGCGATCGTGTCGTCGGCGCTGTCGCCCTTGATCGTGTCGTTCCCGTCGCCGCCGTCGATCGTGTCGGTGCTGAAGCCGCCCTGGATCGTGTCGTCGCCGAGCCCGCCCGCGATCTTGTCGGAGCCGTCGCCGCCGCTGAGGTTGTCGTTGTCGGCTCCGCCGTCGATCGTGTCGTCCCCGGTGTCGCCGGTGATCTCGTCGATCCCGGGGCCGCCGGTGAGCTTGTCGTCGTTGGTGCCTCCGAAGATCCGGTCGTTGCCGATCCCCCCGTCCGCGGTCTCCGAGCCGCCGGCGCCGTCGAGCGTGTCGTTGCCCGGGCCGCCCAGCAGCGTGTCGTTGCCGGCCTGCCCGAGGAGCTTGTCGTCGCCCGGGCCGCCGTCGAGCGTGTCGCCCGCGACGCCGCCGTCGAGCGTGTCGTTGCCCGCGCCCCCGTAGAGCTTGTCGGCCTGGTTCTCGCCGAACAGCTGGTCGCTCCCGCCGAGGCCGTAGAGCTTGTCCGCGCCCTTGCCGCCGTAGATCTTGTCAGCGCCCGCGCTGCCGCGGATCGTGTCCGGCTTGCGGGTCCCGCGCTTGGTGGCGGCCGCGGCGACGCCCACGAGGGCGAAGATCAGCAGGAGCGCGGTGAGAAGGGGAAGGTGGCGGCGCATGGGCCGAACCTACCCATTCGAGACCGGTTGATCGACCAGCGTGGCGCGTGGAGCGTCAGCCTGCGGTCACTGCGCGCGGATGCGGCGGAACTGCTGGCGGACCGACTCCGGCCGGCCCCATTGCGGCACGACCTCGACGCGGCCGCTCGTGACCTTGCGGATCGCGATCTCGCCCTCGATGCCGGCCTCGTCGAGCAGCTTCAGCGACGTGCGGACCGACGTGGCCGCGGCGGCGGGGCCGAAGCGGTGCGCGCAGAGCACCCGCCAGTGCCAGTCGTGGCGCGAGTACGGCTGGGCGTTGCAGACGACCATGAACGTCGCCGCCTGGATGTAGCGCTCCTCGTCGAAGATGCGCACGTCGAGCTCGAGGTCGGACCAGTCGTCCGGGAGCGAGTCGACGACCTGCTGGAACTTGTCGGCGAGAGAGGCCATGCGTCCCGGCAGATTACCCCGCGAGGGTGTCGACGATCAGGAAGCCGTTGAGCCCGACGATCATCGCGGCCACCACCCACGCCACCGCGGTCGTGATCCGGCGGTTGACGAGCGCGCCCATCACGTCCTTGCGGCGGGTCAGCAGCACGAGCGGGATCAGGGCGAACGGGATCCCGAAGCTGAGCACGACCTGGCTGAGGACGAGCGCCCGCGACGGGTCGAGCCCGATCGCCAGGACGGTGAGCGCCGGCGCCATCGTGATCAGCCGCCGTAGCGCCAGCGGTATTCGCCGCTGGACGAAGCCCTGCATCACGACCTGGCCCGCGTAGGTGCCGACGCCGGAGCTGGCGAGGCCGGAGGCGAGCAGCGCCATCGCGAACGCGAGCGCCGCGCCGCCGCCGACGAGGTTGCCGAACTGCGTGTGCGCCACTTCGATGTCGTCGATGCCGGTCAGCCCGCGCTCGTGGAACAGCGACGCGGCGATGATCAGCATCGACATGTTCACGAGGCCGGCGAGGCCCATGGCGAGCGTGACGTCGACGCGCTGGAACTTCAGGAGCGCGCGCCGCTCGTCGTCGTCGCGCGGCTTGATCCGGCCCTGGGTGAGCGCCGAGTGCAGGTAGATGACGTGCGGCATGACGGTCGCGCCGAGGATGCCGGTGGCGAGCAGGATGCTGTCGGTGCCGTCGAAGCTCGGGACGAAGCCCCCGGCGGCGTCGCCGGCGTCGAAGCCGATCTTCAGCGTGTCGTAGAGGAACCCGAGCAGGATCACGCCGAGGAAGCCGATCACCGCGAGCTCGAAGCGCCGGTAGCCGCGGCCCTGCAGCGCGAGGATCAGGAACGCGATCACCGCGGTGATCAGGCCGGACGGGAACAGCGGGATCCCGAAGAGCAGGTTCAGCGCGATCGCGGCGCCGACGAACTCGGCGAGGTCGGTCGCCATCGCGACGAGCTCGGCCTGCACCCAGAGCCCGAACGACGCGCGCCGCGAGAAGTGCTCGCGGCACAGCTCCGGGAGGTTCTTGCCGGTCGCGATGCCGATCTTCGCCGAGAGGTTCTGGATCAGCATCGCCATCAGGTTCGCGGCGAGCAGGACCCACAGCAGCATGTAGCCGTACTTGGCGCCGCCCGCGATGTTCGTCGCGAAGTTGCCGGGATCGACGTAGGCGATGCAGGCCACGAACGCCGGCCCGAGCAGCGTGAGCGACGACTTCAGGCGCCCCTTCGCGCGGATCCGCTCGAGGTCGCTCGGCTCGGGCGAAGCGGCGGCGGGGGGCAGCGCGAGGTCGGGGGCGGTGCTCGTCTCTGCCGTCATCGAAACCGAAGTTTAGTCATGACTGAATCTCCGTGTCGAGCGACGGGCGGCCAACTAGCCTGAGAGGGCATGGAGACCCTGCTCGCCGACCGTTCCGAGCGTGGCAAGCTCGCCCTCACCGGCCCCGACCGCAAGCCGTTCCTCAACGGCCAGGTCACCAACGACGTCGAGGCGCTCGAGCCGGGCACCGGGCTCTACGCGGCGTTCCTCACCCACAAGGGCAAGATGCTCGGCGACGTGCGCGTGCTCGACGCCGACGACGAGCTGCTGCTCGACACCGAGCGCGTCGCGCTGCAGGCGCTGTTCGACCTCGTGCGCCGGTTCTCGCTCGGCCACGCGGTGGAGATCCACAAGCGCACGGTCGAGACCGCGCTGTACTCGCTCCTCGGCCCGGACGCCCGCGCGATCGCCGGAGTGCCCGACCTCCCCGCGACCGAGCACGCCCACGTCGCCGCCGCGATCGGCGGCCGCGCGGCCCGCGTCGTGGCCACCGACGCCGGGGTCGACGTCCTCTGCGCCGCGCAGGACGCGGACGCGGTCCGCGAGGCGCTCGTCGCCGCGGGCGCCGTGCCCACGACCGAGGACGGCGCCGAGGTCCTGCGCGTCGAGGCCGGCCGCCCGCGCTACGGGCTCGACCTCGACGACTCCGTGATCCCGCAGGAGGCCGGCCTCAACGAGCGCGCGGTCAGCTTCACCAAGGGCTGCTACGTCGGCCAGGAGACCGTCGCGCGGCTCTTCTACAAGGGCAAGCCCAACCGCCACCTGCGCGGCCTGAGGCTCTCCGCGCCGGTCGACCCCGGCGTGCCGCTCGCGCTCGCCGACAAGGAGGTCGGCCGCGTCGGCAGCGCGGTCGTCTCCCCCACGCTCGGTCCGATCGCCCTCGCCCTCGTCCGCCGCGAGGCGAGCCCGGGCGACGTCGTGCGCGTCGGTGACGACGGCGTCACCGCCGAGGTCGTCGAGCTGCCCTTCGCGGGCGCGGCCTAGCCGAGGCCGTAGACGAGCACGATCACGGCGACGGCGATCCAGGCGATGACCTGGATCCCCCAGAACAGCGTGGTCGTGTCGAGCTTCAGCGGCGGGGTGATCCCCACCGACGACGCGCGGCGGCGCTCCAGCCCGCGGCGGCGGTCGCCCGGCCCCTTGCGACGGTCGCGCGGACCGACGCGGCGCTCCTCGAACTGCAGGCGCGTGTCGGGCCGGCCGACGCGGCGGTCCGGGATGCCCGCGATGCGGCGGTCGCGCGAGCCGGCGCGGCGGTCGACGCGCGGGCCGCTGTCGCGGCGCTCGCGCAATGGCCACGTCGGGCGCTCGACCGGCGTGGTGACAAGCTCGGACGCCGGCCGCGCGGGCTGCGTCCGCGGCGGCGCCTGCGGGGCGAGCTGGTTCGGCGACGCCGGGCGCTGGGCCTGGGCGGCGGCGAGCGCGGTCGCGAGCGGGTCGGCGACCGTGAGCCGGGCGGGCGCCGCGGGCCGCGCCGGCGCGGCCGGCTGACGGGCGGGGAACCGCGGGGCCTCGGCCGGTGCGGCGGCCGGGCGGGCGGCGAGCGGGGTGCCCGCGGGCACCGGCGTCGCGCGGGCGTCGGCGCGCGGCGGGAGCGGCGCCTGCGGCCGCGGCGGCGCCGCGATCGAGCGGCGCGTGGCGCCGATCATCGCCTCGAGGTGCAGCTGCAGCGCGACGAGCCGCTCGAGGTACTCCTCGCGCGCCTCGCCGGGCGCGGGCATGAACACGGTCCCGGGGTCCATCTCGCCGCGGGCGGCCTCCCAGCGCGGGAACGGCGAAGCGCCCGGCGCTCCGGCACCGGCTGCTCCCTGCGTGGGGTTGGAGTTCGTATCAGCCATCCGTGGCGTTCTCAGAGGTCGTCGGTATGGCCCCGGTATGCGGGGCCCGCGCGCGAGGATGCCCATCGGAAGCGCCGTCCGCCATCAGACATCCGTCCAGGGCGGGAAGGAACGGCGCCCGCCTCAGGCGACGGCGAGCGCCAGATGCCGGCCCACGAAGCGCTCGACCTGGGCGCGCGAGCGGCCCTCCAGGGGCAGCGTCGGCGGGCGATGCGCCGCGATCCAGGTCGTCACGAGGCGCACCTCGTCGACCTCGTCGGGCGGCACGTGGGTCGCCGCGCCGGGGTGCCGGTGGCGCAGCGCCGCCGCGGTCCGCTCCCAGACGTCCGCGGGGTCCAGCGGCCCCCAGTCGGCGACGCGGCCGTCGACGAGCCAGAACGCGTCGAAGCGGTGCGCGTCGCGCGGATGGGCCACGAGCGCGAGCCGCGGCACCGCGTGCGTCGCCCGCAGCGCGTCGCCGAGCTGGGCCAGCAGCTCCTCCAGGCGCCGCCGTCGGCGCCGCAGCCACGCGGCGCGCTCGAAGCGCTCCTCGGCGGCCGCGCGGCGCATCTCGGCGTCGACGTGCGCGAGCAGCGCCGCGCCGCCGGCCCCGTCGCCGGAGAACAGCGCGAGCGCCGCGTCGAGCCGGCGCCGGTAGAGGTTCGGGTCGAGGTCGCCGAGGCACGGCGACAGGCAGCGGCCCATCTGCCCGTAGGCCGACGGCCAGTACCGCTTTGGCATCCCGCGGCCACAGTGACGCAGCCCGAACAGCGAGTCGAGCTGCTCCTTGAGCTCGACCGCCTCCGCGCGCCCGCGCAGCGGCCCGATGCTCACGGCGTGCCCGGCGGCCGGCGACGGCGCGACCTCGAGCACCGGGAACGGGATGTCGAACCGGCAGCGCAGGTAGACGTAGGGGTCGACGTGCTTGAGCGCCGCGTTGCCCGGTGGCCGCAGCCGCCGGATCGTGCGCCGCTCGAGCACGAGCGCCCCGAGCTCGGAGACCGTCGTCTCGCACTCGACCGTCTCGGCCTGGAGCGTCCACGCGCTCGACGGCGACGACGGCGCGAAGTGGTCGCGCGCCCGAGCCCGCAGCGTCGTCGACTTGCCGACGTAGAGCGCCTGGCCCTCGGCGTTGCGCATCACGTAGACGCCGGGCTCGTCGGGCAGGCCGCTGACGTCGGGGCGCCGTCGCCGGGTCCCGCGCAGCGCGCCGCCGCCGAACGTCTCGCCGGCCCGCGCCCGCCGCGGACGCGCCGGGCCGAGCAGCGCGAGCGCGGCGGCCACCGTCGTCGCGTTCGCGCAGAGCTTCGCGAACAGCGCGCAGAAGACCCGCGCGCACGTCTCCGCGTCCGCGAGGGCGCGATGGGACAGCTCGACCTCGATCCCCAGCGACTCCGCCAGCGGCCGCAGCTTGCGCTGGCGCGCCAGCGGGTGCAGCCGCCGCGCGAGCGCGACCGTGCACAGCGTCGGCGGGTCGGGCCACTGCAGGCCGGCGGCGGCGAACGCCTGCCGCAGCACGCGCCGGTCGAAGCTCGCGTTGTGCGCGACGAGCGCCCGCCCCTCCATCAGCTCCGCGAGCTCGGGGAGCATCGCCTCGGCCGGCGGCGCCTCGTCGACCATCGACTGCGTGATGCTCGTGAACCGCTGGATCCCGCGCGACAGCGGCGCGCGGACGCCGAGGAGCGTCTCCCAGCGATCGTGCAGCTCGCCGCCGCCGACGAGGACCGCGCCGATCTCGGTGACCTCGCACGCGTCCCCCGCCAGCCCGTTGGTCTCCGTGTCGACGACCAGGAACTCGGCGGTGGAGAGCGGATGGGCGGGATCGATCACCCCAGCGTCCTATCTCCGCGTTCGGACACGGCGCAGGATGCCGACCGCGAGCGCCTCTACAGTGGCCAGGGAATCCCACCAGCCTCAGGAGGTGCTCCGATGACGACATTTGCCCCAGACGAGACGGTTCGCCGGATCGAGGAGCTGTCCGAGCGCGAGCGCGAGGCCTGGCAGTCCTACCAGGACGGCCTCCGGGATCTCGACGGCCGCGCCTACGACGAGGCCGAGGCGGAGGCCTGGACCACGCTCGAACGCGCTCTCCAGGAGGTCGCGACGGAGCGTGCCGAGCTCGAGTCCGCGGCTCCTTCGGGCGACTGACCGACCGACCCTCCTCGCGCAAGTCCGCCCTAGCGGTTAGGGTTCCCCCCGGCTCGCCTCCAGGCGAGCCGTCGGGGATGAGGAGGAGACCGATAAACATCTTGCGCTTGGCCGCCCTTGGTGCCTGCGCTGCGGCGCTCGGCGCCGCAGGGTGCGGCAGCAGCACGTCGTACAAGAACGATCCGCGGCCGCCGTCGCCGATCGTCGTCTCGGCTTCGATCGGCAAGAGCGGTGTCTCGGTCTCGCCCGCCAAGATCGGCGCGGGGCCGATCAGCCTGCTCGTGGTCAACCAGACCGACACCTCCCAGCGCGTCACGTTGGAGCGCACGGAGGTCGACAAGACGGCCTTCCAGCAGCAGACGAGCCCGATCAACCCGCACGGCACCGCCTCGCTGAAGGCGGACCTCGACGAGGGCACCTACACGGTCAAGGTCGACGGTGGCGCGATCAAGGCCGCGAAGGTCGAGGTCGGCGCCGCGCGCCCGAGCGCGCAGAACGACCTGTTGCAGCCGTAGCGCCGCGGGTGCCGTCCTGGCACCATCCCCCGGATGACGACTCGTCGCCGCGCGCTTCCGGCCCTGCTCGTGCTCGCCGCGCTGATCGCGGCGCAGGCGGCGCTCGCCGCGCCGTCGAAGCTGCAGACGACGTTCAAGGACGCGCTGCTCGCCGACGCCAAGACCACCTCGGCGGTGAAGAAGGGGCTCGAGTCCGGGACCGTGTTCGTCGACCCGACCCCGACGTTCGCCGACCTCACCGGCGACGCGAAGTCCGACGCGATCGTCAGCGTGGTCACCGGCGGGGCGGCGGGCGCGGTCGCGGTCTACGTGTTCAGCACCGACGGCGCGAGCGACGGGAAGCTGCGCGCGGTCTACCGCAACCAGCAGCTGTTCCGCGGCGTCGCCAAGGCGCAGGGCAGCACGTTCGTGGTCCGGGTCCCCCAGTACGCGGCGGGCGACGCCCTGTGCTGCCCGGCGAAGGTCCTCGAGAAGACGTACACGTGGACCGCGAAGTCGAAGTCGTTCCGGCTGACCGGCTCGCGCACCGTCGCCGGCCCGAAGGCCCCGGCCGCGGCGACCCCGGCGCCGGCGCCCACCACGCCGACGACCACCACCACGACGCCGGCCGCCACCACGCCGGCGACGACCACCCCCACGACCACCACGGGGTAAGCGCCGCCGCGCCAACCGCGCCTGTGTGATGCACATCACAGGCGCAATCGCTGTGCGTACGCAATACTTGCGTGCATGCAAGCAACTGCTGCGCTGAAGGAAGCATCGGCCGAGGAGGTGGCGGCGTCGCTGTCTGCCCTCTGGGTCCGGCTGATGAAGGGCACGACGTCGGGCGCCTTCGCGGTGCTCGAGGAGCTCGACCTCCAGACGACGCACCTGAAGATGCTGATGATGCTGCGCGGGCTCTCCGAGGACGTCTCGGTCAAGGGCCTGTCCGAGCACATGGGGCTGTCACTCCCCGCCGTCAGCCGCAGCGTCGAGGCCCTCCTGCAGCGCGGCTACGTCGAACGCCGCGAGGACGAGCGCGACCGCCGGATGAAGCGCGTCGCGATCTCGCCCGCCGGCCTCGCCGTCGTCGAGCGGTTCGACGCCGCTCGCCTCGTCGGGCTCGAGGCGTTCGCCGCCTCCCTCACCCCCGAGCAGCGATCGCAGCTCCACGCGGCGATCGCGACGCTCGACCTCACTCCCGCCTGCCAGAGCTAAAAGGACGTACCCATGGACCGTTTCCGCCTCTCCGAGGACAACCGACGCTGGTGGACGCTGGGCGCGATGTGCTTCGCGCTCTTCATGCTGATGCTGGACAACACGGTGGTCAACGTCGCGCTGCCGACCATCCAGAAGGACCTCAAGGCCTCGATCTCCGGCCTCGAGTGGACCGTCAACGCCTACACGCTGGCGATCGCCGTGCTGCTCGTCACCGGCGGGCGCCTCGGCGACCTCTTCGGCCGCGTCCGCGTGTTCCTCTTCGGCGTCGTGCTCTTCACGATCGCCAGCGCCGCGATCGGGTTCTCCCCGAACGCGACGTTCCTCGTCGTCGGCCGCGCGATCCAGGGCATCGGCGCCGCGGCGATGATGCCCGGCACGCTGTCGATCATCTCCAACGCGTTCCCGCCCTCCGAGCGTGGCCGCGCGATCGGCACCTGGGCCGGCGTCTCGGCGCTCGCGCTCGCCGCCGGGCCGGTGGTCGGCGGCTTCCTCGTCGAGCACGTCTCGTGGCAGTCGATCTTCTTCCTCAACGTGCCGATCGGCATCGCCGCCGTCTTCGTGACGCTGTTCGCGGCGAAGGAGTCGCGCGACGAGACCGTCGAGCGGACCGTCGACGTCCCCGGCGTCCTGACCCTGAGCGGCGGGCTCGCCTCGCTCGTGCTGGCGCTCGTGCAGGCCAACCACTGGGGCTGGGGCTCGCCCGCGATCCTCTCGCTGATCGCGCTGTCGGTCGTGCTGCTCGTCTCGTTCGTCCAGATCGAGCTGCGCCGCCGCGTCCCGATGGTCGACTTCACGTTCTTCCGCTCGAAGTCGTTCCTGGGCGCGAACCTGGTCGCCTTCTGCGTGTCGTTCGCGATGCTCGCGACGTTCTTCTTCATCACGCTCTACATGCAGAACGTCCAGGACTACTCGCCGCTGCAGGCCGGCGTCCGCTTCCTGCCGATGACCGTCCTGCTGATCGCGATGGGGCCGCTCGCCGGCCGGCTGGTCAACCGCACCGGGCCGCGGCTGCTGCTCACCGTCGGGCTGACGCTGACCGCCGGCTCGCTGCTCTGGCAGTCGTTCATCACCGTCGACTCGACCTACGCGTTCCTGCTGGCGCCGTTCATGGTCCAGGCGATCGGCATGGGCCTGGTGATGTCGCCGATGAGCACCGCGGCGATGAACGCCGTGGTCCAGACGAAGGCCGGCGTCGCCTCCGGGATCCTGTCGATGAGCCGGATGGTCGGCGGCACGTTCGGCGTCGCCGCGCTGGGCGCGCTCGTCGCCGCGGTCGGCCGCCACGACATCGACCGCTCGCTCGCGAGCTCGTCCCCGGCGCTGCGCGACAAGCTCGCCGAGAACCTCGGCACGATCCCCACCGCGGGCCTGCCGCCGCGCGTCGCCACCGCCGCGACCGACGCGTTCGTCCACGCGCTCAACGTCGGCCTGAAGGTCGGCGCGGGCGTCGCCCTGATCGGCGCGGCGTGCGCGTTTGCGCTCGTCTCCAACAAGGAGCAGCACACCGCGGGCAACGACGCCGACGACGTCCGCGCCGGGCGCCTGCGGCGCGAGGAGCCCGCGCTGGTCGAGGTCTGATCCGAGTCGTCCTGCGCCGCGGCGACAATGCGCCGCGGTGCAGGTACTCGAGTCCATCGACGAGCAGGAGATCGAGCGCCTCCGCGCGGCCGAGGAGTACTTCTGGCTCGACCTCCACGATCCGACGGTCGAGCAGATCGCCGAGCTCGCGAGGCTCTTCAACATCCACCCGGTCGCCGTCGAGGACCTCGAGGACTTCGGCCAGCGCCCGAAGATCGACGACTACGAGGACTTCCTCCACATCGTCTACTTCGGCGTCGAGGACTCCGAGCCGGTCGAGATCCACATCCTCGTCCACGGCGACTCGCTGGTCACCGTCCGCCGCGACGGCTGCCGGCCGCTGATGGACCTGCGCTCGCGGATCGAGCCGCTCGACCCCTCGCGCGAGGAGTACGCGCTCTACAAGGTCCTCGACACGCTGACCGACTCGTTCTTCCCGCTGCTGGAGAAGCTCGACGACGCGATCGAGGAGGCCGAGGACCGCGTGGTCGAACGCGGCGGCAGGGCGTTCGACCTCGAGGCCGTGATCGCGCTGCGCCGGCGACTGAGCCGGCTGCGGCGGATCGTCTTCCCGATGCGCGACATGCTCGCCGGCGCCGGCGACTTCGTCGACCGCGTGCCGGGCCTGCGCTCCGAGGAGGCGCACGACTACTACCGCGACGTCTACGACCACCTGCTGCGCATCGGCGACAGCATCGAGAGCTACCGCGACGTCCTCACCTCGCTGCACGACATCTACCTGTCGGCGCAGTCCAACCGCCTCAACGAGGTCGTCTACCGGCTGACCGTCGTCGGCACGATCTTCCTGCCGATCACGTTCATCACCGGCTTCTTCGGTCAGAACTTCGGATGGCTCGTCGACGGCATCAAGTCCGAGGCCGCGTTCTTCGGCCTGGGCATCGGGCTGGAGGTGCTCGCGGTCGCCGCGCTGCTGGTCTGGTTCCGCAGAGCCGGCGTCCGTGAGTAAAGTCCCGCGCGATATGGCAGTGGATCTGACACAACTCTCAACCGTTGACACCGAGCCCGGCGTGCTCCCGAAGACGATGGCCGCCTGGGTCATCCGGCAGGAGCGCGAGGGCGACCCGATCGACGCGTTCCAGCTCGAGGAGATCGAGGTGCCGGAGCCCGGCGCCTTCGAGGTGGTCGTCCGGGTCATGGCCGCGGGCGTCAACTTCAACAACGTCTGGGCCGCCCAGGGCAAGCCCGTCTCCGTCTTCGGCTACGGCGACCACCCGGAGTACGGCCACCACATCGGCGGCTCCGACGCCTCCGGCGTCGTCTGGAAGGT
>Ga0164241_10002294_pt1 | contig 21071 bp, 6 predicted proteins | sample OricomyardsoilBY_FD_108780 | JGI IMG/M metagenome (GOLD analysis project Ga0164241, IMG submission 108780) | Backyard soil microbial communities from Emeryville, California, USA - Original compost - Back yard soil (BY) | ecosystem: Environmental > Terrestrial > Soil > Unclassified | place: USA... | reverse complement strand
GCCCATTCTACGTTCTTGTTGCCAGGCTTGAGCAGCTGCTTCACGTCGTAGCTACGAGCATCCCAATACAGGCCCGCGCTCGAACGATAGTGAGCCCCATCGGCAGGAACTTTGATGCCAACCTTGTCGAGCTCGAGGGCAGCGTCGATGAGGTTGGGCTCGCCGTCACCGACGCCGACCATGAACGTGGCAGAAGCGAGGGTCGAAGGCACGTTGACGTTGGTGAACGTGGTCCTGCTGCCGCCGTCGAAGTCTTCGATCGTGATCGCGCCGTCGAACAAAGTCACGCTGCCCATGACGTCGTCGCTCGGATCGGTGTAGACGATGAAGAGCGAAGCGCCTTGGGTGTCGGCCGTCGCCGTTCCCGAGGGGAAACCGGTCAAGACGTACGAGCCGTTACCGTCGACCGTGGCGCTCACGTCGGCGCGATAGACGAAATTCTGAAACGTCGGAAACTGCTCCCAGCAAGTGCCAGCGGATTGCCCCGCCAAGGCGCCTGTCAACGTCTTTCCATCCAGCTTGATGCTGGAGTTGCCAGCCACGCCGTACGTGACCCAATACAGGTAGGCGTGCTCGATCGTCGCGCCAGCCGGGATGCCGCTCACCACGATGGGCGCCGACGTAACGGGCGTCGCCGGCAGCCCCTTCACGCGGCCGCCCGAAAGGCCGACTCCGAAAGTCGCCGCGGATAGACCTACGCCACGCTCCTGCAGTTGCAGCGCGTGCACTTCATTGCCGTCGGCTCGTGCTGGCGCAGCCGCTAGCAACAAGACTGCACAAGCACAACCGGAGAGCACCAAAGGCCCGCCCGCGAGCGCCCACGAATTTGTCTCGACCCATGCCCCGAGGGTCTCACAGGTGGCCTCGACTGGGAATAGTCCGTCCGGCCTACGCCGCCGAGCCCACGCGCGGCGCAGGACGCGGCCGAGAGCACGGGCACGCCCACGTTCCCAGGCGACCCTGCCTACGCGGTGTGTGATTGCCAGCCTTCCAAGTGCAACGATTGGTCTGCCTTGGTGGCCAGCTGCGAGGCCACCGACGGATGTCGACAGATCGTGCAGTGCGTCGACGTGACGACCTCCTGCAACCTGCCGCACGAGTGCTCGGGGCTTTGCGAGGGCGGCCGCTCAGCGCAAGCAATCGATAGAGCGCGACAACTTGCCTCCTGTTTCGGGGGCTGCTAGCAGTTCTATCCGCTGTCCTCATCCAACTGGCTAGGTCGGTTCGTGCGGTTGCTCGTCGGTCCCGGACTCGTCGTGCTCGGCGGCTGCGGCGGTGGCGAGGCGGGGCCAACGAAGGCCTGGGCGACGATCGAAACCGAGCACTTCCGCCTGCACACGAGCGCGGATGATTCGCTCGGCTGCTTGACTTACGCCGAGCAAGCCGAGCGACAGATCGTGGATCTTTGGGAATTTCTCGAAGTCCCAACGGTGCTGCGCGGGCGCGCCGAGTTTTACCAGCTCACCGCGCAAGAGCTGGCGGAAGGAGCGTCGCCCTGCGCGTTACAGGAAGGCCTGCTCGGCTGCAGTCTCGGCGCCGTTGGCTATGGCGTTCCGTCCAGCTTGCAGCACGAGCTGGTGCACGCCGCCTTGAACGGTGTGGGGCTCCCGCCGCCCTTGTTCAGCGAAGGGCTGGCGGTCGCAGTCACTTGCGCACCCGACCCCGGCCTGACATTGGGCGTACCGCGCGGCGATTGGCGGACCTATCTCAATGACGTCAAGCACACTGGCTTTGCGTCGCTATTGGTAACGCATTTGCTCGACGAGCATGGCCCGGCGCCCTTGTTGCAACTCTACGCCAGTACGCCGTACGAAGCGTCCGAGTCCGAAGTCGCACAATCGTTCCTCTCGGCCTACGGAACGTCGCTGGACGACGCGTGGGACAGCGCCTTGCAAGCGGCGCGCTCGTGTTTGGCGTTGACGGCCTGCCAGGCGCGCGTGCTGGACGGGACGGCGCTGCTCGGCCGAGGCTGTGACAGTCAGCTCGGCTACCGCTTGCCTCGTTTTCCCGCGCAGGTAGCAGTCACGGGGCCAGGCATGTTGTTGCGCGCTTGTCAGAACCACGCGCCGTCGGGCTTTCCGAGCCTGACGCCGGCAGCGCCCGTATGGCTGTCGCCATCCGACGGCGAGTATGCCGTTCAGTACGATGACGACTGGCCGCGAACGGAGCTGGCCGTCACGCCCGTGGCGGGTGCTCTAACGAGCTCGTGCAGCGAGACGATGCCCATCGCGGCTACCGGTGCTTTCGCCCAGCGCGCGCTCCTCACGCCCCAGGCCGCGCCGCTGTTCGTCGAGCTGCAGGCGGACGATCCGATTGCCATGGTGGGGCGCGAGTATTCTGGCTCTTCGAACCTGAGCTACAGCTGGAACGTAGAGACATGCCTCGGCTGCGAAGCGGGTCAGGGTGTCGACTGCGAGCCGGCGGGAACCGAGCACCAGGGGCGCTTTTGGATGAAGTTTACGTGGGGCGAGCCCTTCGTTCCGGAAGTCTTTGCGGTCGAGCTTCATCCATTGTGACGTTCGGCTCGCGGCGCCCGGCTCGCGTCTCGGTGCTCTTCAGTTGATCGAGGCGTGCCTTGAAATCGGAGAGCTCGTGCGCGAGCTCGCCGAAGAGCGCGCCGGCCGGGTTGGGCGGAACCGAATCGCTGACCCGCCGAGCCGTCTCGGCCAACTCTTCGAGCGCCGCATGGAAGCGGGTGACGGGGCTCACGGCCTCCCTCGCCAGGATTGAGCCGTTCCTCGGCTCTTTTAGTAGCCCAACGTTTTGCGGCGGCGCCGCGGTTCGCCAAGCGCTGCCTGAAACCATGGAGGCAATCGTGTCACTCCTCGCTAACGAGTATCCGCTCGTCCGCTATTTCGCGCGACACAGCCTGGAGCGGCGCTTTGGCAAGACGATGAACATCGGCATGAGCCTGCCAGGTCGCGACCTCGAGCAAGCCGGGCGGGCTTGGTTGGCGGCAACGACGTTCGTCGAAAAGTAGCGGCCCGAGTCAGCCGCCCTGCGCTACTCTGGTGGCGATGAAGAGGCGTGGCGTCGTTCGGGTATCGGGATTGGCGTTCGTGGTCGGGCTGCTGTCGGCTTGTGGCAAATCCACCCAAGGCACGCCTGCTAGCGGTGGCGCCGTGAGCCTCGTGGCGGGAGAAGCCGGGCAAACAGCGAGCGGTGGGGCCGCGCAGGCCGGTACGGCGGGTGGGCCCTCGGTAGCCGGCTCGCCCGTGGGCGGCGCGTCGGAGGGCGGCTCCGCGGGCGGCGCAGGCGCGGGCGGCTCCGCAGTCGACGGAGGCGCGGGCGGCGAAGCCGCGGGCCCCTGCCTCGACCTTTCGTGTTTGGCGGGCGCTGACTTGATCTACCAACCGACCGCGGAGTGGCAGGGGACAAACGCGGTCGGCATGGGCGACTCCATCGACCTCGATAGTGCCAACTACGTGAAGAAGATGGGCCTCACGCCGTTCTCGTTGCACTTCTCGGCTGACGCCAGCGAGCTCACGATGACTCCCGTGGGCGGCAGCGAGCACACCCGAGCCGCGCGCGATCCCAAGCACACCGATCGCGCCTGGTACTCGCTCGAGCTCTTCGCTGGTGGGCGTTTCGTGGTCAGGGTCGAGGCGGACGGGCTCCGCGCCGAGCACACCACCTACGGTTCAGGCAACCCCATCATCGGCAGCACGGTCGGCTACATCGAGTGACCGGCGGCGAATCTCATAGAAACGGCGGCTTGTCAGCTGACGGGATCGCCTTCGCAAGCACAGCAATTGCAGCTTTTCGGATCGGGAACGTCGTTCGAACCGGCGGCGTAGACCTTGCCGTCGATGCGGCATCCTGATTCCGGGGAGCAGGCCAACGCGGTGCAGAAAAGGTGCCCGTCCTGGCACTGGCACGTATTGCACTCGTCGTCATCCGGGATCCCCGTCGCGCCGTCCGAAAACGTCAAGCCGTCGATCGTGCACGATGCCCGCCCGTGGGGTTCGGGCTGAGGCTCCGAGCCGGGCGGGTTCTTGCAGCCCTGACTCAACCCGAGTGCGATCAGGAACGTCCAGAAGCCGCGAAGAACCGCGTGTTGCTTCATGTTGATGGCGCTAGCCGCCAGCCAGCGCGTGGCCGTGATCGCGCGCGCATGGCTTCAATCCAATACCAGTTCGTCGCATGCACCGAGTGTATCTCGAGAGCCTGCCCGCAAGGGCCTCACCAAACTGGGCAGGGCGTTGGTCACGCTTTGCGTGCCACGTCGATCCGGCACGCGCTGCGTGCGACCAAAAGGACACCGGGTGCGCGCGGCAAAGCGTGCCCGTGCCCGTGCCCGACGGTCCGTGGGGCGTCGTTGGGCTCCTTTTTGGTAGGCCCAGGTTCGTGGCGCGGGCCTGGCCCGCGCGCGCCGCGCCCAGCTGGGCGCGCAGCTGCGCTGACCGGTCCAGTGCTCGTGGCGTGGGCCTTCTTGGGCACGCGCGCTCAGAGTAACGTGCGTTCAGTCGCTCGTGATCCAGCTGCATCCCACTTCTTCGGGACGACCGGGCACGCTGTTGGGCTTCTTCGGGCACGGGCACGTTTACGGCGAGACCAGCAATTCAGGACACGCCGTACGCCTTAGGAGCTTCGCCAGAAACTCTTCTTCTTGCGACGAAGCGCGGCAGTCGCCGCTCGAGGCGGGCCAGCGCACCCTCTCCGTCATCCGAGCTGGCGCGCTGCAGTGCCGTCGAGGTGTCCAACCGACGACGAGCTCTTGCTCGTGACCTCTGACTGCATCTCGCGCGCCGACCGCGCGCTTCGACCGGGCAACGCAGCTAGTAGTCTTTTCAATCGCGACCAGAACGGGAAAGCTTTCGCCCGCAGTGGTGTTAGTACCGGTAGTCAGCACAGAGCGGTGGCGGTGACCTGCTCGGTAGATGCTGAACGCCGCATTTCATGCGGTGCTCATGGCGGGAGGCAAGTTCGTTCGACAGGGCTGGAGTAGAAGAAGGGACGCGCGTGTGCGGAAGGACGCACCCGTTTCGGGCGCAGCATCGTCCGTTGATTGGAGCGCGCGCAAGACCCAACTCGCAAGTTCGCGGCGGGGCAATCCGAGCTGAAGGGTACGACTATGGCGGTTCCGAATCCGTATTTCATCTATATCGAGCTGTTCAAGGCGGACGGGGTCACCCGACCCAATCAAAACGAAATCGCACGCGTTCAAGCCTATGACGTGAACGGTGCCGTGGTCACGTGGGAGGGGCAGAGCGGATTCGAACCGAGCACGGGGGGCTGGTTCCCCTTGTACATGCAGAACATCGCCGCGTTCTATCCGCCTCGAGAAAAGCCCAATCTCAAGTTCGAAGTTTGGAATACGCAGGAACAGCTCGTCTACACGACGCAGGTTTTCAACCAAATTCCGAGCGCATCGACGGTCGAGATCGTCATCGGAGTGAGCAGCGAGCTCGTCGGCGGCGGCAGCACGAGCTGGATGGCCACCGGCACCGTCCGACACCAAGACACGACGCTCCTCACGACCGGCACCGTCCGAGTCTACGACATCACTAACAATTCGGAGAAACAGCTGGGCACCGCGACACTCGGAGCGGCTGGAACGTACGCGATCAGCTTCGGCACGGCAGATTTCGCGAGCAACGGCAGCTCGCACACCCAACCGAATCTCAAGGCCCGCGTCTTCGACTCGTCCGGGACGCTGCTCGGTGAATCGAATCTATTTCCGAACGCCACCAACCCGCAAACCATGGACGTCACCGTCCCGAATGAAACGGGTACCGGCGGCGGCACGAAGCGGCGCGTGTTCGGCACCGTCAAAAACCCGCTCGGTCTGCCCGTCTCGGGCATCGTCGTCGAGGCGTATCACGTCGCCTGGACGATTCAGGGGATTCAGGAGTTCCGTCTCGGTCCGATGACTCCCGTGGTCACCAGCGACGGAGCCGGGAACTACGAAATCCTCTACGACCTGCCCGTCGTCGGCACGCCGATGAATCCGTGCGGCACGCCCGCCGATCACGTCAATCTGCTCGTGTACGCGAAGGAGCTCGACGGCACGACGCTCAAGGTGCTGTTCACGTCCGCCATCGTTTTCGACGCTCCGCCCGAACAGCGCGTCGATCTCGAGGTCAACAAGACCGCCGTCAGCACGGACTCGGAGTACGACCGCATCAACGACTCGCTGACTCCGTGCCTGGGCGAAGGCGCGACCGAGGCTCAGAAGTGGGATACGTTGAACAAGCTGAACACGCGCTCGGAGTACCTGAGCTTCGTCGCTCAGGCGACCGGCGTCGACGAAGCGCTGCTTCGCGCATACGTTCGCTCATGGCTCATCGCCGGGGAGATCAACTCCAGGGTGCCGGCGTCTGCGCTCAGCCGCCCGATGTCGCCAGAGGTGATCTACGCGCTCTTGCGCGTCCTCGAGGCGACGAGTCTTGCCGATCTTTTGAGCATAACGCCCGAGTCATTTTTGGATGCGCTCGTGCGGGCCATTCACCGCGGCATCGTCTCGGCTTCGCTCGAAGCGGATCTTTACCCGAACCCAGCGCAGTTCGGAGGCAAGACGCTCATCGACGACTGGCGGCTCGTGCTCGCGAAGCTCTTGAGCCAGGGAGGCCTCAGCTGGCAGACCGAGTTACTCAACCTGGTGTTTCCCGACGTTGCAATTTTTCCGAACGTGCTGTCGTCCGTCGGAACGGCCTTCGCAACAGACACCACGGCGCACAACGTGCCGATGCCCGCCACGGTCGTCCAGGGCGACCTGCTGGTCGTGTTGTTCGCGAGCGACGGCTCGGCGACCGTGACGACTCCGAGCGACTGGACGCAGCTCTTCTCGACTTCGAGCGGCACGACGTCCCCTGTTCGCTTCGGCGCTTACGTGAAGATCGCAGCCGGTAACGAGGGCGGCACGCAGGTCAATTTCGTGACGTCGGCGGTCGAGCAGGCCGCTGCCCACGTGTATCGCGTCGACAAGGCTACGTTCGGCGGAAACCTCAGCGGGCAGGCACCGCTGGCCCTCGGATGGTCCGCACCCATTGCCAGCTCCGGCACCACTATCAGCCCACCCACGCTCTCGCCGTCAGACTGGGGCAACACGAAGAGCCTGTGGCTGGTCTGCGCCGGCCACGATGCCGCGCTCGGGCTCACCTCCTCCCCGAGCGGTTACTCGACGCCCACGCTGCGCACGAGCTCGAGCGCTTCGAACTCGTGCACCGCGCTCTCAGCGGTGCGCACGGCACAGGCATCGAGTGAAAACCCCGGAGACTTCGTGATCGCCGGTGCCGACGATTGGGTAGCCGCGACTCTCGGCGTGCGCGGGGCCATCCAGAGCACCGCGGCAAAGCGCGAAGACGTCGTGGAGGCCCACTTCGACAGCCAGGGGTCGTTCGAAAACCTCCTGGCGGCGCTCGCGACCAACCCTCTGTTCACGCCGACCGACCTCGAAAACCTGCGTTTCGTCTTCGAGCTGTACGAGCGCGTCGGCCGTTACTATCCAATTGTGGCGTCGGTCTACGCCAAGAAGGGCCAAACCGGAGCGACGTGGAAGACCATCCAAGATCTCGCTGCGGTCCCCCTCGAGGGCGGCGTCAACGGGGTCGATTGGCTCGCTTTCGCGAACAATTCCCAGAGCTTCAGCCAGGGCACGTTCCCCGCCGACGTCGGCGGCAACACGTCGACCGAGAAGGCTCGCGTGTACGCGACACGCCTCTTCGAGCTGTTTCGGTCAACGGGAACGCAGCAGGCGTTTGCCAGTGACGTCGCGCAGGCTGCGGGGTCCGACGCGGTGTTGCAAGAGGTTGCCACCTTCCTCGGCACGACGACGGACTTCGATCTCGATCGAACCAACATCGACCAATACGTCGAAGCGAACCCAGCGGCGCTTTCGGACGACGCCGCGCTCAAGCTGAAGCAGATCCAACGACTCTACCGGATCACGAGCGACTTCGACGCCATCACCGCGCTGCTCGCCAAGACCCCGCCACTCGATTCTGCCGTGAAGATCGCCCGCATCGACGAGGGGCAGTTCATCGCCGATTTCGAGCAAGACGTCGGCGGCCTGACGGCCGCGCGCGACATTCACCGGACGGCCACACACTACGCCACCGAGATCATGTTCACGATGGTGAAGTACCATCAGAATCTGAACGAGGTCGGAGGCATGAGCGCGATCGGCGGCGGCGTCGAGCTGTCTGCGCTGGCCGGAGCGCTCGGACTCGATCCGACCGAGGGTCTGGTGACGGTAAACCAGCAGGGCGACCCCAACAGTCGAAAATTCCCGACGTGGGTCACGCTGTTTGGAGGCCTCAATCAATGCGCCTGCAAGCACTGCCAGACGATCCTGAGCCCGGGCGCGTACATGGTCGACCTGCTCGAGTTCGTCGACGGCGCTCCCAAGCGGGCCCTGTTCGAGCGTCGGCCCGATCTCGAGGAGATCGAGATCACGTGCACCAACACCAACACCGCGCTCCCCTACATCGATCTCGTCAACGAGGTGCTCGAGGCGGTCGTGGAACCGCTCGCCTTCCAGCTCGCGCTCGACGGCGTCACGCCTGCGAACATTGCGCCAACGCTCGATCAAGCCGCAGGCGACGGCACACCCGCGCAGCTCGTCGCCGCGATAGCCAAGGTGAGCGCCGCGCTGTCTGCGGCCGGCTATCTCCTGGGCGAGCGCGCGACGCTCAAGAAAGCTGCGATCGACGGCGTCGATGGGCGCGAATGGGTGATCGAAGACGACGCCTGGCGCTTTTCGATTCGCGACACCGCTGTCAACGTCTACACGGTCTTTCCAGCGCCGCAAACCAGCGCAAGCAACGACTCGCTCGAAGTCTTTCCCGAGCACGTCAATGCCAAAGCGTACGATACGCTCGGCGACACCGTATTCCCGTTCAACCTGCCGCTCGATCTCGGCCGCGAGGAAACCGAGATTTTCCTGAGAGCGAAGAATGCTCCGCGCCGTCAGATCCTCGAGGCGTTCAACACGCTGAGCGCCGCTGACAAGCGCAAGAGCGTCGACATCGCGCTCGCCCATCTGCAGCTCGGTGAAGGCGAGGCCACCGCGATCCTCGGGCAGGTCTCGCCGATCCGGCTGCTCTGGGGCTTCACCAGCGACAACCCAACGAACGTTCCTCGCCCCGACCAGCCCACGGTGACGCTGAGCGGCAACTGGGTAGCCCTGATGGCGCTCGTGCCGGTGTTCCTGCACCGGAGCGGCCTCAAGTACCAGGAGCTGCTCGAGCTCATCGACACCGAGTTCGTGCATCGTTTCGCGGCCGTGCCCGCAGGCGAAACCGAGCCGCACGGGCTTCACATCGCGGGGCCGAGCGAATCGCTGATCGAATGTGACGTGAACGAGTTTCAGGTCGTGCACCTGACGGAACAGCTGCTCCAGCGCATCAGCGTATTCGTCCGCCTCTGGCGAAAGCTCGGCTGGACGATGCGCGATGTCGATCGCTACCTGGTCGGGCTCGAAGCGAACGAGATTCCGGCGCTCGATCCGGAGAGCACCGCGGTGGGCGGGCGTCTACTCAGGCTTTCGCTGGTAAAACGCTTGAGCGACGAGCTGCGGCTGGCGCCGCGCGCCGTCGTCGCGTTCTTCCGTCCGATGGATCGGCGAAGAACCAAGCGTAACCCGAAGAGCCTCTTCGACGAGGTCTTCCTGGATGGCTCACCTGCGCAGCTCGAAATCCTTGCGCTCGAGCCGATCGCGCGCGGGGCGACGCTGGACCTCACGACCGTCCCCGCAGACGCGGACATCAGGGCCCACGTGCGCGCGGCACTCCGATTGAAGGCCGAGGACATCGATCTTCTGTGGCAGCGCTTCGTGCTCGACACCGCGACCTCGACCGTGCTCGACATCGACAAGCTCACGAACGTCTACCGGGTCGCGACCCTCGCTGCTGCGCTTGGTCTCTCGGTCGCCGAGCTCGTCGATCTCGAGGCGTTGATCGGAACGGACGTTCTCCCGACCGGTAGCCCAGCCGACCTGCGCGCGGCGATCTTCACTGCGCACGCGGTCCTGAACGAGGTCCGCATCGCCCGCACCGCGAAGATGCCGGCAGCGGCGATGAGCTACTACCTCACTGACGAGCACGAACAGGACGATCCGCTCGCGCTTTCGACGGCCGCCATCGAAGCCGCCACCAAGCGCCTGGCGGCGGCGGCGGGCGAAATCGCGAGCGCGAACCCGCCGCAGCCGAACGTGGACGCGATCGTGCTCGGCGCCGCGCTCGCCAAAGTGATGCCGCCGGATCGGGTCGCGCGCGCGCTCGAAATCGTGGCGACGGGATTGGCGCCCGTAACCGGAACCGACCGCCAATTTCTCGACCGCTATTTCGCGCCGCTTCTGCCTGACGACGCCAATGCATTTTTCGCGGAATTAGCGGCCTTGCAGGTGGAGGTCGACACCGGCGTGTTCGAGCCCGACGTGCCGGGGCGCTACGCGCGCGTGTTTGGCGAGCTTCACCAGCACCTGCTCGAAGAGGCGCGCGTGACGACCGCGATTGCCGTCGCAGCCGAGCTCGCCGGCATCGACGAGGACACCGCGAGCACGTTGCTTACCAAGACCCTCTCGAGCACCGAGGACGAAAACGACCCGGCGCTCGACGATTGGAAGGCGGCTTTAGTCGGAGGTTGGAATAGCGGAGACGCCACGTTGGAGGGTGCGCCGCCGTCAGTGGAGCCGCGCGCTGGTACCTTCGTGGCGTCCAAGGGCGGCGAGCATCGCTTCGTCGCCTTCGTCGAGCCAACGGCTGGCGCGACGGTCACCATCTCGATCGAGGTGGACGGAGACACCGTCACTCTCGCCGAGGAGTCGGCCGTCGACCGCCCGATCGGGGCGCCGACGCGGCGTGAAATTACCTTCCAGCCTGTCGAGCTTCGTGCGGGCGGCGCTTATCCGATGCAGGTCTCCTTCACGGGGCCGGCCGGCGCGAAGCTCACGCTGCTCGCACGCGTCGGCAACGAGGATCCCGTCGTCGTGCCGAGCTCGGCGGTCGTTACCTTCAATCCGGAAATCTACGTCAAGCTCTTCAAGGCCGCAGCCCTCATCAAGGGGCTCGCGCTCACGAAAGTCGAGCTGCGTCAGCTCGTCGAAAATCCAAACACCGTTTTCGATCTCGATGCGCTCCCGCGCAACTCCACCGAGACCGATGTTTCGTGGTCAGCGCTTTCGAGCCTGCTCGAGCTGCTGGAGCTGAATCGCAGCGTCAAGCTCAAGAATGGCACGCTGTTCGAATTTTGGCGGGACGTCGTTTCAAAGTTCGACCTTCCCGGCGAGGAGCTCGACGAAGAAGAAAGGATCGCCGTGGTTGCGGCGCAAACGGGCTGGAAGCCCGCCGACCTCGAGGCGCTCCGCGACGGAGGAACCGGCCTTTGGCCGACTGAGCCACCGACTCCCGACGAGCTCGTCGCCGTACCTCCGTGGGACGATCCGGGCCTCTGGTTCGTGCTCCGCGACTGCTTCAGGGTCATCGCGCGCCTCGATATCCGCGCGCGCCAGATCCTCGATTTGCTCGTCCAGAGCTCGCCCAGTGTCGCATCGGCGCTGCTCCTGCGCAGCATTTTTCGGGCGCAGTTCAGCAAGAGCGCGTGGAAGGAAGTGTTCAAGCCACTGCGTGACCCGCTCCGCCAGCGCCAGCGCGACGCCCTGATCGGCTATCTCACGACACGACCCATCGCACTGCCGGGCGGCGCCACTGGCAATTTCATCGACGCAAACGACCTATTTGCGCACTTCATGATCGATGTCGAAATGGAGCCCGACACGCTCATCTCGCGCATCAAGCTGGCGCTGAACGCCATCCAGCTGTTCGTCCACCGTGTCTTCTTGGGACTCGAGGACGCCGCCTCGCTCGGCGAGCTCGAGAAGAAGAAGGACCAGTGGGCGTGGATGGAGAAGTTTCGCGTCTGGGAGGCGAACCGCAAGGTCTTCCTTTACCCCGAGAACTGGATTGAGCCTGATCTGCGCGACGACAAGACCGAGTTCTTCACCGAGCTCGAGGACGAGCTCTTGCAGGCTCCGCTCACCCACGAGACCGCGATGGCGGCGCTCGCGGGCTACCTCGAGAAAATGAACGAGGTCTCGAACCTCGAGGTGGTTGGCTCGTTCGCCGAGGGGAACCCGGCGCAGGGCACGAATTTCACGCTGCACGTCGTCGGTCGCACGCGCTCTCGCAGCCGCGGCCTCTTCTACCGCACGTTCCGCGGCAAGCAGGCGTACGACGGCTACTGGACGCCGTGGAAGCGCATCAACCTCGAGATCGACGCGGACGTGATCCAGCCGGTCGTCGTCAACGGGCGGCTCTATCTGTTCTGGCCGAAGATCATCACCAAAGAGCGGCCGCGAGAACAGGACATCGCGAGTGAGGGTGCAGTCGCGGGGAACAATCAGAGCTCCTTCAGCTCGGCCGATCGCGTGCAGTACCAGGCCGAAGTCCGCTTGATGTGGAGCGAGCTCAACGCGAAGAAGAACAAGTGGGGAAAGCCCAAGCTCTCGAAGAGCCGCGGCTTCGACGACAACGCCCCGACACCGTTTCAGCGTGAGGTCGGCGAGGATCAACCGCGCACGGAGAACTACCACTTGCGCGTGCACCTCGAGCCGATGCACATCGCGGTGGACCTCGTGAAGACCAACGTGCCGACCGAGGGCAAGACCATCGTTTTCGACGTGAGAACGGTCACCTACCACGCGTGGATACTGCGTATCCCGGTGCGGCTTCCCTTCATTCGCGTGCTTCCCACCGCGTTTCTCGAGCCGAAGCTGCTCGGGACCTTCCGATTTTGGGATACCGGCGAGGACGGCTTCGACGTCGTGAATGCAGGGACCGGATTCGGCCAGAACTATCCGCTCGGCACGGTGCTGAAGAGCAATGCCGCCGTCGAGGTCGACTTCAGCGTCGACAACAAGGTTGCCAACGACACGCTGCAGCTCGGTACGAACGCCTCGTTCCTGGCCAAGACTCCGGGCTTCTTTCGGCTCTACGAGACGAACTTCAACTACATCCACGGGGCCGACAAACAGCCCTTCTTCTACGAAACGAACCTCAAGAGCCTGTTCGCGCTGAACAAGCCCGATGCGAGCATCCCGGCGCTCAGCGTGCAGCCGACGCCGGTCGCGCGGTTCTCGACGTTCAACCACCCCCTGGTTCAGGTCTTCGAAAAGGAGCTCCAGCATCACGGGCTCGAGGGGCTCATGCACCGACTGGTGCAGGCGTTGCCAGTCGCCGACGATCGCTACTACTCGAGTTACTACTACGACTACTACTACGGCAGTCTTTACCTCGGTTATCACATCGCCGGGGACCATCGCGCGCTCTACACGACGCAGCGCATCTTCGAAAGCGAGCACGCACCCGGCGTTCATACGGTTGAGCCGCTCTATCCGCTGCCGACGGTCGAGTTCGGATACGGGACGTCATTCGGCATCTACAATTGGGAGCTCTTCTTCCACGTGCCGATGCTGATCGCCGGGCGGTTCAGCGGAGACTTGAAGTTCGAGGACGCCTTGCGCTGGTACCACTCGGTCTTCGATCCGAAGCAGGAGCTCAACCGCTACGAGCGCACTCGCTCGTGGGTTCCTTCGCTTCCGGTCGGCTGCCGGTATTGGAACTTCCTACCGTTCTTTTCGAACCGCAAGACGACCGATAGCCTGCTCGACACGCTCGGTCTCACGAACACACTCTCGCAGTATGAGCGCGAGCAGCTCACGGCCCTGATCGACGATTGGCGGCACACCCCCTTCAACCCCCATCTCATCGCCCGGCAACGACTGGCCGCCTACCAGAAGTTCACGGTGATGAAGTATCTCGACAACCTGATCGCGTGGGCCGACTCGCTCTTCCGCCAGGACACCTTCGAGACCATCAACGAAGCAACGCAGCTATACATTTTGGCCGACGAGCTGTTGGGGAAGCGCCCGGAGCAGGTCGAGCCGCTCGTTGCCGAGCCGCGGCTCACGTACCGTGAGCTCGCCGCGAAGGGCATCAACGACTTTTCGAATGCGATCGTCGAGGTCGAGAGCCTGATCGTGAGCAACCAGCCTCACCTGCGCGAAAATCAGCTGCCGGAGCTCGGCTCGGCCATGACGTCGCTCAGAAACCTGGCTCTGAAGAGCTTCTACTTCAAGATCCCCAGGAACGAGCGGCTCGACAAGTACTGGGACACGGTCGCGGACCGGCTCTTCAAGATCCGAAACAGCATGAACATCGACGGTGTCAAGCGCCGTCTGGCGTTGTTCGAGCCGCCCATCGACCCTGCGCTGCTCGTCCGAGCCGCCGCCGCGGGCCTCGACATCGGCGCCGTGCTCGGGCAGCTCAACGCGCCGCTTCCCTGCTACCGCTTCACGACCTGGATCCAGAAAGCGACCGAGCTCACGGGACAGGTCCAGAGCTTCGGGGCGCTCTTGCTCGCCGCGCTCGAAAAGAAGGACGGCGAGGAGCTTCAACTCCTGCGTCAGGGCCACGAGCTGGAAATGCTCGAGCTCGTGCGCAAGGTGCGCGAACAGCAGGTGAAGGAAGCCGAGGAGAACATCACTGCGCTGGAGCTCTCGCGCGCGCTCGCCGAGGAACGCAAGGAGTTCTACCGCACTCGAGTCAAGGTCAGCGGCGGTGAGCAGTCTCAGATCGATCTCACGAAAGCCACCACCGTGCTCGAGGTCTTGCAAGGTGCCTCCCATACAGTCTCGGCGCTCTTTGCGCCCATTCCGGATTCGAAGTTCGGCATCGTAGGACCGTTTCCGGCCGCCTTGGTCGACGTCAAGATCGGGACTGCGCTGAGCCAGGCTGCGACGGCTGCTGCTCACGCGCTCGGCGCGGCCGCGAGCGTGACGCGAGGTCTAGCGACGATCTCCGGGATCAACGCCGGCTACGATCGCCGCTGGGACGACTGGAAACTCCAGGAGCGGCTGGCACAAAAAGAGATCGAGCAACTAAACCAACAAATCGCAGTCGCCGCCATTCGCCTCGACATCGCGCAAAAGGAGCTCGAAAACCACGAGAAGCAGATCGAGCACTCCGAAGAGGTGCGCGAGTTTTTGCAAGACAAATTCACGAGCCGGGAGCTCTACAACTGGATGAGTCAGCAGCTCTCACGCACGTACAACCAGCTCTACAAGCTAGCGTACGAGGCTGCCCGCACCGCCGAACGTACCTTCGAGTTCGAGCTCGGCACCACTGGCTCGGGTTTCATCCAGTTTGGTTACGTGGACAGTCTGCGCCAGGGCCTGCTCGCTGGCGAAAAGCTTCTCCACGACGTGAAGCGCATGGACGTTGCGTTCTACGAACGCCACAAGCGTGAGCTCGAAATCCAGAAACCGATCTCGCTGGCCTCCTTCGACGCCCAAGCGCTTCAGGATCTCAGGGAGAAGGGCTTCTGCGACTTCGAGCTTCCGGAGGTGCTGTTCGACCTCGACTTCGCGGGCCACTACTTCCGGCGCATCAAGGGCGTTCGTTTGACGATTCCCTGTGTCACGGGCCCGCACACGAGCGTGAGCGCGAAGCTCAGCCTCGTCGGCAGCGCCTACCGCAAGGAAGGCAACACCGACGGGACCGGCGCCAACTACGCGTACAAGGGTTTCGAAGACTCACGCTTCGTACACGACCCGGTTGGAATCACCTCGATCGCCACGGGACGCGCGCAGGGCGATCCAGGTCTGTTCGAGTTCAACTTCCGCGACGAGCGCTACCTTCCGTTCGAGGGCGCCGGAGCCATCAGCCGCTGGCGGCTCGAGCTTCCGACCGCGCTTCGTCAATTCGATTACCACACCATCTCCGACGTCGTGATGGAGGTGAGCTACACCGCGCGCGACGCGGGCGGGCTGCTCAAGCTCGGCGCGGAAGACGCGCTCCTCGCCGGGCTCAACAGCATCCGCGAGCTCGCCATGAACGAGGCGGCCGAAGCCACCGGCCTCGTCCGCGTCCTCAGCCTCAAGAAGGAGTTCCCCGACGTCTTCCACCGGCTGCTCACCGAAAACACGGCGACCGCGACGCTCACCCCCGAGCACTTCCCGTTCGTCATCCGTCACGCACGGATGAACATGGACATCGTGACCGAAAACGGAGGCCCGGCGAACCCGATCGAGATCCACGTCGTGCCGAAGCCGGGCGTCGATCTCGACTCACTCGGCGCTTCGTTCACCATCAACGGCGGAACGGCGGGCGGCGTGTCGGTCAGCGCAGCTACGGGCATCGGCGTCGCGACCGTGTCGAAGGCGGAGGCGAGGCTGCTCGATCAGTGGGGTCCGGAAGACTGGACGCTGGCACAGAACGACACGCTGACGACGAGTGACGTCGACGACATCGTCTTCATCGTCCGGTACTCGGTGGCGTAAGCGGATCAGGAGAACAGCAATGGCAAAGGTAACGATCTGGCCGGATATCTACAAAGAACAGGGCCACTGGCTCCCGTGCGTCACGCTCGCCAAAACGCTCATCACCGTGGGTCACACGGTGCGCTTCATGGGCATCAAAGATTGCGAATCGATCGTGACCCCCTACCACGGATCGTTCGACGTCGTGCTCAGCGACATCTATCCGCAGGGCTACACCTTCGAGAACAAGCTCGAGCCGCGCGATCAGCGCTGGAAACCGCATCATCTTCTGCCGATCACCCGTGGCGCGCTGAGCAGCGTCTTCGACGGCGCGAACAAGCCCGACATCCTGGTGAGCGGCTTCTTCGCCTCGCTCGAAACATTGCTCATTCACTACAAATACCAGGTGAAATTCGCGATCATCACCACCTACCTCCGACATCCCCAAGACGACCCGGCAATCCTCGCTAAAACCAAGCTCATCCACCTGCCCGAAGCCGTCGCGCGAAAGCTGATGGACGCGGTGCTGCCCGCCAACAAGAAGGGCATGAGCATCGAAGAGTTCGTCGAGCCGCTGAACGACGCGAAGGAAATGATTCCGTGCCCCGAGGCCTTCGATTTTACCGATCCCGACTGGGTCCACAAGGCTCAGGTGACCTACGTCGAGCCGATGATCGAGCGAGTGAGCCTCACCGCAGAAGCCGTAACGCTTCCTGATCCGGTCACCGTGCCCGCGGAGAAGAAGCTCATCTACGCGACCAGCGGCTCGATGGTGCAGGACTACGAATCGCGCGCGCGCGTCTTCTTTCGCTCGCTCATTTCCATGATGCAGACGCAGGGCATGGACAACTACTTCCTCGTCATCGCCGCCGGGCACAAACTCAACACCCAGCTGCGCGGTGAATACGGCCTCGTCCCGGGCGGCACCTCGATCCTCCCTGCAAACGTCGCCTTGCGCGACTGGGTCTCGCAGCTCGACGTCCTCGGTAACCCCACAACGGCCGTCGCCTTCCTGCATGGCGGCCTCGCCACCATCAAAGAAGCCATGTGGAAGGAAGTCCCCATCGTCATCGTCCCCCACGGCAAGGATCAGCTGGAAAACGCGCGCCGTATCGCGCGCGCCGGCGTCGGCCTGGTACCGGAAGTGGGCGAGCCGACACCCGAGCAGCTCCGACAGCTCCTCACCTCCGCGACCGCCAGCACCTGGATCCGCCAGAACCTCGCCAAATTCAGGGATATATTCGAAGTCGACGAAAATAAACCTGCGAATCAGAAGCCGAGCGTCGGCGTCATCAACGGAGTGCTCGCGGCGCCATGACAATCGGCGGCCCCCGCGACGAGCGCCGGGGCGCTTCCCCCGGATCAGCGAGCCCCTCCGGAGGCGGCGCGAAAGCGTTGGGAGCGCCAGGTGCTTCCGCGTCGGCGGGAGGTGCACCAGCGGCAGCCGGACCAGCGCGCGCCGACGCCGGCACCGGTGGCGGGCCGAGCGAGCAAGCCCAAGGCGCTTCGTCGCTGCTCCCTGCGCTTACCGTACCGACAGGCGGCGGCGCCATCCGCGGCATCGGCGAAAAGTTTTCCGTGAACGCCGCCACCGGTACCGCCTCGCTCGGTGTCCCGCTCGCAGCGTCTCCCGGCCGCGCCGGCTTCGGCCCCGCCGTCGAGCTCTCCTACGACAGCGGCAGCGGCAACGGCCCCTTTGGCCTCGGCTTCCACCTCTCCGTCCCAACCATCACCCGAAAGACCGACAAAGGTCTGCCCCGCTACTACGACGAAGAAGAGTCGGACGAATACGTTCTCTCCGGCGCCGAAGACTTGGTCCCGACGCGCAATCCCGACGGCACGCTCCTCGAGCTCACACGTAACCTCGGCGCGACCGCATATCGCGTGCGCCGCTACCGCCCGCGCGTCGAGGGACTTTTCGCCAACATCGAACGCTGGCTCCACCCCACGACCCGCGACGTCCACTGGCGCGTCACCACACGCGACAACGTCACGCACATCTACGGGCAAACTGCTGCCTCGCGCATCGCCGATCCGGCCGACGCGCGGCGGAGCTTCAGCTGGCTGCTCGAAGAGACCCGCGACGACAAAGGCAACATCGTCCGCTACGAGTACAAGCCCGAGGACGGCCAGGGCGTCGTTGCGACGAAGCCGAGCGAAAAAAGCCGATTCGACTGCTCGCAGAACCCTCCGCGCTTCACGGCGACGGCGCAGCGCTACCTGAAGCGCGTTCGCTACTGCAACAAGACGCCGTTCACGGCCGACTTCTTGATGGAGCTAGTCTTCGACTACGGCGAACACGCCCCCATGCCGTCGCCGATCTCCGAGCCCGGCACACTCACTTCGTTCCCGACCCCCGACGAAGACAACGACTGGACGGTCCGCGAAGACCCTGTCTCGACCTACCGCTCCGGTTTCGAAGTGCGCACCTACCGGCTCTGCCGGCGCGTGCTCATGTTCCACAAATTCGAGCCGACGCCCCTGCTCGTCAAATCCACCGATTTCACGTACGAGCCCGGTCCGGCGTTCACCTACCTCGTCGGCATCACCCAAGCCGGCTACCTGAACGACGCCTCGACTGGCAACACCCCGTTCCGCGACGTCCTCCCGACGCTCCGCCTCGACTACCGCCGCCCCGTCCTGAACGACGTCTTGAGCGTTCTCCCCAAAGAAAGCCTCGAAGGCCTCGAAGGCGGCGTCGACGGCGCGCGTAAACAATGGGTCGACCTCGACGGCGAGGGCATTGCGGGCGTGCTCATCGATAGCGACTACGCCTGGTACTACAAATCGAATCGCGGTAGCGCGAAGCTCGACGCTCCGCGCGTGCTCTCCTCGATGCCCTCACCGGCAACGCTTGCCGGCGGCGTGCAGCAGCTCGAAGACCTGGGCGGCGACGGCCGGCTCGATCTCGTGTCGTACGAGTCGCCGCTCGCCGGCTACTTCACGCGCACCCCGGACGGGACCTTCGAGGCGCTGCGTAACTTCCGCGATCTCCCGAACATCGACTTTCAGGACCCGAATCTTCGCTTCCTGGATGCCGACGGCGACGGCCTCCCGGATATCCTGATCACGGAAGACCACGCCTTCGTCTGGTACCGGTCGAAAGGCAAAGAGGGCTTCGACCAGGCCACGCGCGTCGTCAATCCGAGCGACGACGAGCAAGGACCAGCCGTCGTCTTCAGCGACCCCGAGCAAACAATCCAGCTCGCCGATATGAGCGGCGACGGCCTCGTCGACATCGTTCGGATTCGGAACGGCGAGGTGAGCTACTGGCCCAATCTCGGCTACGGCCGCTTCGGCAAGAAGGTCACGCTCGAGAACAGCCCCACGTTCGATGCGCCGGACAAGTTCGACGCCCGCCGAATCCGTTTCGCCGACGTCGACGGCAGCGGCACCTCCGACATGTTCTATCTGGGTGCCAGCGGCACGACGCTTCATCGCAACGAATCGGGAAATCGCCTCGCCGCCGCCGAGCCCATCACCTCGCTGCCACCGGTCGACAACGTCACGTCCCTGTCAGTGACTGACCTCCTTGGCACCGGCACCGCAACGCTCGTCTGGTCCACACCGCTCCCGGGCGCGAGATCGATCTTCTACGTGGACCTGATGGGCGGCAAGAAGCCGCACCTCCTCGAGAAGGTCGAAAACAACCTCGGCGCCGAAACCCTGCTTACCTACGCGCCGAGCACGAAGTTCTATCTCGAAGACAAGGCAGCGGGGACACCGTGGCTCACACGCCTGTCATTCCCGGTCCACGTCGTCGAGAAGATGGAGCGTTTCGACCACATCTCGAAGTCCCGGCTCGTCTCCACGTACCGCTACGCGCACGGCTTCTTCGACGGCGTCGAGCGCGAATTCCGAGGCTTCGCGCGAGTCGAGCAACGCGATGCGGAAGAATTCACGGCGAGCACCGAAACCGAGCTCTTTCAAGCGCCAGTCAAGACGGTCACCTGGTATCACACCGGCGCGTGGCTCGAGAAAGAGCGCCTCGAGTCAGCGCTCGCTCTCGAGTACTTCCCGCCAGGCCCCAAGACCGCGGGCGACCTGGCCCTGCTCGTCAAGGATACACACTTCGAGCCCGACACACTCACCACGCCCCGGACGATTCAAGACGAGCGCGAAGCCGCTCGTGCCCTGCGCGGCAGCATGCTGCGGCAAGAGATCTACGCCGAAGACGCCGACCTCACCGGAGACGCCGAGAAGGCGAAGCGCCCGTACGTCGTAACCGAGCAAAACTTCGCCGTCAGACGCATCCAATCGAGCTCCGTCGGCTTGCACGGAGTCTTCTTGACCTTCCCGCGCGAATCGCTGGCGATCCATACCGAGCGAAATCCCGAAGATCCACGCATCGGCCACGACTTCGTGCTGGGCGTCGATCCCTACGGAAACGTCACGCGCAGGGCGAGCATCGCCTACGCTCGGCAGGCCGTTCCCGCCGCGCCGCCGGACCTCTCCCGGCAGAGCGACGTTTGGTCAACGCTCACCGAAGCTCTCTTCGCGAATCGCCCAAGCCCGGACACCGCGGCGAATATCGACGCGGACCAGAGGTGGCATCGCATCGGAATCGAATACGAAACACGCGCCTCGGAGCTCACGGGCCTTCCGAATCTCCCCACCGGCGCCCGCATCTACCCCTTCGAGACGATCGACCAGGCGGTCGAAACCCTGCTCACCAATCTCACCCCTTCGAATGACCTACCATTCGAGGACGATTCGCCACCGACCGGCGCTCTGCGTCGGCGCCTGCTCGATCGCAAACAGCAGCTCTTCTACAACAACGCGCTCAGCGCGCCGCTCGCGCTTGGCACCATCG
>Ga0164241_10002293_pt1 | contig 21087 bp, 19 predicted proteins | sample OricomyardsoilBY_FD_108780 | JGI IMG/M metagenome (GOLD analysis project Ga0164241, IMG submission 108780) | Backyard soil microbial communities from Emeryville, California, USA - Original compost - Back yard soil (BY) | ecosystem: Environmental > Terrestrial > Soil > Unclassified | place: USA... | reverse complement strand
GACCGCCCGACGCGACGCTCATGGCGGCCGCGGCGAGCGGCACGCTGCACGAGCCCGCGACGATCCGCGCCGAAGCCGAACGGCTGTTCACATTGCCGTGCGCGCGTGAGGTCATCGCGCGCTTCTATCGCCAGTGGCTGTGGCTCGAGCGCCTGCCGTCGACCGCCAAGGACCCGGCGCTCTACCCCGAGTTCTCCGCGGCGGTGGCCGAGCAGATGGCCACCGAGGCCGACGACTTCCTGCGCAGCATCACCTTCGACGACCACGCCGACTTCGTGGCGCTGTTCGACAAGGAGCTCAGCTCGCCGGTCGACGCGAGCCCCCGCGCCGGCCTCTTGATGCTGCCCGGCGTGCTCACCGTGACCGCCAAGTTCGCGCAGACCTCGCCGGTCATCCGCGGCAAGTACGTGCTCGAGCAGCTCCTCTGCCAGGACCTGCCGGCCCCGCCCATCACCGTCGACACGACCCCGCCCGCGCTCGATGCGACGCTCACCTCACGCGAGCGCTGGCGGCGCCACTCCGAGTCACCCGCGTGCGCCGACTGCCACACGCAGATCGACCCCATCGGCTTCACGTTCGAGGAGTACGACGCCATGGGTCGCTACCGCGCCACCGAGAACGGCCTGCCGATCGACGCCAGCGGCGCGGTGCCCGCGCTCGGCGCGAGCGGCCTCGACGGCGTCGGCGACGTGTCCGCGCTCATCGCCACCTCGGACGTCGCGACGTCCTGCCTGGCGCGCCAGTGGCTGCGCTTCGCGGTCGGTCGCCTGGAAGAAGCGCCCGACGCCGCCTCGGTCGCCGAGGTCGCCGCCGCGCTGCGCGGCGACGGCAAGAGCCTGATCGATGGCTTCATCGCGCTGACCGGGACGGCCGCGTTCCGCGAGCGCATCGAGCGGCTGGACGAGAGCGGAGGAGTCACGCCATGAGCTGGTCGCGTCGCAGCTTCTTGAAGAGCCTCGGGGTCGCGGCCGCGGTGCCGTTCGTGCAGCGCCTCATGACGCGCGTCGCGCGCGCCGCCGAAGGCGAGCAGCCCAAGCGCTTGGTCGTCGTCTACACCGGGCAGGGCCACCTCATCGATCAGTTCCTGCCGAGCGGCGGGGCCGACCTCGGCAGCGCGCTCACGCCGCTCGCGCCCGTGCGCGCCAAGCTCGACGTGCTCCACAACCTCCAGGCCAACAGCGGCCACTACGCGGGCCACGCCGAGTCGCTCACCGGGCGGCCCAACGGCGAGACGTTCACCGCCGCGGGCGGGCCGAGCCTCGACCAGATCCTCGCCGAGCGGAACCGCGGCGTCACCGTGTTGCCGTCGCTCGAGCTCGGCTGCTTCGCGGGCAATGGCGCCGACGGCATGATCGCCTACTCGGCCGCCGGCCTGCCCATCCCGACCGCGGGCGACCCGCGCGGCGTGTTCGACCGCATGTTCCGGACCCTCGACCAAGACCCCGCGGTCGCGGCGCGTCGGCGCCAGCAAGACCAGAGCGTGCTCGACGTCATCGCCCAGGACTACGGCGACATCCAGGCGGGCCTCGGCGTGGCGGCGCGACGCCTGCTCGACGCGCACCTGACCATCGTGCGCGCGCAGGAGCAGGCGCTGGCCCAGCCGGTCGCGGTGCACGCCTGCGAGCTCGGCGCGGCGCCCGCCCCGGCGCCCGCGGGCGGCTACGACTACCCGACCGTCGCGCGCCTGCAGATGGACAACGCCGTGGCCGCGCTGACGTGCGACGTGACGCGCATCACCACCATCATGATCGGCTACGCGCAGAACACGACCACCCACCGCTGGCTCGGCCACACCGAGGACTTCCACCAGATAGCCCACGGCGCGGTGGTCGACTCGGAGCAGAAGTTCCTCGACGTCGATCGGTGGCAGGCCGGCGAGGTCGCGCACCTGCTCATGGGCATGGACGCGGCCGGCATCCTCGACGCGTCGGCGGTCCTGTGGATCTCCGAGCTCGGCCTGCACCGCTTCGACCACCTCAAGGACAACGCTGGCGTGGTGCTCGCGGGCAGCGCCAGCGGCTTCCTCGCGACCGCCGGCCGCACCGTCGACATGGGCGGCGCGCACTACCACGACGTGCTGCTGACGGTCGGCCACGCGCTCGGCGCCACCGACCTCACGACGTTCGGGGCCAGCGGCACCAAAATCCTCACGCAGTTGCACTGACCGTCCGTGGTGCTTCCGGTGGGCGGGTCGCAGTGTCCAAGACACCACGACAACACCACCACACCGGAGGAATCATGCGGACGATCATCGTTCAGGCCGTGCTCGGCCTAGGTCTCAGCCTCGGCGCTTGCGCTTCGACGGACTCGGTCGCCCACCGCTCGGCGGTGCGCTACGACGACCATGTGACCCAGGGGAACGGCGCCGCGGACCGGCGCATCTTCATCGAGGATCGGGTGGCCGATCTGTGTGACATCCCGCGCACCTCGACGTTCTTCGTCACGGGCTCCGCCGGCGCGGAGGAGGTCGACAACGACGTCGTGCGGCGCGTGTCCGAGTGCATGACCGACGGCAAGCTCAAGGGCGAGAACGTCGTGGTCATCGGCTACACCGATCCGCGCGGCTCGGCCAACTTCAACAAGATGCTCGGCATGCAGCGCGCCGACACGGTGGCCGCGGCCATCGCGGCGCAGGGCGTCGCGCGCGAGCGCATCTTCATCAAGTCGTACGGCGAGTCCAAGGCGACCGACTCGATGGCCGAGGAGGACATGGCCCGCGACCGCAAGGTGACCCTGCGCGTCGCGCAGCCGCGCTGACGGCGGGCGCGCGCGTGGACGTGGAGGTGGAGGCGCGCGGAGTGAGACGGGCGGCGGGAGGGCCGCGCGCGGTCCCGCCACCCGCTGCCCCGCGCGTCCACGTCCACCTCCACGCACGCTCTTCCCGATGCTTGGGATCCCAATCAGTGGGATCCCAACCATCACTAGTTGAGCAGGTCCTCGTCGCGTACGCTCGGCACCACCGGCTGCGCGGCGATGACCACGACCTGCTGCTCGGCCTGGATGCGCTGGTCCTCGGTCGCCGAGAGGCGCGCCATCTGGGCCTTGCGGTCGCGGATCTGCCACCACGCGACCGCGATGAAGAGCAGCGTCACCAGCGTCCAGATGAGGTTGCCGTCGGTGAACAGCGTGAAGATCGAGCTGGTCTTCTCGAGGTCGTCAGTGGCGGTCTGGAACAACACCGCGGGCGAGCCGCCGAGGTGCGCGATGAAGGCGTCGTCGAAGCGCTGGCCGTCGCCGACGTCGTGGAGCAGGCCGGCGATGGCGACCGGGCCGTGGGTGCGGGCGAGGCGCTGCACGAACAGCGCGCTCTGCGCGTAGGCCACGCCGACCGCGCTGCCCTCGTTCGGGAAGCGCTCGTCGAGCTCCTCGAACGACACCAAGCTGCCGGTCGCGGCGGCGTGCTGCGCCTCGATGAGGCGGTTGGTGGTGTTCTCGCCGGCCATCCAGATGGCGAGACCTTCCTGGAACCAGCGCGGCATCGCGCGGATGCGACCGCTGCCGTCATCGAAGGTGTGGGCCAGGACGTGCGCGACCTCGTGGTCGAACGTCTCGTCGAGCGTGAAGACCGCCGAGCCGTGGCGCCGCAGGACGATGCGCTGCTCGTCGAGGAAGGTGACGCCGGCGGCCCACTCGCTCATGGGGTTCTGGCCGCCGAACTGCGCCGCGAACGTCTCGGGGTCGGCCGCGGCCCACACGTCGATGGGGCGCGTCAGGCGGCCGCAGGCGCCGATCTTGGCACAGAGAATCTCGAGGCGCAGGTCGGCGTTGGCGGCCAGCTTGTCGAGCGTGCTGTGCACGTCGTCGGCGCCGAAGAAGCGGAAGTAGCGCGTCGTCCGGTAGGCTACGTCGCCCGTGTCGGACGCCTCGCCGTGCGCCGTCCCGAGGAACAGGGACAGGGCGAACAAGAGCGCGGTGAGCGTGCGACGCATGGCGGCATCCTAGCCCCGAGGGCCGGCATCGCAAGCTAGAGGATCGGGCAGGCGCTCGGCCTCGTGAGCCATCACCAGAGGTTCGCGAGGTGCAGGCCGCCGTCGACCACGAGCGTGTGGCCGGTCACGTAGCCGGCCTCGGCCGAGCACAAGAAGCGCACCGCGGCGGCCACGTCGGCGGGCGTGCCGAGGCGCTTGAGGCTCGTCGCCTGCGCGAGGCGAGCCTTCTGGTCGGGCGCGTCGGCGCGGCCGTCGAGCCGCGGCGTGTCGATGACGCCTGGCGCGACCGCGTTGACGGTGACGCCGAAGCGCCCGACGTCGGTCGCCAGGCCGCGCACCAGGCCCTCCAGCGCCGCCTTGGCCTGGGCGTACGGGGCCGCGCCGGCGCCACCGAGCGAGGCGGCGAGGCTCGTCACCGCGACGATGCGGCCGGAGCGGCGCGCCATCATCGCCGGGATGAGCCGACGCGCGAGTGCCGCGAACGCGTCGACGTCGACGGCCTGCAGGCGACGGCTGTCCTCGGCGTCGAAGGCCACGAAGCGCTGGTAGGCGAAGCGATGGCCAGCGGCGTGCACGAGCACGGTGGCGGCGCGGGCGTGGGCCGCGAGCGCGTCGACGAAGGCCGGGCTGGCGAGGTCGCCGGTCACGGTGAGGTGCGCGCCGTCGATGAGGACATCGGTGGAGTGGGGCGAGCGCGCCGCGGCGATGACCTCGTGACCGGCGGTGGCGAGCGACGCGACGATGGCGCGGCCGATGGCCGAGCTGGCGCCGGTGACGAGGGCCTGGGTCATGTCGCCTCCAAGAGCGCGGCGCCGGCGGTGTAGCCCGCGCCCGCGGTCAGTAGCAGCACGCGCTGGCCCGCCTGGATCCGGCCCGCGCGCCACGCGTGGTCGAGCGCGATGCCAGCCGACGCGCCGCCGACATTGCCATAACGATCGACCACGATGACGAAGCGCTCGAGCGGGATGCGCGTGATGCGCGCGACGCGCTCCAAGATGCGCAGGTTGGCCTGGTGGGGGACGACCAGATCGATGTCGGCGGGCGTCAGCGAGAGCGCCGCGAGGAACGTCGTCGCGAGCGCGATGAAGCCCTCGACGGCGCGGTAGAAGACGTGCGGACCGTCGGCCATACGCAGCGCGTGCAGGCCCTCGGCGAGCGTCGCGGGGGAGGCGGCGAGGCGTGAGCCGCCGGCCGCGACGCGCACCTGATCGTGGCCGCTGCCGTCGGCGCCGAGCATCGTCGCGACGATACGCAGCGGGCCGCTGGCGACCACCCGCGCGGCGGTGGCGCCGTCGCCGAAGAGCACGCGCACGCCGGGCGCCGCGTCCGTGAGCGTGCGGAAGCGGCACTCGCCGGCCGTCACCAGCACGGCGCGATCGCCGGTCGCGACCGCGCGCGCCGCCAGGTCGAGCGCGTAGACGTAGCCGGCGCAGGCGGCCGACAGATCCATGGCCGGCACGTGCGCGAGCCCGAGCGCGTGCTGCACGAGCGGCGCGGTGGCGGGCGAGGGGTGGTCGGGCGTGACGGTGGCCACCAGCACACGATCGATCGTGGGGACACTCTCGGGGGTCAGGGGCGAGCGCGCGACCACGATGCACAGGTCGGATGTGGCCTGTTCGTCGGCGGCGACGTGGCGCGCCTCGACGCCGGTCAAGCGAATGAGCTCGGCGGCGCGCGCGGGGTCGAGGGCATGGGTGGTGACCACGCGCTCGGGCAGGTACGAGGCCGTCTCGGCGATGGCGGCGTGGGCGAAGCGGGTGAACCTCATGACCAGCGCTCGAGCAGCGCGCGTAGGCTGGCGCGCGTCGCGAAGTTCTCGCGGGTGATGTCATGGCTCGACACGATCACTCCCAGTGAGGCCTCGATGAGGTCGACGAGCTGCACCACGGCGAGCGAGCTTAGCTCGAGCGGGCCCTCGCCGGGCGGGGCGTCGATGGCAAGGAGCAGCTCGTCGACCAGACGGTGCGTGGTGGAGGGCTCGTTCACTGCGGGCCCCCGCGCGCGAGCGCATCGATGGCGGTGCGGTCGAGCTTGCCCGAGGCGAGCCGCGGCAGCGCTGGCAGCTTGAGCATACGGCGCGGCGCGATGCCGCTGGGCAGCTCGCGCACGAGCGCGCTGGCGCGCAGCTCGTTCGGTCCTTCGTAGACCACGACGAGCGTGTCGTCGCCCGCGACGATCGCCAGGGCCGCGTCGGCGCCGGCGCGCTCGGCGGCACGCGCGACGGCGTCGAGCGAGACGCGCTCCCCGCGTAGCTTCACCAGGTCATCGACGCGTCCGACGACGTGCAGGCGGTCGGCCTCGTCGAGCACGCCGACGTCGCCGGTGGTGAAGCCGCGGGTGCCGTCGGGCGCCGTGCGGCGCGCCGCCTCGGTGGCCTCGGGGGCGCCCAGATAGCCGCGCATCGCCGTGTCGGAGGCGAAGCAGATGGCGCCCGGCGCGCGCGGCTCGGGCGCGTCGACCCACAGCTTCACGCCGGCGATCGGGCGCCCGACCGTGCCGCTGGCGAACGCTGGGCTGGTCGATGGGATGGCGGCGAGGCGCGGGCCGGCCTCGGTGCAGCCGTACTGGTTCCACAGCACGGCGGCCGGGAAGGCGAGCGCCAGGCGGCTCGCCACGTGGGGCAGGAGCGGGCCGCCGGCCGAGCCGACCTGGCGGATCTGCGGCTGCGGCGCGAGGTGCTCGGCGAGCTGCGTGAGGCCGTAGGGCACGGCCGCGACCACGGTCGCGCGCGCGTCGACGATGGCCTGCGCGCGCTCGGCGGGGAACGGCCGGCCGCACCACACCACCGTGGCCCCGACCGACGCGGCCGCGAGCAGCTGGCCGACGAGGCCGAAGCCGTGGTCGCAGGGCAGCAGCAGCGCGACGGTGTCGTCGGCGCTGAGCGTGAGGTAGCTGGCGATGCGACGGGCCGCGGTCATGACGGCCGCGGCGGTGAACGTCGGCAGGCGCGGTGTGCCGGTCGAGCCCGAGGTGCGGAGCACCAGCGCGCTGTCGTCGCTCGGGCCGAGGTCTCGGGGGGCGCTGCAGCGTGCTGACGGTAGCGGTACCGCGCCGGCCATCCAAGCGGACTCGAGGCCGATGAGCGCGGCGCGGGGGTCGGCCGCCGGGACCTCGAAGACGGTGCCGCGGGCGAGCGGTGAGGCGGCGGCCGCGAGGCCGTCGAGGTTGGTCGTGCCGTGCTGGTCGATCAGCCGGAACGCCGGGTGCACGAGGTCCGCCAGCCTCATTCGGGAAGGTTCCAGATGAGGCCGCCGAACGACAGGCCGCCGCCCGCGGAGAGCAGCGCGGTCGTGTGGGCGTCGCCTTCGAGCAGCGCGACCAGGCAGCTCGCCGCGCCGATGTTGCCGTGGCGCGCGAGGCTCGCGGTGTCGGCGTCGGCGCGGATGGCGCGCGCGACCGCGGCGCGCCCGGTGTGCACCACCAGGCGTGTGTCGGCGGGCACGGCGAGGGCCTCGTAGGCGGTCGCGAGGGCAGCCGCCGCGGCCTCGCCGAAGGCCAGCGGATCGCCGCCGAGCGTCATCGGGCCGCTCGGGCTCGGCAGCTCGGCGTGCACGGTCGCCAGGTCGGCGTGCGCGGGTCGTCCGCCGAAGACGGCCCGCGCGATGCCGCCCGAGGCGGTCGGGACCAGGACCAGCGCGGCCGCGCCGTCGCCCATCGCGAGCGGCAGCATACGCTCGCTCGGATCGAACGTGAGCGAGAACGCATCGGCCGCGGTGACCAGCACCGGACCGTCGGCCTCGACCGCCAGGCGCGCGCCCTGGACCAGCGCCCACAGGCCGCCGGTGCAGCCCGAGCGCACGTCGAAGAAGGGCGCGTCGAGCTCGAGCGCCTGGCCGATGCGCGCCGCCTCGGGGCCGGTCCAGCGGCTCGGCGTCGAGGTCGCGTGCACGTGCGCGATGATCGGGTGGCGGCCGACGGCCTCGCGCGCGCAACGGATGGCCAGGTCGAGCGCGCGCTCACCGGGCCCGACGAAGGCGCGCTCGACGACGCCGACGTCCTGCTGCACGTGCGCCAGCAGCGCGGCGCGGCGCGCGTCGGTGATCTCGGGTGTGAGCACCCTGAGCAGCGCCTCGGTGTCGATACACGAGGACGGGAAGGCGGTCGCGCTCGCCAGGATGCGCACCGGGATCGGCCCGAGCTTCAGGCGCAGCGACTTCATCGCAGGCTCATAGGGGCACCAGGCTGGTCTTGCGGCGGCCGCTCGCGACGCGCGCCGTGCGTACATGCGCCAGCGCGTCGACGAGCGCGCCGCGCAGCAGCTCGGGCGTGACGGTCTGGTGGGCGAAGCCGGTCGCCTCGGGATCGGTCGCTGTGGGGTCGAGGTGATTCGTTGGGATCCCAATCGTTGGGATCCCATGCAATGCGGCGGCCGCGGCCGGACCCATCTGCTGGACCTCGGCGCCGGCCAGCGCGATGACGACGTGCGCGCCGTAGGCCAGCACCGCGCCCGCGCCGACCGCGCGCCGCGCGATGACGGCGACGAGCGGCACCGACTGGCGCGCCTCGGCATAGGCGGCGATGACCTTGGCGCCGTGCACGAGGATGCGCTGGGCCTCCTGGGCGCGGCCGGGCAGGAAGCCGGGGGTGTCGCAGAGCGTGACGATGGGCAGGTTGAAGGCGGCCGCGAAGCGCACGAAGCGGGCCAACTTCTGGGCCGCGCAGGCATCCAGCGCGCCCGCCAGCTCGCTCGGCTGCGAGGCGACGAGCAGCACCGGCTCGCCGTCGATCGCCGCGAGGCCCGTCTGGATGCTGGCGCCGAACGTCGGCGCCAGCGGGATGAAGGTGGCCTGGTCGACCAGCGCGTCGATGATCGTCTGGACGTCGTAGGCGCGGCTCGGCGGCGGCAACGTGAACGTGGAGGCGCGCGGGGCACGCGGGGGGGCGGACGGGGGTAGGGTGGCGGCGTTGCTGGGCAGGCGCGCGAGGGTCGCGCGGGCGTGGGCGAGCGCGGCGCGGTCGTCGTCGGCCAAGAGGTGCACGAAGCCGGACGACGACTGCAGCCGCGTGCCGCCGAGCGAGGCGAGGTCGTTCATCTCGCCGAGCGCGGCCTGCACGACGGCGGGGCCGGCGACGAATACGAATGAGCGTTCACTTACCATCACGACCAGGTCGCACAGCGCCGCGGCGTAGGCGGCCGACCCGCCCGCGACGCCGAAGATCACGGCGATGAGCGGGACCACGCCGGAGGCGTCCGCGAGCGCCGCGAGCCAGTCGGCCGAGGCGAGCACGGCGGGCACGCCCTCGCTCGTGCGCGCGCCCTCCGAGTCGAGCAGCAAGACGACCGGGCCGCTTGCGGCACGCACGGCGGCGGCGGCGCGTGTCCCCGCGACCGCGCCCATGCCACGCACCCGGCCGTCGGTCGCGAGGACCACGACCGCGCGCCCGTCGACGTGGCCGGTGCCCAGCACGACACCGTCACAGCGCTCACTGACGAACGTGCCGGCGTCACACAGCGCGGCCGCGCGCTCGTCGGGCGCGAGCCGCCCGAGGCGCCGCGCGCGGATGTCGCTCGTCGCGTCAGGGGGCATGGCGCGCGAGGAAGTCGGCCAGCAAGCCGACGGTGTTGAGGCCGCGGAACGACTCCGGGCCGACGTCGGCGCCGAGCGCGAAGTCCTGCTTCACGAGGAAGGCCAGGTCGGTGAGCGCGAGGCTGTCGAGCCCGAGGTCGGTGCGCAGGTGGGAGGTGCGATCGATGCTCGCCGAGACTTTGAAGTCGTCGATCAAGATCGTCTTCAGGCGCTCCAGCGCGTCGGCGTGTTCCATCGTGCCGTCATGCCAGCGCAGGGCTTGCGCGGCAAGGGAGCCAGTGCAATCAAATGGCGCGGAGAAGTCAGCTAGACCGACGACGCAACGCCTTGGCCTTGACTGCAAGGTTCACCCGACCTCCACGTTGGATGTAGGCAACAAACGGCGCAGGTGTCGCCCGCGTGAGCGCGACCATTCGGTCGATCGCACGAACGCAGAGGCTGGCAAGGTCGGCGCCGCCGAGCCCTGTCGCAGTGACGACGAAGAGTCGTACACCAGCGCTGGCCACGGCCCGAACCTCCATCGGGTTGCGCTGGATGTTCTTGTCCGCCGTCAGAACCAGCCATCCATTGGCGCCTGCTTCAGGCAACCAATCAGTGTCCTTGGTGCCCTTGCCGAACTCTTCTGCGAGGATGAGGACGTTCGCACCCGCAGCGCGCAGCGCTGCGGGAACGAGCTTCTCACCAAGCGACTCGTCGACCAGGATCGTTACGCTGCGACGCGCATCCGATTTCCGGCTCGAATCGCTTCCTCGATCGCTTCGATCGGGCATGCAAAGTCCACGGACAAGGCGCTGATGGATTCGCCAGACTCGTAGCGCGACGCCACCGCCGCGACTCGAATACGAGTGCCCGCGATCACGGGACGACCGAATTGCACACTTGGATCGATGACGATGTGGCGTGGCATCGACGCAATGAGCCCGTCCGGTGAGAGGCTCCGAACGACCGGGAACAGCTTCGCGGCGAGGCCTCGCTCGTCACGCTCGATGCGTGAGAGGTGGTCTGCGATGAGGACGCGTGACGCGATCTGTCCGTGCTGTGAAGCGTTCACGAGTCGGTCCAGCTCGGCCACGAACAGGTCGACGCCGTCGGTCTCGAAGGTGCGCTGGAGCAGCGGCCGCTCGACCTTCATCTGTGCGCGGACGAAGTCGAGGGCGCGTCGAATCACGCCCATCTTCAGCTTGTGTTCGCGCCGCAGTGCGCTGAGCACGTAGGCCTCGACGACGTTGTTGAACGATAGGTACTCGTCCTCGACAGGCTCGATCAGGCGGTCTCGCCCAGCCGTCCAACCGTGCAGCGTCGCCCGCGGCAAGCCGAGATAACGCGCCGCTTCGGCCTGGGAGTAGGCTGCGAGCGCTCTCGGATCTTCGCCGTTGTACATGGGCTTCATCGTCGGTCGACCTTATGCATCGGCCGCATTCGCAGCAAGAGACGTGTTCACACGAACAGCAAACATGAGCTGAAGCGGAAGCCCAGGAGGATCGAACTCCCCCAGGACACGTCTCCGTGCCCTGCGACGGTTTTGAAGACCGCGCGAGCCACCAGGCCCGTCGAGCTTCCGGGGCGGACGGTAATGCAGGTGCGACGGCATTGCGAGTGGGCCGCGGTTCCAATCACGGGTCTTGCTTGCGAGCGCGGCTCGATGCGTGCGATCGATGCGCGCCATGCAATCGAAAGGTCCGTCGAAGCTCGCTCCCGTCGTCGCGAAGAGAGCGCTGGCCGCGCGCGCGACGTCGGCCGCGCCGGCCAAGCTGAACATCAAGTCGGTGCGCGACCTCGGCGCCGCCAAGATCTCGCCGACCATCCCCTCGACCACCCACGAGCACGGGCCGTCGTGCGGCCACCACCACCACGCCGCGCCGCGCCTGGAGCGCCCGCACGGCACGCGCCCGGCCGAGAGCGGCGGGCTCGCGGTGCAGGTCGATCTGTCGTTCCACCTGCCTGGCGAGACCGATCACATCGGCCGCTTCGCCAAGCTCGAGGAGGTGCTCGAAGCGCACCACGGCGTCATCGACGTGCACCTGCGACGCGACGGCACCCACCCCGAGATCTGCGTGCACTTCGATGCGCAGGCCATCGGGCTCGGCCAGGTGCTGGGCCTCGTCCGGCGCCACGGCGCCGAGGTCGCGGCGCGCTTCCAGTCGAAGACGTGGTTCGTCGTCGGCATGGCCGACCCGCAGGCCGCGACGCAGATCGAGGTGGCCGTCGCCAAGGTGCCCGGTGTCCTGCAGGCGCTGGTCGCGTACGGCGCCGAGCGCCTGGTGGTCGAGCTCGACACCAAGACCGTCTCGCCCGCGCAGGTCGAGGCCGCCGTGCAGAAGCTCGGCTATCGCCTCGAGGTGCCGACCAGCGGGCACGCGTGCTCGCACCACGCCAACGCCAGCGGGCTCGCGCCGAAGCTCGAGATGCCGTTCGCGTTCACCTCGGGCGGGCTCTTGTTGCTCGGCTTCCTCATCGAGAAGCTCACGAGCTTCGCGCCCATCGTCGCGACCGTGCTCTACGCGCTGGCGCTGGTGGTCGGCGGCTTCTTCCCGGCCCAGTCGGCGCTGCGCTCGCTCAAGCAGGGTCGCCTCGACATCGAGTCGCTGATGGTGCTCGCCGCGGTCGGCGCGGGCGCGCTCGGCTGGTGGCAGGAGGGCGCCTTTCTGCTGTTCCTGTTCTCGCTCGGCCACAGCTTCGAGCATCGCGCGCTCGACCGCGCGCGCCGCGCCATCGAGGCGCTCGGTGAGCTCAGGCCCGAGGTCGCGCGCGTGATGATCGCCGGTGAGATCCTCGAGACGCCGGTCGCCCTCGTCGAGCGCGGCGCGCGTGTGCTGGTGCGGCCGGGCGACCGCGTGCCGCTGGATGGGCGCATCGTCGAAGGCCACTCGTCGCTCGACCAGGCGGCCGTCACGGGCGAGTCGGCGCCGGTCGCCAAGGCGCCGGGCGACGAGGTCTTCACCGGCACCATCAACTGTGAAAGCGCCTTGACCATCGAGGTCACCAAACGATCGTCCGAGTCGGTGCTCGCGAAGGTCGTCGACATGGTGGCCGAGGCCGAGGCGCAGAAGGGCCCGGTGCAGCGCTTCGCGCAGCGCCTCGAGCGCCGCTTCGTGCCGGTGGTGGTGGCGCTGGTGGTGATCTTCCCGATCATCCTCGTCATCACCGGCACGCCCGTCGCGGTGGCGGTCCTGCGTGCGCTCAACGTGCTCGTCGCGGCCTCGCCCTGCGCGCTCGCCATCGCCACGCCGGCCGCGGTGCTGTCGGCGGTGGCGCGCGCGGCGCGCTCGGGCGTGCTCATCAAGGGCGGCGCTTACCTCGAGGCGCTCGGCAAGGTGAAGACCATCGCGTTCGACAAGACCGGCACGCTCACCGAGGGCAAGTGCAAGGTCGTCGAGGTTCACGCGCTGGACGGCGTCGACGAGGCCGAGCTCATCCAGCGCGCCGCGGGCCTCGAGGCGCTGAGCCTGCACCCGCTCGCGGTGGCGGTGACCGACCTCGCCCAGGCGCGGGGCCTGGCGGTGCCGTACGTCACCCAGATGAAGGCGGTGCACGGGCGCGGGCTGAGCGGCGTGCTCGCGGACCAGACCATCCAGGTCGGCAGCCCGGCGCTCTTCGCCGACCAGGGGATGACGCTCCCCGAGGTCATCGTCGCGCACGTCGATCGGCTGGAGACCGCGGGACGCACAACCATGGTTGTGCATCACGGCGAGCGCTTCCTCGGCGTGCTCGCGGTCGCCGACACACCGCGCGCCGACGCCCGTGCGGCGCTGGCCGAGCTGGCCGCGGTCGGCATCGGCCGCACGGTCATGCTGTCGGGCGACAACCAGCGCGCGGCGCGGGCGGTGGCCAGCGAGATCGGCATCAGCGAGGCGCGTGCGCCGCTCATGCCGGCGGGCAAGGTCGCGGCGCTCAAGGAGCTGTCGGCCCACGGTGGGGTGGCCATGGTGGGCGACGGCGTCAACGACGCGCCCGCGCTGGCGGCCGCGACGGTCGGTGTGGCGATGGGCGGGGCGGGCAGCGACGTGGCGATGGAGACGGCCGACGTGGTGCTGATGGCCGACGATCTGAAGAAGCTGGCGTTCACGTTCCGGCTCGCCAAGCACGCGCGCCGGGTGATCCGTCAGAACCTCGTCATCGCGCTCGGCATCTCGGCGCTGCTGGTGGTCGCGGCGCTCTTCGACGTGACCAAGATCAGCCAGGCGGTGGTGCTGCACGAGGGCTCGACCGTGGCGGTCGTGTTGAACGGGCTGAGGATCCTGTGGTTCAGGCGCGCGGAGTGATCTAAGCAGGGCGGCATGGAAGTCGACGTCCCCAAGACCATCCTGCTCATCGTGCACATCACCGCGGCCGCCTTGTGGATCGGCCCGCCGCTCGGCGTGCTGCCGAACGTGACGCGCTCGCTCGCCGCGGGCCGTGAGGCGCTCGGCGTGGCCATCAAGGACTTCAACTTCCGCGGCCTGCTGTCCGGCATCGGCGGCGCGGGCGTCCTGGTGACGGGCGTCATCATGATGTTCTACTCGTTCGGCGGCTTCAAGACGTCGCCCTGGCCGTTCCATGCGGCGCTCGGCTTGGTGGTGTTGGCGATGATCAACAGCGCCGCGTTCGGCAAGGGCATGAAGACGCTCAGGGCCGCCCACGAGAGCTTCAACGACACGACCGTCACCGCCGCGCGCAACGCCGTGAAGAAGATGAAGCCGTTCAGCCACATCAACAACGCGCTGTGGCTCGGCGCGCTGGTCATGATGATCATCGCGAAGTACATCAACCGCGCCTGAGCCGAGGGCACGTGCGCCGCCGCCGGTCGGAGATCTCGCAAGGCGACGGCTACACGGTGCGTGCCGTCGGCGTGCGCGCGCCCGGGCTGCGTGACCTGTATCACTGGCTCTTGCGCATCCCCTGGTGGGCGATGCTGCTGGTGATCGTGTGCGGCTACCTGGCGCTCAACGCGCTGTTCGCGCTGGCCTACGAGGGGACCGGCGGGGTCGCGAACGCCGCGCCGGGATCGTTCTCGGACGCGTTCTTCTTCAGCGTGCAGACGATGGGCACGATGGGCTACGGCGTGATGGCGCCCGCGACCGACACGGCCAACGTGCTGGTCGTGTGCGAGTCGGTGGTCGGCATCCTCGCCACCGCGCTGTCGACCGGGCTCGTGTTCGTGCGCTTCTCGCAGACGCGCGCGCGGGTCGTCTTCTCGCGCTGCGTGGCCATCGCGCCGATGGACGGGGTGCCGACACTGGTCATCCGCGTCGGCAACGATCGGCGCACGGCCATCGTCGACGCGACGTTCCGCGTGACGCTGTCGGTGACGACGAAGCTCAGCGAGGGCTCGACGTTCTTCCGTGCGCACGACCTCGAGCTGGTGCGGAGCCGCGCTGGCGCGCTGGCGCGCTCGTGGATGGTGATGCATCGGCTGGAGGCGCCGAGCCTGCTCGCGCGCGCCACGCCGGCCGACCTGGTGGCCATGGACGCCGAGCTGTCGATGTCGGTCCTGGGGCTCGACGAGGTCTCGCTGCAACCCGTGTACGCGCGCCACACCTGGAGTGTCAGGCGTATCGTCTTCGGCGCGCGCTTCGCCGACGTGCTGACCGAGCTCGACGACGGCAACCTGCTGCTCGATCTGGGGCAGTTCCATGTGCTGGAGCCGACGCCCGCGACCGAGGGCTTCCCGTACTCGTTCAGCGGCGACGAGCCACGGTAGTCCGGCACGCTCAGGGGTCGGTGTACTCGACCGTGCTGTGGCCTCCACAGGTGTCGTCGGTCCCGCCCTTCAGGATGAAGTGGCCGGCGCGATCCTGGTCGCGGTACAGCGTCGCCTTGGTCGTGCCGCCGCACCAGTGCAGGTCGCCCGGCAGGCGGTCCGCCGTGATGAGCGTGGTCGTGAAGACCAGCCCGTCGGTGCCATCGTAGTGGCCGCTCACGCTGAACGTGCCGTCGTACGTGGTGCCGTCGAGCGTGAAGCGGGTGGTCGCGCGGCCGCGAAGATCATCGCTGTCGTCGATGGTCAGCTGCAGGGTCTGCGCGAGCACCACCTTGCCGCTGGTCGTGAACGTCGATGGCGCGCTCGAGACGCCCGACCAGTGCAGGCTGATGACCTGCGCGACCTCGGCAGGGGCGGCGCTGGCGGGCAGGGTGAGCGCGGGCAGGACGGCGACGGCAGCAACGAGCGTACGAATCATCATGGCGAGGGCTCCGTGAGTGAGGCGAACCTGGAGACGCGCGCGGTCGCGCAGCTCAAAATCTCGAGCGTGCCGACGAACGCGGCTGATCGCGTAAGCTCGCCAAGATGAAGCATGCTCGGCTCGTGTTCGGTGTGCTCACGGGCCTGTGCCTCGTGACCGTGATCTTCCACCTCGTCGCCATCGCCGAGAGCAGTGGCGATGCCCCCCGGCACGCGCTCTTCGCGGCCCTCAACGTGGCCTTGGCGGCCGCTCTGTGGGCGCGCCCGCGCTGGCTCGTGTGGCCGCTCGGCGCGCTGGTCGTGCAGCAGCTCTGGAGCCACGGGCACGACCTCGCCAGCGCGTGCGCGCGCGGCGAGATCGACTGGGTGAGCATCGGCGTGCTGGTCGTCATGCCGCTCATGCTCGTGCTCGTGTGGCACGACCGGCGGCTGACGTAGGACAGGCGCTCGAAGGGAGCGCGGTGCCGTCGCCCGCCCGCACGACGGTCGTGGGCGCACTCGCACCGTCGGCGTTGACGTGCGTGATCACTCACGAATATGGTGCGCGCCCGGACGAAGGTCCCAAGGAGCGGTCATGAGATCTCTGAGCTCTCTCGTCGCATGCGGCGCAGCGGCGGCGCTTTGCCTGACGGCGTGCGGTGACGACACCAAGTCGTCGCGCGACACCACATCCCCGACCGACGCCACGTCCAAGGGCGACGCGGTCGACGGCAGCGACGGCACCAATGCCACCGACGCCACCGCGCAGGACGACGAGGTCGCCAGCGAGAACCACGCGCCCGTCGCGGAGGTGACCGCGCCCGCGGCCGACGTCAGCATCGCGGTCGGGGCCACGGTCACGTTCACCGCGACCTGCATCGACCCCGACGGCGACACGCTCACGCACGCCTGGGACTTCGACGGCGGCGCGCCCGACAGCGCCGTGGCGTCGCCCGGCGCCATCACCTTCGCGACGGCCGGCGTCTTCGCGGTCACCTACACGTGCAGCGACGCGCACGGCCTCGCCGCCGACGTGATCACCCGCACCGTCACGGTCACGGCGCCGGCCTTCGCGCTCGACGGCACCATCACCTACGACAAGGTGCGCGCCACCAACTTCGGCCTCGACTACAACGACATCGAGGCGCGCCCGGCGCGGATGATCGAGGTCAAGCTCGTCGCCGCCGACGACGCCGAGCAGGTCTTGGCCTCGACCAGCACCGACGCGGACGGCGCCTACCACCTCGAGTGGCCCGGCGATGGACCGAGCGACGTCGTGCTGGTGGCCGTCGCGCGCACCACCACGCCGAAGATCACCGTCGCCGACAACACCAACGAGGGCGCCATCTACGCGTCGAGCTCGGACGCCATCGACGCCACGCTCACGACGACCGAGGACCTGCACATCGAGAGCGGCTGGAACGGCGCCGACGCCTACACCCACCGCGCGGCCGCGCCGTTCGCGGCGCTCGACGCGGCCTACGCCGCGGCCGCGTTGTTCCTGAGCGAGCGCGCCGTCGTGTTCCCCGATCTGCAGATCTACTGGAGCGCGGACAACGCGCCGGTCGAGCGCGGCGCCGAGGAGTCGGAGGAGGCCGCCATGGCCGCCGGCCACATCGGCACGTCACACTGGAACGGCACCGCGCTCTACATCCTGGGGCTGCAGGACGTCGACGCCGACGAGTTCGACGACCACATCATCGTCCACGAGTGGGGCCACTACTTCGAGCACAAGCTCGGCCGCGCGGACTCGCCCGGCGGCGACCACGGCCAGGGCGACACGAAGGACCCGCGGCTGGCGTTCGGCGAGGGCTGGGGCAACGCGCTCAGCGGCATCGTGTTCGCCCCCGACTCGGTCTACGTCGACACGAGCGGCGTCGGTCAGGTCGACGCGTTCACGTTCGACGTCGACGACAACGACGCCGACGAGACGCCCGGCTGGTTCTCCGAGGTGTCGGTGCAGGCCACGCTCTACGACGTCTTCGACAGCGGCAGCGACGAGGCGTTCGACCAGCTCGCGACCGGCATCGGCCCGATCTACGACGTCATGGTCGGCGCGCAGAAGCACACCCCGGCGCTCACGACGCTGTTCTCGTTCATCGACGCGCTGCGCCACGCGGTCCCCGCCGACAGCGCCGCCATCGATCTGCTGACCGCGCACAACGGCGTCATGGGCGTGCCGGTGGCGGACGCGTACGGCACGGGCGAGACGAACGACGGCGGCGACCCGGCGAACCTGCCGGTCTTCGCGAGCTTCGACGAGGGCTCGGTGGAGCTCACGTTCGTCGGTGGGCCGGAGACCAACACGCGCGGTCAGATCCGCTTCGTGCGCCTCAGCGGCGACGGCGTGAGCTACACCATCACGAGCGAGACGTCGGACGACGAGGACGTCGATCTCGCCATCGTGCGCGACGGCGTCGAGGTCGCGTCGGCCCGCACCGAAGGCGGCAGCGAGCGCATCGAGGACTTCGCGACCGAAGACGGCGCCGAGTACGTCATCATCGTCAGCGGCCTCGGCACGACCGAGCACTACACGTCCACCATCAGCCTCGAAGAAGGTGCACCATGAAGACCCTGCTGCTGCTCTCCGCCATCGTCTTCGGCGCCTGTCAGAGTGAGCGCGCCGCCGCGCCGATCGCCGCGCCCGCCAACGTCGAGGCACCCGCGGCCAGCGCCGGCAAGCCCGGCGCGCCGGTCGTCATCACCGTCGCCCTCGACGCCGCCCGACCGAAGTCGCTCGCCCACGTGAGCGTGCGCTTCACGCAGCCCGGCAGCGCCATCGCCATCCAGTCGAGCGGCGTGCGCGGCGTGACCGTCGACGCGCCCGCGCTGCAGCGCGACGCCGTCGCGGCCGACGAGCTCGTGACGCTCGACGTGCCGTTCGTCGCGGGTGAGCCCATGGGCGAGTCGCTCTTCGTGGTGGCCGTCAGCGGTCGCTTCGCGAGCGGCGAGCGTCGCACGGTGCGCGCCTTCGTGGTCGATCGCGGGGCCAAGCAGGCCAAGGCGCCGACCACCACCAGCGACGGCGAGCGCCTCGAGATCGTGCCCGCGCGCTGAGTGCGTCAGCGCGCCTCACGCGCCATGCAGATGGGCCCATCGAGCTGCATCGCGCGGAAGCGACGGTGCCGCTCGCGCAGATCATCGACGTCGGCGGGCGTGCCGATGGCGCGCTCGCCATCGCCGAGAACCAGGTCGGCGTGGCGTCGCAGCTCGGCCATGCGCGCGGGTGCGCGCTCATAGCCGATGACCGACGTCAGCACCTCGAGGATGCGGATGAGCACCGCCGGGCAGCTGGCGGCGCTCTGCCGGATCATGTGGAACATGCTGTCGGCGAGCCCCTGGTAGTCGATCGCCGGGAACATCAGGACGGGCTTGCCGGCGCGTGCCAGCTGGCCGCTCGGCAGGTGGCGCGGGACCAGGTCGCACAGCGACGCGCCGAGCCGATCGATGACGCTCATGGCGGTGTGCGGGTCGTTGATGCCGGGCGACAGCGCGCGCACGGCGACCTCGACGAGCTGGCGCACCGCGAACTCCAGGTCTTCGTGGCTCACGCGCTGCCCGCCGAGCGCGGTGGCGCTCCGCACCGCCGCGCCGCAGCCCTCGACGGCCGGCTCCACCAGCGCGATGGCGGCGCCGGGGAACACGAAGTCACCCGGCCGCACGAGCAGGCGCACGACGGCGTGGTGCGCGGCGGCCCAGTCGGCGAGCTGGTCGGCGTCGACGCCCTGCACGTAGCCGCGCCGCTCATCCGTCACCGCCACGACCGCGTCGCCGAACGCGTGGGCCTGAGCGGCTGGCGCCCATTGCTCGGTCGTCAGGCGCTCGATGGCGTCGCGCGCGTCCGCCGCGACCAGCTCGATGACGGTGTCGACGTTGATGCGGCCGGCGGTGTGGCCGACGAAGTACACCAGCGTGCCGACGCACACGAACGCCAAGAGGATGCCCACGCTCATCGACAGGTGCGGGACGAACTCGCTCTCGGCCTGCGTGCGCACGCTGCGCAGCACCATCAGCGCGTACGAGAAGGTGCCGAGGAAGGCGCCGAGCGTGAGCTGGTTGCCGCGGTCGCGCACGAAGTTGCGGAGCAGGCGCGGGCCCATCTGGCCGGCCGCCAGCGACAGCGACGCGATGGTGATCGAGAAGACCGTACCGGCGACGCCGATGGTCGAGGACGCGACCGCGCCGAGCAGCGTGCGCGCGCCGGTGCCGCCGCCGCCGTAGAGCCACGGGCTGTCGATGAGCGCCTGCGGCAGGGTGCCGCTGGCGTCGAGCGCGAGCAGCCCGATGGCGAGCAGGATGTCGGCCAGCACCAAGAGCGCGGGCAGCACCCAGAACGTCGCGCCCAGATCGCTGATGAGCTTGCGGAAGCGGACCCTCACGGCACGCCGACCGTCGTCACGGCCGCGATCGAAGTCATGTGCGCGTGTCGCATCGGCGCCTCCCTAGGCGCGATGACTAACAACCGAATCATCGGCCGCATAGCCGTGCGCTGGTCAGTTGCAGGCGCGCAGCCGCAGCTGGTGCAGGTCGAGATCGACCAGCACCGAGATGCGCTGGTTGACCGCGAACACCGGCATGGTGCCGACCTTCGTGCCCACGCCGTAGGGGTTGCTCGTGGAGAGCTCGACGCCGACCGAGCTCGAGCTCTGGTAGCCGGGGTAGTAGACCGACGTCCAGCTCGCCAGCGCGAGCCCCACCATGCCGAAGTTGTTGGTGGCTTGGATGGTCTCGAAGTACCACTTGCCGCTCGCCTTGGCGGTCGTCGCGCGCACCCAGCCATAGACCGTGAACGTCGCCGTGAGGTTGCCGTTGCTGACCACCGGCTGCGCTTGCCCGTTCTTGTCGGCGGGGTTGAGCGTCGTCGTCGCGCCCCACGCCGCGTAGCCCGCCGGCACGGGACACTGGAACGCCGAGCCGCCGAAGTTGGTGGTCATCGCGAGCGTGCCCGAGGCCGGGTACGAGTCGGAGATGACGGGGTAGACGGTGCCCTGCAAGAGCCCCGAGATGTAGCCGCCGAGGATGCGGCCGACGGTCACGCCCGCCGACCGCAGCGGCGTCGCCTGCGCGTCCACGGCGCACACGCGGAAGGCGTAGTCGCTGGTCGCGCTGAGCCCGCTGATGGTCTTGCTGGTGCCGCTCACCTGGCTCGCCGGGATGACCGTGCCGCTCGTGCAGTCGGCGGGCGCGCTGGTGCCGGCCTGGTAGGCGATGATGAAGCCGCTGGTGGTGCCGCCGCCGCTCGTCCACGACAGCGTCACCGCGGTGCTCGCGTCGCTCAGCGTCAGCGCGCTCGGGTTCGGCGGCGGGTCGACGCTGACGCACGCGCCGGCCGCGTTGCCGACGTAGCCGCTCGCGCACTGGCAGCTCGCCAGGCAGTGGGCCGGATCGATCGACGGCTCGCACGCCTCGTTGCCGTTCTTCAGGCCGTCGCCGCAGCTCTGGCAGGTGTTGTTGGTGAGCGCATGGCCGTTGACGCAGCCGCCGCAGTCGG
>Ga0164241_10002292_pt1 | contig 21091 bp, 18 predicted proteins | sample OricomyardsoilBY_FD_108780 | JGI IMG/M metagenome (GOLD analysis project Ga0164241, IMG submission 108780) | Backyard soil microbial communities from Emeryville, California, USA - Original compost - Back yard soil (BY) | ecosystem: Environmental > Terrestrial > Soil > Unclassified | place: USA... | reverse complement strand
TGATGCCCGCGCCGGGATAGTTTCCACCCATCACGCTGGCGCGGTCGTTGCCGACCGCGTACAACCCCTCGACGGGCTTGCCGTCTTCGGCCAGCACGCGGCCCACGACGTCGGTGCGGATGCCATCGAAGCTGCCCAGGTCGCCCATGACGACCTTCAGCGCATAGAACGGCCCCCTCCCGATCGGCGCGACGCAGGGGTTGGGGCGGTGCTCGGGGTCGGCCAGGTAGCGGTTGAAGGTGGTGCTGCCGCGGCCGAATTCGGGATCTTCGCCGTGCACCGCGCCTTCGTTGTACTTGCGCACCGTTTCCTCGAGTGCCGCCGCGTCGATGCCCGCGTTGCGCGCGAGTTCGGCCAGCGTGGCCCCCTTGTTCAGGTAGCCGTTGCGCACGAAGGGTGCGAGTGGCATCGGCGATGGCTTGGCATAGCCCAGGCCGTACTTGCCGATGGTGGCCTGGTCGCAGACCAGCCACATCGCGGTTTCCTTCTCGTCCTTGCAGGCCTCGATCATCGCGGCGCCCACGTCGTGGTACGAGTTCGACTCATTGGTGAAGCGCTTGCCGCGCCGCGTCACGCCGATGATGCCGGGCTTGTAGCGGTCCAGCAGGTGCGGAAACGCGCCGAAGCGGCCCTCGCCCATCGGCACCTTGGAGGTCGGCATCCACGCCGCCGCCGCCGCATAGCGGATCGGCACCGTGCCGCCGACCTGCTCGGCCAGCCGCGCCCCGTCGCCGGTGTTGTCGATCGGCACGGGCGAGAAGTGCTCGCCGCCGCGCCGCACGTGGGGGTAGGCCTTGGCAATGCGCTGCACATCGTGCGCGAAGCCGCCCGAAGCCAGCACCACCGCCCTGCGCGCGCGAATGCGCTGCGGCCCGCCCGCACCCTGCACCAGCGCGCCGACGACGCGGCCGTGCTCGACGATGAGTTCGCTGGCCGGCGTGCCGGTGTGGATCGGAATGCCCAGGTCCAGGGTCGACTTGGCGAGCCGCGCGGCCAGCGCGTTGCCGCTCGTGACCTGGACGCCGCGCCGGTACAGCACGAGCTCCTTCACGTGGTTGGCCAGTCGCCGGGCCACGTAGCTTGCCGACTTCAGCGACTTGGTCGCGTTGAAGAAATGCTTCAGGTCGGCGTTCGACGAGTTGAACATCATGCCGATGAAGGTGATGGTCTTCAGCGGGGGCCGCAGCCGCGCCATGTCCGCGCCGAGGCCGCGGATGTCGAACGGCGCCGCGAGGATCGAGCGCCCGATGTCGACGCCGCCGTCGACGTTCGGGTGGTAGTCGGGGTACAGCGTGGGAATGAACTTGACCGCGGTCTCGCGCTCGAAGAACTCGACCATCTCGGGCCCGCGATCCACGAAGGCGTTGACGGCCGGCTCGTCGAAGAAGGCGCCGGTCTCGGCGCGCATGTAGCGCATGACCGCTTCGCGCGAATCGTCGATGCCGGCCTTCTTGGCGTGCGGGCTGCGCGGAATCCACAGCACGCCACCCGAGAACGAGGTGGTGCCGCCGAACACTGGCGCCTTTTCGACCACCACCACGTCGAGCCCGTTCTTGCGCGCCGTGATGGCGGTGGACATGCCACCGGCGCCGGCGCCAATCACGAGCACGTCGCATTCGGGCGGCAGCGGCTGCTGCACGGCACGCCCGGTGCCAGGGTGGGAAGCTTCTGTCATACGGTTCCTTTGGCTGTCGCCTGCGCGGCCGCGATGGCCGCGCCGCGGCGCATTTCTTCGAAGTAGTAAGTCATCTCGGCCTCGGCGGCATCCGCATTGCGACCGCGCAGGTGCCCCAGGATCTTCTTGCGCACAGGCACCAGCTCGGGGCGGTACTTCAGCGACGATTCGGCCTTGAGCACCTGGCGCAGGATGTTGGTGAGCGTCTCGGACACCACCACCAGCACCTCGTTGTGCGCGGCGCGCGTGATCAGGCGAAAGAATTCCAGGCTGGCCTCGGCCCGCTTCTCGCGGTCGACCAGGTCCGAGTAGCCTTCGATCTCCAGAATGTTGCGCTCGATCGCGTCGAAGTCTCCGGGCTCGCCGTTCTCGCAGGCCAGACGCAGCAGCATGCAGTTGACGAGGCGGCGCGCCTGGTCGAGGTCCTGCGGCTCCATGTGCCCGCGCGCCGCCAGTTCGCGCAGCGACTGCGTCAGCATCATGTAGGCGCCCTTGTAGAAAACCAGTGAGTCTTCGCGGCGACCATGGTCGAACCGGCGCACCTGCCCGAGGAACAGCACGTGATCTCCCGCCACATGCTCGGCGAACTTGTCGCACTCGAAGGTGGCCACGCAGTCCTCGATCACCGGCAGGCCATGCAGCCCCGGGCGCCAGGCGACGCCCTCGAACTTGTCGGCGATGCTGCTGCTCGCGAAGCGGCCCGACAGGTCCTTCTGGTCCTCGGCCAGGATGTTGATGGCGAAGGCGCCCGACCGCTGGAAGGTCGCCAGGCTCTTGCTGTTGATGCGCAGGCTCCAGGACACCAGCGGCGGCTCCAGCGAGACCGAACTGAACGAGTTGCAGGTCAGCCCGACCGGTCGCCCGTCGGCACCGGTGGTGGTGATGATCGCGACGCCGGTGGGAAAGCTGCCGAGCGCGTTGCGAAACTCGCGCACATCGAAAACGTCGGCGGCGCCGGCGGCGCGCCCGGGATCGGCCGATGAAACGGTCACGACGGTGTCAGCGGTTTCGGGCATGGGACAAGACTCCTGCGGTGGGCGGGTGGCCGCCACATACCGGGCGACCATACTCCGCATTTGATTATTCAATGGTATTACCAATGTAATCGCAGGCTGGAGAACTGTCAATTCGGGCAGATGTGTTTTGTTAATGGTCTGTCCAATGGATATACTTTTGCGAGCCGGCTCCGCAGCGCTTTCCCGAGCCTGCACCGGCGATACAAGGAACCGCAATGACAAGAAGGGTCGCCCTCGTGGGCACCAGCGCCATTCCCGTGGGGCGCCACCAGACCCGCGGCGACGCGCCGCTGCAGGTGATGGAGCAGGAAATCATGACGCGGCTGGTGGTCGACGCCGTCGCCGACGCCGGCGTGGAGAAGAAGGACATCCAGAGCCTGATCTTCACCGTGCCGCGTCCCTACACGCTGCAGAAGTACTTCCACACCTTCCTGGTGAGCCACCTGCGCCTGGCGTGCACCGGCATGGTGATGGAAGTGATGGGCAACGGCATGACCGCCGCGCTCGCCTTCGACCAGGCCTGCAACGAGATTCTCCTGGGCCGCGCCAATGTCGCGCTCGCGCTCGGTATCAATATGGAGGCGGCCACGCCGTCGGTCGAGCATGCGATGAGCAGCATGCGCACCACCGGCGACATCGACTTCCAGGCGAGCGCCGGCTTCATCCCGATATCGTGGTACGCCATGGACGCGATGCGCTACATGCACGACTGGGGTGCGACGCGCGAGCAGTTCGCTGCCGTCGCGGTCAAGAACCGCCACCATGCCTCGCTCAATCCGCTGGCGCAGTACCGCACGCCGATCACGCTCGACGAGGTCATGGCGCAGCGCCCCATCGTCGAGCCGCTCGGGCTCTACGACGTGCCGGGTCGCAGCGACGGCGCCGCTTGCCTGGTACTGGCTTCCGAGGACGTTGCCAAGACGCTCGGGCGGCCCTATGCGATCGTGCGCGGGCGCGGTTTCTGCCACGACGGCTCGCACCAGATCAACGAGATTCCCAACGACATGACCGAGCTGATCGCAGCCAGGCAGGCCTGCGCTACGGCCTACCGCGAAGCCGGCATCTCGGCCGCCGACATCGACGTGGCCGAGTTCTATGCGCCTTGCACCATCGTCGAGGTACTGGTCAGCGAGGCGGCCGGCTTCTTCGCGCGCGGCCAGGGCGCGCCCGGTGCGGCTGACGGGCAGACGCGCCTGGGCGGGCGGATCCCGATTTCCACTTCGGGCGGGCTCACCTCGCGCGGCCATCCGGCATACGTGACCTCGCTCTACAACTTGATCGAAATGCACGATCAGCTGTGCGGCCGCGCCGGCCAGCGCCAGGTGAAGGACGCGCGACTCGGCCTCACGACCGGGGAGCTGGGCAACTACAACGCCGCACTGATGCACGTGCTGGAGGCCGTTCGATGACTCTCGAGATCATTCCCGTGGCGCGCCGTCGCGCCTACCCGCCGCGTGTTTCCCGGTTCACCGAGCCCTTTTGGAGCGGGCTGGCCCAAGGCCGCTGGCAAAGCACCTGCTGCGAAGCCTGCGACAAGTTCACGTTTCCGCCCAAGCCCATCTGCCCGCACTGCTGGTCTGACCGCATGCAGTGGAAAGACCTGAGCCCGCGCGGCACGCTGTACTCGTGGACTCGCGTGCACGCCGCGCCGCGGGTGTTCACCGACGAGTCGCCCTATGCGCTGTGCGTGATCGACCTGGATATCGGCCTGCGCATTGCCACGCGCATGGTCGAGCGCGAGGGCATCGCCTTCGAGAACGGCATGCCGATGGAGCTCGTCGTGCTGCGCTTCGAGGACGGGCCGCTGTTCGCATCCCGCCCGGCCTGATCTCTTCTTCTCTTCTCTCATCTCATCTCATCTGATCTCACCTCATCCTGTCAGGAAACCCCATGTTCTACGAACTGCGCACCTACACCTGCATGCCCGGCAAGATGCCGGTCGTGCTGAACCGCTTCAAGACCGCCACGCTGGGATTGTTCAGCAAGCACGGCTTCAAGCCGGGCCCGCTGTTGACCACGGCCGTGGGCGAGGACAACAACCAGATCAAGTACCTGCTCGAATGGGAATCGCACGAGCAGCGCGAGGCGGCCTGGGTTGCCTTCCGCGCCGATCCCGGCTGGATCAAGGCCGTGGCCGAGAGCGAAAAGGACGGCCCGACGGTGGCCCGCATCGGCAACGAACTGCTGACGGCGGTGCCGCTCTCGCTCGAGAAATAGCCCGAAGGGCGCTCGCTAGAATGCCCGGGTCTTCCACTCGACCCCGGCACCGCGCATGAAAGAGACCCCCGTTTCCGCCTTCGGCTTCGCCCCGATCACGCCGCAGCGCGCCTTCGAGGAGATCGCGGGCCAGATCCGGGAACTGGTGGCCAGGGGCAGGCTCAGGCCGGGCGACCGCCTGCCCGGCGAGCGCGAGTTGTCGGCCATGTTCAACGTCAGCCGCAACACCCTGCGCGAGGCGCTGCGCGCGCTCGAACTCTCGGGAATGATCGAGCTGCGCAAGGGCGCCGCCGGCGGCGCCTTCGTGCTGCCGGGCAGCTCGGGTGTGATCGTCAATGGCCTGCGCGATCTCTATCACCTGGGAACCATCACCCCCCAGCACCTGACCGAGGCGCGCATCTGGATGAGCACGATCGTGGTCCGCGTGGCCTGCGAACGCATCACCGAAGATGACCTGAAGGCGCTCGAGGCCAACGTCGAAGCCGCGGTGCGCGCCCAGAAGGCAGGCAATTTCGAAGAGCGCGCCGAACTGCACCGCCAGTTTCACAACATCCTGGCCGGCGCTACGCGCAACCCGATCGTCCAGGTCACGATGGAAGGCATGATGGAAATCATGCGGCAGTTCATCAAGGGGATCGGGCCAAGCGAGAACCCCTACACCCTGCCCTCGCGGCGGCGCCTGCTCAAGCACCTGCGCGAACGCGATGCGGACGCCGCCGCGCTCGAGATGAGCAAGTTTCTCAAGCGCCTGGAGACGAAGTACCTCGCTCTCTGGAACGAGCGCCAGAAGGCCTGAGCGCGGCGCGAGACTTCAGGCCTGCCGCGGGTCCGGCCCAGTTGCCACGAAGCGCCCGGCGCGCCGGCCCGAGGTCACGGCCCAGCCGATGTGGTGCCCGTTGCCGGCCAGCAGCGCGCCACCCTGCCCCACCGATCCCGCGGCGTAGAGCCTGGGGATCACCGCGCCGCTCGTGTCGAGCACCTGGTGTGAAGCATTGACCGCCAGCGCGCCATCGGTGATGACGATGCGGCTCTCCAGCGGCCCCAGTGCATAGAACGGCGCCTCGATCACTGCGCCTGTACCGGCCACGGGTGCCGCATCCGGCGCAGCCTCGCGCGCGAGCTGCGCGTTGCGCGCCTCGATCGCCTGGCGCAGCGAACCCGCCGGCATGCCGATGCTGGCGCCGAGCGCGTCGAGGCTTTCCGCCCGGTGGTACAGGTCCTTGCGGTGCCGCCGGTAGTCCGGCAGGTAGGCGAAGGCCACGCCGGGTGCAGTCGACACGTAATTTGGCGGCTTGGAAAAAATCTGCGCCACACGGTTGTCGAAAATCAGCCATGCAAGCCCGCCCGGCTGCTGCCCGATCGCCAAGCCAGGCTGCGCGAGTTCGTCGGCGAAGCGCTGCCCCTGGGCATTGACCAGCACCGCGCCCGCTCGCAGCATCGCCGCTTCGGGGCCCAGCGACGCCGTCATGAAGGCCATCACGAAGGGGCGGAACCATCGGATCGGCAGGCGATTGAGCGACAACTGCATCAGCTGCCCCAGCCACCATGAAGGCGGCAGCCGCCGCACGAGGCTCGGACGCGCCGGCTCCACGAATCGCAGGCCCGGGCCGTAGACGACCTCGCCGTTGACCAACTGCGCGCCGATGGCCTCGGCCATGCGGTGCCCGTCGCCGGTGGCGGTCGGGTTCACACCGCGGATGCCGGCCAGCTCCGGGCGAAAGCGCTGCTTCAACTCCCGGCCGTTGCTGTAGTCGCCGGCTGCCAGCACCACGCCCCGTCGCGCCTCGACCTCCACCCGCTCACCGTCGACCAGTACGGACACGCCGCGCACCCCGCCGTCGGGCGCGCGCAGCAGGCCTTCGACGCGCGCGCCGAGGCGCATCTCCACGCCACGGCGCCGCGCCTCGCGGCCCAGGTAGTACGGATAGGCGCGCGAATTGGGCACCACGTTGTGCATGCGCGGGTGGCGGTGCGGCGGATCGGCCGTCGGTCCGTAGAAGCACAGACCCAGCGACATCAGCCATTCGAGCGTGTCCGCGGCGTTGTCCACCAGCAGGCGGCGCAGCGCAAGATTCTCGCGCGACGCGAAGGCGCCGGTGTAGTGGTCCATGTCCTCGAAGTGCTCGTCCGGCGTATCGACGATGCCTGCGCGCTTCTGCAGGCTGGAGCCGGCGGCATTGATCGAGCCCACCGACAGCCGGCTGCTGCCGCCCGGCATCGCGTTCTTCTCGAACACCAGGGTGCGCGCGCCCGCCGCCGCCGATTCGATGGCGGCGCTCAGGCCTGACGCGCCGCCGCCGACCACGACGACGTCGACGGCGCGCGTCACTCGGCCTTGATTCCGGTCTTGGCGATCAGGTCGGCCCAGCGCGCGGACTCCGCGCGCACCATCTTCGCGTAGGTGGCCGGCGAAGTGCTTTCGGCCTGCGCACCCACGGTCGCGAACTTCTGCTTGATCTCGGGCATCGCCAGCACCTTCACCAGCGCTGCATTGAGCTTGTCCACGGTCTCAGGCGGCGTGCCCTTGGGCGCGAACAGGCCGAACCACACTTCGGCCGTGAAGCCCGGCACCGTGTCGGAGATCTGCTTGATGCCCGGCAGCAGCGGCGCGGGCTTGCTGGACGCCACGCCCAGCAGCTTGAGCTTGCCGTCCTTCACCGCGCCCATGATCTGCGGCGACGGTGTGGTGATCAGCGCCTTCACCTCGCCGGTGCGCAGCGCCAGGCTCATCGGCGCCTCGCCCTTGTAGGGAATGTGCACCATGTTCAGGCCGGTAGCCTGCGAGAACAACGCCGTCGCCATGTGGCCGAACGATGCGGTGCCGGCCGATCCGTACTCGAGGCCGGCGGGCTGCGCCTTGGCGTAGTCGATGAAGCTGCGCACGTCGGTGGCGGGCACCGACGCGTTCACCACCAGCACCATCGGCGAGGTCGACACCACCGACACCGGCGCGAAGTCGTTCACCGGATCGTAGCCTGCGCCCTGGTTGACCAGCGGCGTGATCACGAAACCGTTGTTGACGAACACCATGGTGTAGCCGTCGGGCGGCGAAACGGCCGCGGCCTGCGTGCCGATGCCAGCCGAAGCGCCGGGCCGGTTGTCCACGATGATCGGCTGGCCGAGCAGTTTGCTCAGCGGCTCCGAGATGGCACGCACCTGAAAGTCGGAGAGGCCTCCGGCCGGGTACGGCACGATGATCTTGATGGGCTTGTTCGGGAAATCGGGCTGCGCAAAGGCCGGCGCAGCCGCAATCGCGGCAGTCGCCGCCACGGCCAACCAGGCGCGTCGAGTGAATCTCATGGGTTGTCTCTCTTTGTAGTTGGGTCAACGGACGGGAAGCACAAGCGCCGGGACACACAACTGCGGCCCGGCGTCCTGCGGCGACTTGCTTTGGCTGGCTCAGTCAGGTCTTGGCGCCGTGGCGCGCAAGCACTTCCTTGAAGCCGAACACCCGCGCGGCACTTTCGCCGAGCACCTTGGCGCGCGTGCCTTCGGTCAGGTGTCCCATCTGGCGCTCGATCGCCTCGGCCGAGTGTGGCCAGGTGCCTTCGTGGTGGGGATAGTCGTTGGCCCACATGAAGTTGTCCTGCAGCCCGTACTCCTCGATCAGCGCGAGACCCGGCCGGTCTTCGCCGAAGGTGGCGAAACCCTTGGCGCGGAAGTAGTCGCTCGGCAACGCCTTGAGCTTGGGCTTGACCCAGAAATGATGCTTCAGATAGGCCTCGTCCATCGCGTCGAGCATCCATGGCACCCAGCCGATGCCGGCCTCGACGCTGCCGAACTTCAGCTCGGGAAAGCGCTCGGCCACGCCCGAGGCGCAGATGTTGACCAGCGGCTCCAGCGTCGGCGACAGCGAGTGCACGACGTAGTTGACGACCGCGCCGCCCAGCCCGCGCGTGGTGCGCGGGTCCTTGCCGGTGGAGACGTGGAAGGTCGCAGGCACGTCAGCCTCGACAAGCATCGCCCACAGCGGATCGAAGTCGACCTTGTTGTAGTTCAGTTCGTTGGTCTTGGGCGGGCCGAACAACGGCTTGCAGGGCAGCGTGAAGTGGCGAAAACCCAGCTTCAGGCAGCGTTCGACTTCCTTGAGGGTGGCCGGAATGTCGCCGGTGGCCAGGGCCGCGGCGGGCGACAGGCGGTCGATATGCGAGCCGAAGGTCTCCCAGGCCCAGGTGTTGTACACCTCGCACTGCGCGTGGGCGAAAGCCGGGTCGAACGTGTACCACATGCCCAGGCCCTTGCCCGGAAAGATGATCTCGCCGTCGATGCCGTCCATCTCGAGGTCTTTCAGGCGCTGCTCGACCGAGGGGCCCTTCTCGGTGGCGGTGGCACCGGCCTTGGAACGCGCGAGGTCTTCGCCCTCGAGGCGGGCCAGCACCAGGCGGTCGGCCTGCTCGGACGCCTCCATCTTGCGCCACTGGATGCCCTTGTCGTCGATCCACATCTTGGGCAGGCGGTCCTTGTACTTGGCGTCGATGCGCTCGGCCCACAGGTTGCCCGGCTCGTTGGCATGCGTGTCCGACGAGATCATCAGGTACTTGTTGGGCGCGCCCGGGCGCGGGGACTGCTGCCAGCCTTCGGCGCCCGGAGTGTTCAGGCGCCATTTGTTCTGTTCGTTGACGACGATTTCGGTCATGTGTGAGCCTCGTGCTGCGGTGGGGTGGGAGATGTGTGAAGCGATGCTTCGTCTTGTCTTAATGGTATTACCATTCTAAGAGACAAAAACACCTTGTCAACACCCTGCGCGGGGCTCGAAGAAAAAAGGGGGGGCGGGCCGGCGAAGGCCCCGGTGCGTCGGCGCCTTACGCGCGTCCGGCCGCCTTGCGGCTGGCCGGCGCGGCCTTTGCCTTGAGGCTGGTGTTGGCGGCCTTCTTGGCGACGGCGGCGACCGTGCGCCCCGGCCTGACCACCTCGATGGGCGGCTCGCCGGCGTCGATGCCGCGATGCACCACGGCGAGGTATTCGTTCATCTCGCGGATCGCGGTGTCGGCATCGCGGGCCTTCATCGCTGCCAGGATGCGCCTGCGCACCGACACCAGTTCCGGGCGCGCAACGCGGCCGGTGCGGTCGATCACCACGCGGATGATGTCGCCCAGCGAATCGACCAGCATCATCAGCACTTCGTTGCGCGTGGCGCGCGCGATGAGCTTGAAGAATGTCACCCCCGCATTGGCGCGGTGCTGCAGGTCTTCGCTGCTCTCGATGAAATCGATGTTCTCGGCCAGGGACTTGAAATCTTCCTCCGAGGCGCGCTCGCAGGCCAGCCTGATGACGACCCCATTGATCAGCACGCGCGCCTCGGCCAGGCTGCGCAGCGACACGCTGCCCAGGAACATCAGATCCTGCAGCGACTGCGTCAGCATCGCCGGGTTGCCATCGCAGATGAACGCCCCGCCCTTGACGCCCTTGCGCAGCGATACCACGCCGGAGATCTCCAGCGTGCGCAGCGCCTCGCGCACCGCCGGCCGGCTGACCTTGAATTCGACGGCCAGATCGCGCTCGGCCGGCAGCTTGTCGCCGGGCTTGAGCGCACCGGTGCCCAGGCGGCTGCGGATCTGTTCGCAGATTTCCTCGAACACCCGGCGGGTCTTGATCTGTTGAAAGGTCAGGTCCTGAGTCTTGTCCATAGATTCCAATAATGGTTGGCGGCCAGCGGTGGCGCGTTCGCGCCATTCTGCCTGTGCCGCATTTGGGCAAATGGATTTACCATTAGAGTCTAGATTCGCACGGCCCGCCCTGCTCCGCCCCACCTCACTGTTGCGAAAAAATCGCCCATGGCATCCAGCCACGTCCTCCCGACCGTCATCAATGCGCCCCCACTCGGGCCGGTGCTGAGTTGAACGCTTCCACCGCCCCCGAAGCGCCCGACGCGCTCGCGGCGGCGCCGCCGCGCACATGGCCGAGCGCGGCCTGCCTGGTGACGGTCGCGCTCGGCACGCTGGCCGGCCAGTTCTGGCCCAAGTCGGGCGTGGTGTGGGCCATCGGCGTGGCCGCCGCGCTCTTCCTGCTGATCGAGCGCCGGCGCATTCCGCGCAGCATCCGCCGTGTGACGGCAGCGGTGGGCGGGCTGAGCGTGCTGCTGCTGCCCTTGGCCGCCGAGCCGCTGTCCGCCCTGGCGCGCGGCATTGCCATCGGCGGGCTCATGGTGTCGCTGGTGTCTGCGGTCTCGCTGCTGGCGCGCGCAGCGCTGGAAAGCCCTTACACCGGCATCGTCGCGCAGCACCTGCTGGCCAGCGGCATGCGCAGCCGCTACGCGTGGTTCTCGCTGGCGGCGCAGATGTTCGGCGGCCTGCTCGGCATGGCCGGCGTGACCCTGCTGCTCCAGATGGCGGCGCGCGACGAGACCGCGGACGGCGAAGGCCGCCTGGCTATGTTCGCGGCCATCACACGCAGCTTCTCGGCCGCCACGCTGTGGAGCCCCATGGTGAGCAACCTGACCATCCTGCTCGCGCTGTACCCGGGGCTGAGCTGGTCGACCGTGGTGCCGCTCACCCTGGCGCTGGCGGTCGGCTCCATCGTCATCGGCATCGCGCTCGACCAATGGCGCCTGCACGGGCGCACCACGCCACCGCGGGCCGACCGGCCGGCCAGCGGGCTGGCCGGCGCACTCCTGCCGATGCTGGCCGCGATGGGCGGTTTCCTCCTCGTGGTGATCGGGGTCGCACATGCGCTGCACATCGCGGTGGTCGGCTCGATCGTCATCGTGATCCCGTTCGTCGCGCTGGCGCTGCACCGCCTGCAGTCCCACGGCGCCCGGCGCTGGCGCCGCGCCGGCGGCGCCTTGCGCGCCGACGTGCTGGCGCTCCCCGCCCTGGCCGGCGAGGTCGCGCTCTTCATGGTCGCCGGTTGCGGCGGCACCATCGTCGCCGGGGCCATTCCGGTGGCGTGGACGGCGGCCGTGGGTCAGGCACTGTCGCATTCGGCCGTGCTCGCGTGCCTGGTGCTCATGTTGGCGATCATCGTGCTCGGCTTCGCGGCGGTACACCCGGTGCTGTCCGCCGTACTGGTGGCTTCGTCGCTGCCGCCGGAGCTGGTGCACCTGGCGCCCATCCCGCACCTGGCGGCGATATTGGTCGGCTGGTCGGTGTCGAGCTGCGCCACCCCCTTCTCGATGATGGCGCTCATGGCGAGCCGCCATTCCGGCTTCTCGATCTACGCCGTCACCGTGCGCGCGAACCACGTCTACGCCATGCTGTGCCTGGCCGTCGCCGCCGTGGCGCTGGGCATGGTGTCGGTGTTCATGCGTGCCGCCCTTTGAATCCTTCGAACACCAACCATCACCGGAGACTCTTTTTCATGTCCATCACACCCGCCTCATCCAAGGGTCCGCTCAGCGGCCTGCGCGTCATCGAATTCGCCGGCATCGGGCCCGGGCCGTTCGCCTGCATGCTGCTGTCCGACATGGGTGCCGACGTCGTCAGCATCGACCGCCCGGGCAAGAAGCTCGGCGACCGCAACAACCTCACCGGCCGTGGCCGCACCGTGGTGCTGGCCGACCTGAAGGACCCGGCCGCGCGCGAAGAAGTGCTCGCGCTGCTCGACAAGGCCGACGTACTGGTCGAGGGCTTTCGCCCCGGCGTGATGGAACGCCTGGGCCTGGGCCCGGACGTGGTCGCCGCGCGCAACCCGAAGCTGGTCTACGGCCGCATGACCGGCTGGGGCCAGGAGGGCCCGCTCGCCAACGCCGCGGGCCACGACATCAACTACATCTCGATCACCGGCGCATTGCACGCCATCGGCCCGGCCGGCGGCGCGCCGGTGCCGCCGCTCAATCTCGTGGGTGACTATGGCGGCGGCAGCCTCTACCTGGTGGTGGGGATCCTGGCCGCGCTGCGCGAGGCACAGGCCTCGGGGCTGGGCCAGGTGGTCGATGCGGCCATGTCCGACGGCGTGATCTCGCTGATGACCAACTTCGTCACGCAGAGCCTGCGCGGCACGTTCAAGGAAGAGCGCGGCAGCAACCTGCTCGACGGCGGTGCGCCCTGGTACGGCGTGTACGAAACGTCGGACGCCAGGCACGTGTGCATCGGCGCCATCGAGCCGCAGTTCTTCGCCGACATCTGCCGGCGCCTGGAGGTGCCCGCCGAACTGCACGACGTGCAGGCCGACCGCGCGCGCTGGCCCGCGCTGCGCGGCTTCTTCGAACGCAGCTTCCGCGGGCGCACGCAGGCCGAATGGGTTGCGCTGCTCGAAGGTACCGACGTGTGCTTCGCGCCGGTGGTGCCGCTCAGCGAGGCGCCCGCGCACCCGCACAATGCCGCGCGCGGTGCCTTCGTCGAGGTGCAGGGCGTGCGCCAGCCCGCGCCGGCGCCGCGCTTCTCGCGCACCCCTTCGGCGATCCAGGGGCCGGCGCCGGCCGCGGCCGTGCCGGCCTCACTGGTGGCGGCGCGCTGGGCGTGAGCTCCACCCGCGCAACCGGCGCCACGACCAGCGGCACCGTCGCGCTGCTGGCCTGCGCCGCCTTTTTCAGCGGCGCGGCACTGCGCATCTGCGATTCGCTGCTGCCCCGGCTGGCGCACGATTTCTCGGTCACGCCGGGCACGGCCGGCCAGGTGGTCATCGGCTTCTCGGTTGCCTACGGCCTCATGCAGTTGGTGTTCGGACCGCTGGGCGACCGCTATGGCAAGACGCGGCTCATGTGCATCGCGATGTTCGGCTGCGCGGTCGGGGCGACGGCTTGCGCGCTCGCGCCGACGCTGTCTTCGTTGTCGGCGGCACGCATCGCGTGGGGCATGGCCGCGGCCGGCGTGATCCCGCTCGCGATGGCATGGATCGGCGACAACGTGCCCTACGAACAGCGCCAGGCCACGCTAGCGCGCTTTCTCACCGGCACGCTCTCCGGCATGACCGCCGGGCAGCTCGCGGGCGGGATCTTCGCCGACTCGGTGCTCGGCTGGCGCGGCGCCTTCCTCACGCTGGCGCTGGGCTTTGCCTGCGTGGCGTCGTTGCTGCTGGTGCGGGTGCCGCACGTGCCGGTGGCGCCGCGTGCCGACGGTGCCGCGCACCCCGGCTTCCTCGCGCAATTGCGCGCGGTGGTCGCCGTGCCGTGGGCGCGCGTGGTGCTCGTCTCGGTGCTGGCCGAGGGCGTGTTCCTGCTGGGGCCGATGAGCTACCTGCCGTCGTATCTGCACCTGCGCCACGGCCTGTCGCTGTCGGCCGCCTCCGCCGTGCTGGCGCTCTATGCCGTGGGCGGGCTGGTCTATGCGTTCTGCGCCCGGCGCATCGTCGCCACGCTGGGCGAACGGCGCATGGCGTTGTGCGGCGGCCTGCTGATGGGCGCCAGCTATTTCGTACTGTGGCTGTCGCCGCCCTGGCTCTTCGTCGCGCCGATCGCGCTGGCGCTCGGCTTCGGCACCTATCTGTTCCACAACACGCTGCAGACGCACGCCACCCAGATGGCACCGGCCATGCGCGGCACCGCGGTCGCGCTGTTTGCCGCCTGCCTGTTCGCGGGCCAGGCCATCGGCGTCACCGCCTCGGGCTGGACCGTCGACCACATCGGCTATGCGCCGATGCTCATCGTTGCGGCGCTCGCCATGCCGCTCACCGCGTGGGGCTTCGCCGCCGCGCTGCGTCGATCAGGCGCCACTGAAGCAGCGTGAACGGCGGCTTCGCATCGGCATGGTGCTCGAACACGCCTTCCACCTCGGCGCCGATGGGCACCTCGGTCATCGGGTCGCCGAGCAGGTTGCCCAGCATGCGCACGCCCGGCGCGTCGAGCAGCTCGACCACCACGACCACGTACGGCCCGTGGCCGTCCAGGCAGGCGTGCACCGGGTGCCACGCGCGCTCCCAGCTGTAGATGCGCGCGCGCGGCGCCACCTCGTCGAACGGAGGATCGAAGGCGTGGCAGCGGTGGCAGAGCCACTCGGGGCCGTGCTGAAAGGTGCCGCAGGCCGCGCAGTGTTGCACCATCACGCGGTTCTCGCGCAGTCCGTTCCAGAACGGCGCCGACAGCCCGTCGGCCTCCGGCACGGGAATGGGGAGGCCCGCCGGGAGGTAGGCCGGCGAGGTCGTCGATGCATCGTTTCCCTGGCTCACAGCGTGGCCTCCGATCCGAGAAGAAGATTGCTGACCGGCGTGACCATCGGTCCGCCGATGACCAGCGCCACGTCGTTGCGCGGCGCCTGCGCGGTGGAGGTGCCGCGCACCTGCCGTACGGCCTCCAGCACCAGCTCGAAGCCGTGCATGTAGCACTCCGCGAGGTTGCCGCCACTGGTGTTGAGCGGCATCTTGCCGCCGGGCGCAAGCAGATTCTCGAGCTGGAGGAATTCATTGGCCTCCTCGGGCTTGAAGAAACCGTGCTCGGCCAGCGCCATCAGCACGCCGCCGGTGAAATTCTCGTAGCTCTGCACCACGCCCACGTCCTTCGGCCCCATGCCGGCCATGCCGAACATGTGGGGCGCGACGGTCGAGAAGCTCGAGCTCGCATAATTCGGCTGGTTATGCGCATTGGCGCCCACGCGGTGGTCGGAGCCCGTGGCCGCACCGAGCACGTACACCGGCCGGTTCGGAAAGTCCTTCGCGCGTTCGGCCGGCACCATGATGACGGCGGCGGCGCCGTCGTTCTCCATGCAGCAGTCGAACAGGTGAAAGGGCTCGACGATCCAGCGTGAGTCGTCGTACCTGGCTTCGGTGAGCGGCTTGCCGTACATCACGGCGCGCGGGTTGCGCTGCGCGTGGTGGTAGGAGGCCATGGCGATCGCGCGCAGCGCTTCCTGCTTGACGCCGTGCTCGTGCATGAAGCGGCGCGCCTTCATCGCGAACTTCTGCCCCGGCGAGAGCACGCCGTACGGCGCCTGGTAGGCCATGTCGCCGGCGATGGTTGGCGCGGTCGGCGCCTTGCCGAAGCGGCCGAACTCGCCCTGCGCCAGCGCGCGGTAGGCCACCACGCAATCGGCCAGGCCGGACGTGATGGCCGCCGCGCCGTTGGCGATTGCCCCGCAACTGCCACCGCCGCCGCCGCCCCACTGCATGGTGGTCGAGCGCAACTCCCTGGTGCCGAGCGCGGCCGACAGGCGCGATGGGTCGGTGCGGTCGTTGGAGTAGGAGGCAAAGCCATCGATCTCGCGCGGGTCGATGCCCGCGTCCTTCGAGGCTGCCAGTACGGCCTTGAGCGCGAGCTTGAACTCCGCGTCCGGCGACTGGCTGTGCCTGTAGTAGGTGGTTTCGCCGATGCCGACGATGGCCACGCGGCCGCGCAGCGAGCGTTTCGTCATGGTCTGTCCCTTTCGGTTCTTCTTGCAGTTTTCATTCAAATATCCGTCATTTAAATGGATGGACCAATGCTATCACGATGTCTATACTGACGACCCAAAGGAGACATGCCATGCGATGGAAGCACAGGCCCGAGGGTTCGAACTGGGGCGACTTCGGCCCCGACGACCAGGTCGGGCGAATGAACCTTGTCACGCCCGCGCGCAGGCTCGCTGCCGCGCGCGAGGTGACCGAGGGCCTTGCCTTCTGCCTGAGCCTGCCGCTGGACTACCCGGGCGGCGGCAACCTGGTGCCGAGCCGCCGGGCGCCGCGTATCGAAGCCACCCGCCGGGCCACCGGCGAGCTCAGCTACAACTTCTGCTTCTCGTGCCAGAACAAATCGCTGTTCGACGTGGTGTCCGACGACGCCGTGACCATCTGGACCCAGTACTCCACCCAATGGGACTCGCTCGCCCACTGGGGCCAGGAGTTCGATGCCGACGGCGACGGCGCGCCCGAGGTCGTCTACTACAACGGCTGGCGAGGCGGCGAGCACGTCCTGGGCGCCGATCAGGAAGGCGGTCCGTTCGCGAAGAAGCTGGGCATGGAATCGCTCGCCGAGACCGGTGCGCAGGGCCGCGGCGTACTGGTCGATCTGCAGGCGGTCTACGGCGAGGAACCCGCGCGCGTGGGCTACGACGGCCTCATGCGCGCGCTCGAGCGCCAGAAGGCGACAGTCGAGCCCGGCGACTTCATGTGCCTCTATACCGGCTGGGCCGACCTCGTGCTCGGCATGCACAAGCAACCCGATTTCGACCGCTTGAAGACCTCGTGTGCGGTGCTCGACGGCAAGGACGGCGCCCTGCTCAACTGGATTACCGACAGTGGCCTGGTCGCAATCTGCGCCGACAACCTCGGCGTCGAGGCCGTCGGCGCCGCAGCCGATGCCGGCGGCGGCCCCAAGCATTCGATGATGCCGCTGCACGAGCACTGCATCTTCAAGCTCGGCATCTTCCTGGGCGAGATCTGGTATTTCGGCGAGCTCGGCCCCTGGCTGCGCCAGAACAACCGCAACCGCTTCCTGCTGACCGCGCCGCCTCTGCGCCTGCCGGGCCTGGTCGGCTCGCCGCCGATGCCGGTCGGCACGGTCTGAACCGAAAGCAACAGTACCCGCAAGGAATGCACCCATGAACAGCAATCAGCAACGCGTGGCCGCAGTCACCGGCGCGGCCGGCGGACTCGGCCACGGCATCGCGCAACGCCTGGCGCGCGCGGGCTATCAGGTCGTCGCAATCGACCGCGCCCCGCAGGTCGAACAGGCCACCCAGCCGCTTCGCGACGAGGGCCTGAAGGTGCAGGCGGTGGTGCTCGACATTGCCGACGAAGAGGCCGTGCGCCAGATGGTGGCCGACGTCGACGCGCGCTACGGCCGCTTCGACATCCTGGTGAACAACGCCGGCATCCACCCGAAGGTCAACGGCGAGCGCAACAGCTTCCTGAAGATGACCACGCCGCAGTGGAACGAGGTGATCGGCATCAACCTTACGGCCGCCTTCGTGCTGTGCCGCGAGGTCGCGCCGCTCATGCGCCGCCGGAAATGGGGCCGCATCGTCAACATGTCCTCGCGCGCGGGCCGCACGCTGGTCGACACGGCGGGCATCCACTATGCCGCGGCGAAGGCCGGGATGATCGGCATGACGCGCATCATTGCGTCCGAAGTCGCGGGCGACGGCATCACGGCCAACTGCATCGCACCCGGACGCATCGAATCGCCGATGACCAGACAGGGCAGCGACGCGCAGCGCGCCATGCTCGTGGGGCGCATCCCGGTGGGCCGCATCGGCACGCCCGACGAGATCGGCCATGTCGTCGAATTCCTGGCGTCCGAGGACGCGGGCTACCTCACCGGCACGGTGATCGACGTCAACGGCGGCACCTTCATGTGCTGACCGGCATGCGCACCCGCACGCAGGAGACCCCCTTGAACAACGACAACGCCAGCAGGCGCGGCGCGCCGCCGCATCACTTCATCGACGACGCATGGCTCGCCTTGCGCGACGAGCCGGTGCTCGACGCCGGCCAGCCCATCGTCGATCCGCATCATCATTTGTGGGACCGGCCGCACCACCGCTACCTGCTGCCCGAGATCCTGGCCGACCTGAACACCGGCCACCAGGTGCGCGGCACGGTGTTCGTCGAATGCAGCTCGATGTACCGCGCCGACGGCGACCCGCGTTTCGCGAGCGTGGGCGAGGTCGAATTCGTCAACGGCATCGGCGCCATGAGCGCCAGCGGTGTCTACGGGCCGACGCGCGTGTGTGCCGGCATCGTCGGCAAGGTCGACCTGCGACTGGGCAGCTTCGCGCAGGAAGTGCTGGAAGCCTGTGTCGCGCGCGCACCCGACCGCTTTCGCGGCATCCGCCACATGGCCGCGTGGGACGCCAGCCCGCAGGTCAGCTCGCTGTTGCGCCCGCCGCCGAAGGACATGCTCCTCGACCCCGCCTTGCGCGAAGGCTACGCCGTGCTCGGGCGCATGGACCTGAGCTTCGACGCATGGGTCTACCACCCGCAACTGCCGCAGCTCGTGGCGCTGATCGACGCCGTGCCTGGCACGCCGGTAGTGCTCAACCACCTGGGCGGTCGCGCCGGGCTCGGCCCCTATGCGGGCCGCGGCGACGAAGTGTTCCAGGCCTGGAAGGCGTCGATCCAGGCGCTGGCCCGGCGCCCGAACGTGACCGTCAAGCTCGGCGGCATCGGCATGCGGCTGGGCGGCTTCGACTTTCACGAGCGCGCGCTGCCGCCGACCTCCGAGGAACTCGCCCAGGCGTGGGGCCCCTACGTGCAGACCTGCATAGAAGCCTTCGGTCCGTCGCGCGCCATGTTCGAGAGCAACTTCCCGGTCGACAAGTCGTGCTGCACCTACCGGGTGATGTGGAACGCGTTCAAGCGCATGGCCGAAGGCTTCTCGGAAAGCGAAAAGGCCGATCTCTTTGCCGGCAGCGCCGTGCGGGCCTATCGCCTGCCGGCCGAGTTGGCTCGGCCCGCGCCCCAGCCGGCCGGCACGGAGGTCGTGCAATGAGCGCACAGGAACGCGTCGTTCTCGTGACCGGCGCCGCCAGCGGCATCGGCCTGGCCGTGGCGAAGCAGTTCGTGGCGGACGGATATCTGACCTTGATGCTCGACCGCTCGGCGCAGGTCGAGGCCATCGCGGGAGGCTTGGGCGCGGGCGCGCAGGCCATCGTCTGCGACGTGTCCGACGAGGCCCAGATCCGCGACGCCATGCAACGCGTCGAGCGAACGCACCGGCGCTGCGACATCCTGGTCAACAACGCCGGCATCCACCCCAAGAAGGACGGCGGCAAATGGCCGATCGAGCAGATTCCCCCGGCCCAGTGGCAGGAAGTGCTGGCGGTCAACCTGACCGCGCCCTTCCTGTTCTGCCAGCAGGCGCTGCCGCTGATGCGGCGGCACCAATGGGGCCGCATCATCAATATCTCGTCGCGCGGCGGGCGCACGGCATCGCCGGTCGCCAGCGCCCACTACGCGGCCACCAAGACCGGCCTGATCGGCTTCACGCGCATCGCCGCGCTCGAGGGCGCGCCGGACAACATCACCGCGAACTGCGTCGCGCCCGGCCCGATTCATAGCGCCATGACGGCCGGTTCCTCGCCCGAGGTGCGCGCCGCGTTCACGCGCAGCGTGCCGCTCGGGCGCTACGGCGACCCGGAAGAGATCGCCTCGGTCGTGGCCTTTCTCGCTTCGGACGGGTCATCCTTCGTCACCGGTGCCGTGTTCGACGTGAACGGCGGCACCTTCATGCCTTGAGCTTCATGCGCGATTCCTCCTCCACGCCCTACGCCCCCGACACCTTCGCGCTGCGCGAACTCACCGTATCGCAGGTGCTGGACCGCCAGCGTCGCGACCGTGGCGACAAGGTGTTCCTGACCGAACTGTGGACCGGCCGCCGCTGGACCTTCGCCGACATGGACGCGCTGTCGGACCGCTGCGCGCGAGCCTTGCACGCCGTGGGCGTGCGCAGCGGGCAGCACGTCGGCACACTGCTGGGAAATTCGGCCGAGCATCTGGCCGTCTTCTTCGGCCTGGGCAAGCTCGGGGCGGTGGCGGTACCGATCAATACTGCCGCACGCGGTGAGCTGCTGCGCTACTACTTCAGCCACGGCGACGCGGTGCTGGCGGTGGTCGACGAGGAACTGGCCGAGCGGCTCGACGAGGTGCTGCCCGCGCTGGACATGGTGCGCCGCGTGGTGGTGCTCGGCAAGGACGGCGCACCCGCCTCGCCGGGCAGCCTGACGCTGTCGAAGCCGGCGGACGACTTCGCCGGCCTCATCGCCGCGGTGCCGCAGGGGCCGCTCGATAGCCATGTTCAATCACCTGTCAAGTGTGCCGACCTGCTCATGCTGTCCTACACGTCGGGCACTACCGGTCCTTCGAAGGCCAGCATGCTCTCGCACGCTGCCGCCCTCACCTACGGCACCAGCGCCGCCGAGGCGCAGGGCTACCGCGCGAGCGACGTCTTCTACGTCTGCCTGCCGCTGTTTCACAACAATGCGCTGCTCGCGGCCACTGGCGCGGCGCTGGTGTGCGGCGGCTCGGTCGTGTTGTCGGAGCGCTTCTCGGCATCCCGTTTCTGGGACGAGATCCGCGCATCGAAGGCGACCATCACGAACTTTCTCGGTGCGATGTCGACCTTCCTGTGGACGCGACCGCCGCAGCCCGACGATGCCGACAACCACCTGCGCCTGGTCAGCATGTCGCCCATGCCCGGCTTCGCCCCGGCCTTCGAGGAACGCTTCGGGCTCAAGGCAATGAGCAACTACGGCCTGTCCGACTTCGGCACCGTGAGCGCCTTCGTGCCCGGTGCGCCCGCCGAAAAGCTGGGCTCCATCGGCAAGGCGCGGCGCGGCTTCGAGTTCAGGATCGTCGACGACGACGACTTCGAATGCGCGCCGGGCGAGACCGGCGAACT
>Ga0164241_10002291_pt1 | contig 21095 bp, 21 predicted proteins | sample OricomyardsoilBY_FD_108780 | JGI IMG/M metagenome (GOLD analysis project Ga0164241, IMG submission 108780) | Backyard soil microbial communities from Emeryville, California, USA - Original compost - Back yard soil (BY) | ecosystem: Environmental > Terrestrial > Soil > Unclassified | place: USA... | reverse complement strand
TGATATGGCTCATGAAGATCACGCGCGTCGCCTGCGTGACCTGCGCGAAGAAGGTCTCCAGAAACGCCTCGTGCGTGGTGACAGGAACCGGGATGGAGGCGCGCCGGTACGACGCGCCGCTTTTGGCGCACAGGAAGCGCCAGGCGCGCTCGCAGGCGCCATATTCATGATCGGTGGCGAGGATCTCGTCGCCGGGGCCGAGCTGCAGCGACCGGGCCACGATATTCACCCCGACCGTCGCGTTCATCACATAGACCAGATCGCTCGCCTCTGCCGCCCCGATATACTCCGCCAGCACCCCTCGTGACTCCCGAAGGAGTCCCGCCGCGCGCCGCCCCAGAAACTCGACCGGCTGGCTCTCAAGCTCCCGCTGCCACCGCTGGTACTCGGCGAATACGGGACGTGCCACGGCCCCGAAGGAGCCATGGTTCAGGAACGCGATATCGGGACGAATCAGAAAAAGGTCACGAAGGCTGTTCGACATATTCTTCTCTGTATTGAAAGAGTGTGGGCTTCACGCCGGAGCGGAAAAGCCGGAAGAGAGCCGTACATCGGCAGAGCTGGCGGCCGGATGCCGCGCGGAGCACAGCAAAGCTTATCTCCGGCGATTCTTCCGAACGCTCCGTTTTGGCATACGATATGAGACATATCGCCATTGGACCCCCGGACATTCGTTCTTTGGAAGCTCCGGCTCTGCTAACTCGGGTACTACGGGAACAAATTTAATGAGCGGATGTGGCACGTTATGAGTGGAGTAGATTATTATATCTCAGCGGTTAGGATGAAGGGTGAGCATATCACCCATGTGCGTGTCCATAAAGCGCTGTCGGATAACTCCTTCGCGCCGCATGGCATCGTCCAGCCGCGCAGCACGCTTATCGTCAACCTCAGGAACAGCCGCGTCTACAAGACGCTGGTCCTTCATGGGCAGCAGGCATCCCCCGGAGATCCGGTGCAGCTTGTGGAGCTTGGAAACAAGTTCTACCTCCGTACCACAAACGATCATAACCCAGGGGACGATCTGGGTGAGGTTGCACAGTTCTGAACGACAAAGGTCTGGAAGGAGTTCTCCTTCCAGACCTTTCGCTATCATCTCCGGCCATCCGGCGCCATCGCTCGCTCTCAGGCCTCACTCAGGCTTTTTACCGTTGAAGAAGGTATCGAAGGCGCTCTTTGCCTTGGAGCGCATTGCGTCGGCCGATTCCATGGCGTTGCGCAGCGTCTCGGCCAGCGGGTCCTCCGAGCTGTTGATATCCTCCTTGTAGCGATTGGCGGCATCGCGCAGGTTCTGCATCACGCTATCCTCTCCATCCTGAGCCTTGCGGCGATAATCTCCCGCCAGAATGCGGTTGTACGCCCCGCTGTCCACCCAGGTCTTCAGCTCGGCCAGACGAATCACCGGGAAGGGATGGCTCTGTCCCATCAGATTCAGAAGCTTGTGAACGCTGTCGACCATGCTGCCGGCCCGCTCGTACTCGGCGGCCTGCAGGAAGAACTCGTTGATATCCATCTCCGAAAGGTTCGAGCCCCCGGCGAACTTCATCTGCATGGAATAACAGATCGTCGGGTCCTGCGTCACAAGCAGCCCGGCGCGATCGGCGCTCAGCTCGCTCTTGCGATCCCACTCCCGCAGCGCGATGATGATCGGCAGAAGCGCCGCGCCGCCAAGCGGAGCGCTGAACGCTATCACCGAGAATTTCAGAAGGATCTGCAGAAGCGTCTTGTAGAGCACATGGCCGCTCAGACAGTGCCCGAGCTCATGGCCGATCACCGCCAGCAGCTCCTCCTCGTTCAGGCTCTCGACCAGCGCCGAGTTGAGCACGATGAACGGCTTGTCGACCCCGACCGCCTGCGCGTTCAGGAACGGCGTCTGCGATACGAACAGCTCCGGAGCATCGACGATGCCGAAGATGGCGCAGGCCTCGCGATGAAGCCGATGCACCTTCGGGAACTGATGATCCGAGACACGGACGGCCGATGCGAGAGTGATCAGACGGATCGACCGTTCGGTGGTGACCCCCACCATTTTCTGGAGCAGTGCGTCGAGCCCCGGAATCTTTTTCAGGGCCGTCAGAGCGGCCCGGTCGGCGGGATGTTCCCAGGATTTCGGGCTGATGTTCGGCAACAACGCCTTCGTTCGCTTGATCGCATTGGTCTGTTCCATGGCAGAGGGTCGTTTATATGAGATATAGTGAGCTATATACAACGTCCGGGGATGGCCACGCAACGGCCACTTCGAGGCGTATCGTACAAACCGGGGAAAAGATTCAGTCGCCGGGAAGCCGAAGGGAAATTCTTCGGCTCTCCGGTATATGCTGAATCATCATCCGGCGATCACATTGACCAGCTTGTCCTTCACCGTCACGACCTTCCGCACGGTCTTGCCGGCAAGCAGCTCCCGGAGGATATCGTTCTGCAACGCGATCTGCTCCAGCGCCTCTGCCCCGGTGCCGGCCGGAACCATCACCTTCCCCTTGATCTTGCTGTTGACCTGCAGGACGATCTCGATCTCGTTCTCGGCGATCTTGCTCTCATCGTACTCCGGCCATGCGGCCGACGAGATGGTCCCCTGATGCCCCAGTATCCGCCACAGCTCCTCGGCGATATGGGGGGCGAGAGGGGAAAGAAGGAGGGCAAATGCCTCCATCGCGGCACGCGGCTTCTCGTCGAGATTGATGAACTCGTTGACGAACACCATCAGCGCCGAGATCGCCGTGTTGAAGCGGACCCCCTCGATATCCTCGGTCACCTTCCGGATGGTGCCATGCAGCACGCGCTCCTCCGCGGCGGTCATCGGACGATCGGTGATGACCGAAACCACATCGGCCTCCTCGTCGCCGGCGATCATGCGCCAGGCACGATTCAGAAAGCGGCGCACCCCCTCGACCCCCTTCATCGACCAGGGCTTCGCCATCTCCAGCGGCCCCATGAACATCTCGAACAGCCTGAGCGCGTCGGCGCCGAACTCCTCCACCACCTGGTCGGGATTGATGACGTTGCCGCGCGACTTGGACATCTTCTGCGAATCCTCGCCGAGGATCAGCCCCTGATGGATCAGGCGCCGGAACGGCTCGTCGGTGGAGAGGTAGCCCAGATCGTAGAGCACCTTGTGCCAGAAGCGGGCGTAGAGCAGATGGAGCACCGCATGCTCCCCGCCGCCGATATAGAGATCGACCGGCATCCAGTAACGCTCCAGCTCCGGATCGACAACGCGCGCGCTGTCGCCCGGATCGATGAAACGGAGATAGTACCAGCAGGAGCCAGCCCACTGCGGCATCGTATTGGTCTCGCGGCGCCCGCGGCCATGCACCGGATCATCGACGGTGAGCCATTCCGTCGCCAGCGCCAGCGGCGACTCGGCCGAGCCCGACGGACGGAACTCCTCGAGATCGGGGAGGCGCAGCGGCAGCTCGCTATCGTCGACCGGAAGCACCAGGCCGCTCTCGAAGCGGATCAACGGGATAGGCTCCCCCCAGTAGCGCTGGCGGCTGAAGAGCCAGTCGCGCTGCTTGTACTGCACGGTGAGACGCGCGGCCTCCTGGCCGAGCTTCTCGACGATGGCGCTCTTGGCCTCCTCCGAGCCGATCCCGTCGAAGCCGGGGGAGTTCGCCATGACTCCGGCGCCCGTATAGCAGGCCCCGCCGGCCATCACGCTGTCGTGCTCCGCGTAGTCGGCGGCGGGCTCGATCACCGGACGGACCGGCAGCCCATAGTTCCGCGCGAACGCAAAGTCCCGCTCGTCGTGCGCGGGAACCCCCATCACGGCGCCGGTGCCGTATCCGGCCAGCACGTAGTCGCCGGTCCAGATCGGTATGCGCTCGCCGGTGGCCGGATGGATCGCATAGGACCCCGTCCATACCCCCGTCTTCTCCTCGCTTGCCTGCCGATCGAGCTCGCTCTTGAGGGTCGCCTGGCGCTGGTACTCCTCGACCGCCTGGCGCTGCTCCTGGGTCGTGAGTGCCGCCACCAACGGATGCTCGGGAGCGATCGTCATGAACGTCACGCCGAAGAGCGTATCGGGGCGGGTCGTGAAGACCTTCAGGGTCTCGCCGCTCTCGCTGCGGAAGGTGATCTCGGCACCGGTGGAGCGCCCGATCCAGTTCCGCTGCATCTCGATGGTCGGCATCGGCCAGTCGAGGCCATCGAGCCCTTCCAGCAGGCGATCGGCATAGGCGGTGATCCGCATCATCCACTGGCGCATCGGACGCCGCTCGACGGTGAAGCCCTTCTCGACCCATTCCTCCACCTCCTCGTTGGCGAGCACGGAGCCGAGCCCCTCGCACCAGTTCACCGGCGTCTCGGCCTCATAGACGAGCCGGAAGTTCGCCAGGAACGCCTGCCGCTCGAGATCTGTCAGCGCGCGCCAGCCATCGGCGGAGAATCCCCAGTCGGGTCCCGCATAGCTCGCCGGCCGCACCAGACTCGATGTCCCCTCCCGTTCGAGCTCTCCGATCAGATCGGCGATCGGCCGTCCCCTGTTGCTCCGCACATCGTACCAGGTATCGTAGAGCCTGAGGAAGATCCACTGCGTCCAGCGATAGTAGTTCGGGTCGGTGGTATTTACCTCGCGCGACCAGTCGTAGCTGAAGCCGATCGACTGGAGCTGGCGGCGAAAGTTGGCGACGTTCCGCTCGGTGGTCACCCGCGGATGGATGTTGGTCTTCATCGCGTACTGTTCGGCCGGCAGACCGAACGCATCCCATCCCATCGGATGGAGCACATTATGGCCGCGATGCCGTTTGTAGCGCGCCAGAATATCGGTGGCCGTATACCCCTCGGGATGCCCGACATGGAGCCCATCTCCGGAGGGATAGGGGAACATATCGAGCACATAGAACTTCGGCCGGGAGTGATCATGGATATCGGTAGCGAACGTGTTGTTCTCGATCCAATAGCGCTGCCAGCGCTTCTCGACGTCTGAAAATGGGTAGGGCATATCGATCGTTGCTGTATAGTTGGTTGCCTATGCTGAATATACTTTTTCACGGCGCCCCGTCGGGCGCGATGCAGCGGGGTCCGGGGGCCATACGCCGCCTCCGCGCGTGGTTCCCGCGGAGCGTTCTTACCGCGGGGAGACCCCATGAGCGCTCTGCGCCGCCGCACCGCTCTGCCGGCCATGGGGGAGATATGGCGGCGGGGAATATGCTTATAACGTTCGCGCCGCAGTAAGCTGACTCACTGCGGCGCGGAACGAAACGATTGCGGATGGGTTGAGCCTAGCCCGGACCGGAGGAGGTATGCGCTACGGTGTCCAGTAGCTGCAGCTGCTGGCCGATATAGTTGTGCAGATCGCGAAGAAGCTCCTTCTGCCTGCGGTCGCCGATGGCACCGATCTGATGATCGATATAGCTCATGGTCTGTTCGACGACCGGGAGATATGCCTCTCCCTTCTCGATCTGGCAATCGATAAAGCCCTTCATCGATAGATTTTTTCCCCGCTCCATACACAGCTCGAGAATACCCTTTCCCTTGAGCACCAGACGATCGACAACCATCGAGGCATCGTCGCCGTCGTGCATCGCCGTATAGTCACTCATCGCTCCGAACCTCCCATATGTACCATGATTGAGACGGTCATAACATGCAACGGGGGGGAGTCGATCGAAAGTACGCATCTTCCCCACCCAGCACAAGTTTGAAAAAGAAATGCCGGTAATGCGCTACGATATGTAAGGCATTGCCGGCACTATCTCTACGACCTGCGATGAAAGCAGCAGGATCGACGTACAACGAACCGAAGCGAGTGCCGCCCCGTCATCGGCTGACGGAGCAGGTCGCGCGGGCTTACTGCATCTCCTTCGAGATGCGCTGCTGGCGACGGACCGCCTTTATGCGTGCCATGCGATTGGTGATCGACGGCTTCGTATACGACGTGCGACGCTTGAATTCCTTCAGGACGCCAGAACGCTCGTACTTCTTCTTAAAACGACGAAGCGCGCGGTCAATCGACTCGCTCTCCTGCACGGTTACTCCGATCAAGTGCTATCACCTCCGTTTGTGATCGATTTTTTGTTTATAGCTATGATTCAACTGCTGAAAATTTCTTTATCTATCGTCGCGGCTCAGACAAGGTTCTCGACGAGACGCTTCTCACCGATCTTGCTGAAGGCCACCACGATCGCCTGGCTTCCGCTCGATGTAAGCTCCTTCGATACTACGGTGCCGATATCGTCCCATCCCTTATGATAGATCGCATCCCCGATCGTATAGATGCTCTTCGGGGAATACGGGATGCAGTCCTCAGCCGAGACGTTGATCTCCTTCGCGGCACGGCGCTCTCCCTCGATCACCAACATATCGATCATCATTGTGTGGTGGCACTTCGAGCATTTCGCCCAGCGCTTCCCCTCTTCCTGCCCGACCGCCTCGCCCAGCAACTCGAACTTCGTCGGCTTGGAGCAGATATCACAGATGTTCGAAAGGGTGATATACTTCGATTGTTTCGTTCGCGCCATACAAAATCACTCCTACTTCAGTACATGAATATGCCCATCAAAGGCGGATGTTCCCGATTACGGCGATCATAAATTTACGACTTCGGCGACGAATAGCAATGTGACGGGCTGTAAGTCTCTCGATGCCTCCCCCCCGGCCTCTAGCGGGCTCGGCCGACTTCCCTATATTGGGGGCTTTCGAGCCTCTGCCACGCCCCCTGCGCGGGCCATAGTATTCTCTCTCCATCGCCCAGAGCTCGTGTCCACTCCGGCACGGTTCAGATACAGCATGCAACATCCCGGCGGTGTTCCCGAAGAAGGAGCCCCATGAATGATCACAGAGCACATGCCGATCCGGCCCTCCCCTTCCCCTCCCTTCCCATGGCGGTGGGAGCGATGGTCGTTGTATGGATCGTCCTGTTCATCCATGATATCCTCACCGGAGACTGGTCGGGCTCCCCGGCCGACTACGGCATCGGGCGTCTTCTCCTGCCGCTGCTCGGGTTCATACCGGCCGCCCTGCGGATGCTGCAGCCGGGGGAGGAACGGGAGCAGCCCCCGTTCACGATATTCAAGCGCCTGACCATCACCGCGCTGATCATGGCGGGCTCGGTGCTGATACTCGGGATTCTTCCCTACACATACGCGGACACCGGAGCGCCGAGCGGTTTCTGGTCGATGGTCACCGGACGGTTCATCGGGCTGATCATGATGCTCGGGCTGCCGCTGCTCTGCGAGGGGCTGGTGCGGCTGTTCCATTATCGCAACCGGAGCGCGGCCACCCGCCTGCCACGGCTCTATACCTACGGACTGTTCCTGGCGCTGGTCATCGGGGAGTTCCTTCCCGTCGTGGATACGGATGAGGGAGCGATCGGGCTTGGCTCCTTCTGCTACATCCTCGCGGGAGTCATCGGTCTGTTCGGCCGGTTCCTCTCGGCCAAGGGAGGGTGGATCGTCAATCTGCGCAAGCGGCAGAAGATCGAACTGCTCGGCCTCGCATTCCTCGGCATGCTGGTCGCCGGCGCAGTGCTCCAGATCACGGTTGATGGGGACGCCAGCCTTGTGCTGCTGTCGATCGGCCCCGGTTTCGGAGCGCTGATGGCCGCGATCGGCGTGACGCTGCTGCTTACCTCGATGTCGTTCTTCGGCAGCGCCCTGTTCGCGCTCCCCACCGCCGATGCCATCGACCGGCGCAACGCCGAGGTCTCGTCCCTTGCAAACTTTGCCCGGCTGCTGACGCAGTCGCTCGATCGCAATCATCTGATCGACACGGCCATCACCATCGCATGCGACGCGATGGCGGGGAACGGAGCATGGATCGAGCTGAAGCAGGGGGAGAGCTACGCCATCCACCTCGGCAGCAACCCGAAAGTCCCCTCCCATATCGTCGATACGATCGTGAACGCCCGGACGGCACGGAATCTCACGCTGGCGCAGGCGACACGTCATTACAGACGTGTGGAGGTGGTGGATAATGTCACCGGCGCCACCTGGAACAGCAAAGGGAGCGTGCAGTCGATCCGCTCGGTTGCCGCCGTGCCGCTGCTGGTCGGAGGGGAACATTGCGGCACGCTCTACGTCGCCAAGGATCGAGCCGACGGGTTCGACAGGGAGGAGACCGTGGTGCTCAACGCGCTGGCCGACCAGATCGCGATGGCGATGGAGCACTCGTCGGTGATCCAGACATCGATCGAGCGGGAGCGGTTCGAGCAGGAGATGCTGATCGCGCAGGATCTGCAGCGGCGCCTGCTTCCGACGGTGATGCCGAGCAGCCCTTTCTACGAGCTCTTCGCCGAATCGCTCCCGGCAAGCCTTGTCGGAGGCGATTACTACGATGTGGTGGCCTTCAGCGATCAGACGCTCGGCATCCTGATCGCCGATGTCTCCGGCAAGGGGGCGAGCGCCGCGCTCTACATGGGGATGATCAAGGGGATCATCCAGGCGCTCTCCGGACGCTGCGCCAACCCGAAGGAACTTTTGGCGCAGGCCAACGTAGCGCTGTACGGGAGCATCGACCAGCGATGGTTCGCCACGATGACATGCGCACAGATCATCGACGAGAAACGAACCCTTCGCATCGCCCGCGCCGGACACTGCCCGACGCTCCTGCTGCGCGACGGCGCCGGATACTACACCCGGCCGAAAGGGCTGGGTCTGGCGATCGCAAAGCCGGCGTTGTTCGACAACAACCTGGAGATCGAGGAGATCAGCTTCTCGTCAGGAGATTATGTGGTATTCTACAGCGATGGGCTCCCCGAGGCGCGCTCGCGCGACGGCCAGGAGTACGGATACGATCGGCTGCTGAAAAGCGCATCGGACGCGGGTGCGGCCGGGATGACGGCGCATGCCATGCGGGATGCTATTTTCAGGGAGATCGATACATTCTCCGAGGGAGAGCCGCAGGGGGATGACAGCACGCTGGTGATCCTCCGCTGGTGCTAGAGACATCCCTCCTCCCACGGGGGGATGAAACGTTCACGACATTCTTTTTCAACGATCAGCTCAATGAGCCAGTTTTCCTTATCAGTCCGCCATACGCCGCCGACACAGGTGATCGACCTGAACGGTTTTCTCGACGCACATACCGCCCCCCAGCTCGAACAGGCGTTTCAGGAGATGCTCAACGCGCAGCACTTCAACATCATCGTGAACTTCCGCGACCTGGCCTATATCTCCAGCGCCGGACTCGGCGTGTTCATGGCGTTCATCGAAGATGTCCGCTCCAACCATGGCGATATCAAGCTCGTCGGCATGTCGCCGAAAGTCTATAATGTGTTCGACCTGCTCGGCTTTCCGATGCTGTACGAAATCTACGACGACGAGCATCAGGCGCAGCGGAAATTCATCGATAGCACCCCCTCAATCGGCTAACGGAACTATGCAGCGCCAGACCCCATATACCGTCCGCTTCAAGCAGGAATTCCTGGCCCGCACCGAGGAGCTGCACAGCATTCGGCAGACCGTCGAAGGCGAGGCGGTCAGGTTCGGCTTCGATCGCGAGACAGCCTTCCGCCTGGCGCTTGCGGTGGACGAGGCGAGCACGAACATCATCCGGCACTCCTATGGAGGCAACCCCGCTCAGCACTTCGAACTGGAGATCGCCACCACCGGCGACCAGTTCATCGTGATGCTGACCGACCATGGCAAGAGCTTCGATCCGACGCTGCTGCCACGGCTCGATATGCAGCGGTATTTCGAGCGCTGCGCGCGCGGCGGCCTGGGGGTGCATATCATCAAGCTGGTGATGGACGACGTCACCTACGCCGTCACGGGGGACCGCGTCAACCAGCTCCGCATGATGAAGCATCTGGCCGCGTAACAGCTCCCCGGCGTCCATCTCTCCCCGCTTCCCCGGTCCCCTCTCCTCCGCCTGAGAACCTTGCGGCACCTGCCTCGCACCGTCCCTGCGCAGCCACGCCGAAGCCCGCGCAGACCGCGGCAATCCCCCGTTATACTCCATCACCATCTCCTGAAGTATCTCCGCGCCCGAGGCTGATTGAAATTCTGGCACGCCGGTTGTCAGGACTAAGAACCATAAGACTTCAATCAATCTTCATAGGAGACTAAGGACATATGAAACGGATTCCAAGTAGGTTGCTCTCGTCGCTTTCCGGCGCAGCTCTCGTCGCTGTGGGAAGCCTCTCAAACGCACAGGCACAGCAGGTTTATACTGGCGCTCCATGGCGCTTCGGCGCATACGGCGGCATGAACTTCAACATGGCGGGCGTCGGCTCGCAGACCCTTCAGGGGATCGGAACGCAGTTCGATCAGTCGCATGTCAACGGAACCAACGACATCATCGACGGCACGGGCCTTGGCTTCTACTTCGGTCTTCTGACGGAGTACAATCCGGGTGCCCTGTTCGGTGGTCAGCTCCGCGTCGGCTATGACGATCGCCGTGTGATGTTCAACGACTGGGATATCGCCAACCCATCGGGTCAGACCCGCTTCACCGCGCGCATGACCTATGTCTCGGTTGAGCCGATGCTCCGCGTCAATCTCGGCAACCCGAACTTCCGTCTGCTGGCCGGTCCGCTCCTTTCGTTCAAGGTCGGAACCCGCTACGACTACACGCCGGGACGTGACGAGACCAACCCGACGATCGCCGATCAGGAGATCCCGAACACCAATTCGTTCACCTACGGTGTCAGCGGCGGCCTCGGCTACGACATCCTGCTGAACAGCAAGAGCGCCAGCAGCACCAAGTGGTACCTCACCCCGTTCGTCGAGGCGAGCTACATGATGGATCAGCGCGAGAACAACGATCGCCCGACCGACCGTAACGATACCTGGGTTACGACGTCAGTCCGTGGCGGTGTTGAGCTGAAGTTCGGCAGCGCTCCGATGGCTCCGACGCCGGTCGTGGAAGTCGCCGCCGATATGCCGGTGGTCGACGTCTCCCTCCGCGCGCCGAGCGCAATCACCGAGGCCCGGACGCTGACCGAGATGTTCCCGCTTCGCAACTATTTCTTCTTCGATCAGGGCGCAACGACCCTGCCGGGCAAGTACGTCCAGCTCAACTCCACGCAGGCTCAGGCCTTCCGCGAGCAGAGCCTCCTCGAAGATCCGGGCACCGGCAGCGGCACCACGCTCGACCGCTCGCAGCGCCAGATGAACGTCTACTATAACGGTCTGAACGTCTTCGGCGATCGTCTGCGCAACAACCCATCGGCCAAGATCACCCTGGTCGGCGGCGCGCCAAGCCAGAGCGATGCGCTCGCCATGGCAAACTCGGTGAGGGATTACCTGGTCAACACCTTCGGTATCGATGCATCGCGCATCACGACCAAGGGACAGGTCCGCACGCCGAACGCATCGGGAACCCGCGCCACGCCGAAGGAAGACCTTCCGCTGGTGGCCGAGGAGAACGTCCGCGTCGAGATCCTGTCGGATGATCCAAGCCTGATGAAGCCGGTCACGATCCGTACGACGCAGACCTCGATGATCGACAACGATCTGGTGCTGAACGTCGATGCACGCGGCCCGATCGCCGACTACACTGTCGCGATCACCGGCAATGGCTACTCGCAGACCTACGGCCCGTATCGCGGCACCACGCAGCGCATCGACGCCCGTCCGATCCTGCAGAGCGCAAACAGCGGCGATTATACCGCAACCGTGACGGCTCGCACGGCCGACAACCGTACCGTGGTCAAGCAGCAGAACTTCCGCCTGGTCCGCCAGTCGACGCCTCCTGCAACCGGCCAGCGCTTCTCGATCCTGTTCGAGTATGATGAGTCGAAGACCGTTCAGACCTACGAGACCTTCCTCCGTCAGGAAGTGGCCCCGCAGATCCCGAACAACTCGACGATCGTGATCCATGGTCACACCGACAGGATCGGTCTGGATGATTACAACCTCGAGCTCTCCTCGCGCCGCGCAATGGCGACCCAGAATATCCTCCAGGATGAGCTCCGCAAGATGGGACGCACCGTGACGGTCGACCCATACGGATTCGGCGAGGACGAGAGCCGCGCTCCGTTCACGAACGGCACGCCGGAGGGACGCTACTACGACCGCACCGTGATGATCGAGGTCATCCCGGGCTCGTAAAAGAGCTGACCGCGACAGATTGATAAACGAAAGCCTCCCCGGAGTTCAGCTCCGGGGAGGCTTTTTCATATCGAACAATCACTGCACTGCCCGCGCGATGCTGCGGCCGGCAACGTAGCCACCGCCGAAAGCTCCGGGCGACACTGCCGGAGCGATTGCTCAGAACCGATGGCCGATCGAGATCTGGAGCATGATATGATCGGTCGTATAGGAATTGTCCCGGATCACATCGCTCGAGAAGATCGGATTGAGCCCGAATGTATACGATGCCTCCAGACCGAACTCCATCGCGTCATCGAAGCCGAAGCGCGCTCCGGAGGCGAGGCGCAGCCCGAGCGTCGTACGGAACGGATCGTTGTTCTGAAAGCTCCCGGCTCCGGTGGTTGCCGGCGACGCCGAGTCGTAGACGACGCCCCCTTCGAGCCGGTTGGCGAGCATCTTCACGTTGATATCCAGGCCGCCGCCGATATAGACCGCGCGCACACCGCCGGAGGTGAAGGCGCCGGGATCGGTGTAGAGGTTCCCCTGCAGCATCCCCGCCACGTTGACGCTCTGCAGCTCGAGGGTAAGCGCGGGCCGGGCTCCGTCGGCGGCATAGCTCCCGGCCGACCTCTGGATGCCGACATCGGTGTTTAGCGCCAGCCGGTCGTTGAAGGGAAAGAGCAGATCCAGACCGAAGCGGTAGCCGACCGACGTCGTGGCGAAGCTGCTCGATATCTCCCCCGAGCCTTCCCGCGAATCACCGATGATGACGCTGGGGAACACCTGACGCGGCGTGGTCAGCACGATCCCTCCCTTGGCCGCGATCAGCACGCCCCGGGGGCTGGGACCTTCATCGGGAGGAACATAGGTATCCTGCGCTCGCGCGGCGGACGCCAGCAGGAGCGTGGCAAGACAGAGCCATGGAAGGGGATTGGATGGGGTATGCATGGAGATGCCTCGCGAAATGTACTGGTGGTTACTCCGCAATCAATGTCTTGGTCGCCCCCGAGCCCTCGTAGCTGGTACTGAGTTCGAGCGTCCGTCCGGCCAGCGTGTCCTCACGCGAGTAGAAATAGATATCGAAGCTGTTGAGCGATTCCAGACGAACGTTCGAGCTGCTGTTCCAGTAGAAGTACGGGGCATAGGTGAGCTGCGAGTCGAGGCTGCGCGGAACCAGATAGTCGGTCGTGACCTGATCCTCCTCGCCGTAGTTGACGATCAGCCGCAGCTGCCATGGCGTGACGTTGGCGACGATCGGTGTAAAGATCGTCCGGCCGCCGAACAGCGAGCCGTCGTCGACCGATTCGTTGTCGATGGTGTAGGATGCGTTCAGCAGATACTGCACCCCAAGATCGACGAACGGCTCAATCCCCGCCTTCCGGCCGAAGCGATCGACCGGGGAGACCAGCTTCCAGCCATGACGGATCGGTCCCTTGCGATCGATCCTGTAGGAGCGGATTCCCCGCGCCGCGATGGTGTCGATTGCAACGCCGTCGCGATAGATGGCGATGGGAGCCAGGAGGCGGTTGGTGAAGGTCACCGATTCGAGCTGCGTATCGAAGGTGACGATCGTCGATGAATCCTCGACGCACCCGCCGAGGATAAGAAGCAGAGCCACGGCCAAGCCGTGGCTCCGACGTAGAAACGTACGCTGTGCCATATGCCCATTGCCTTGCGTGATGCGCGCCCACGGGGCGCCGAGAGATGACGGAGCAGCTGAGATGACACGGCCAGACGCCGAGCGTTTACTGGTCGAGCCGCCGTCGCAGAATTTCATTGACCATCTTCGGGTTCGCCTTGCCGCGCGTGAGCTTCATCGTCTCGCCGACGAAGTACCCGAACAGGTTTGCCTTGCCGCCACGATATGCCGCCACCTGCTGCGCGCTCCGCTCGATCACCTGATCGATGGCCTCCTCGAGGAACGATGTATCGCTGATCTGCACGAACCCCTTCTCGTGGCTGATCTCCTCGGCAGTGCGCGCGGAGCGGAGCATCTCGGGGAAGATATCCTTCACATTCTTCGATGAGATGGCGTCGGAGGCGAACAGCTCCACCAGTCCGGCAAGACGGGCCGGCTCGATCGGGAAGCGCTCCACGTCGAGCCGCTCCTCGGTGAGCACCCGCATCACATCGGTCATGATGATATTGCTGACGACCTTGTAGCGCTCCGGGTCCTTCCGTGGAAGCGCGGCGGCCGTCGCCTCGAAATAATCGCCGAGCTCGCGCGACTCGGTGAGCACGCCGGCATCGTAGGCCGGCAGACCGTACTCCTCGGTGAAGCGGCGCCGCCGCGCGATGGCAAGCTCCGGCAGCCCCTGCCGCGCCTGCTCGATCATCTCCTCCGAAACGATCACCGGCGGCAGATCGGGCTCCGGGAAATAACGGTAGTCGTGCGCCGATTCCTTCGATCGCATCGACCGCGTGGCGCGCGCCGATGCATCCCACATCCGCGTCTCCTGCTCGATCCTTCCCCCCTCCTCCAGGGTCATGATCTGGCGGACGATCTCATGCTCGATGGCGCGCTCGACGTTCCTGAAGGAGTTCATGTTCTTCACCTCGGTCTTGGTGCCGAACGCCTCGGCGCCCCTCTTCCTGACCGAGATGTTGGCGTCGCAGCGGAGCGCCCCCTCCTCCATGTTGCCGGAGCAGATCCCGAGGTAGGTGACGATGCTCTTGATCTGCAGCAGATACTGATATGCCTCGCGGGCCGAGCGGATATCGGGCTCCGAGACGATCTCGATCAACGGCGTCCCGGCGCGATTGAGATCCACCAGCGTGTTGCTGATATCCAGATCGTGGATCATCTTGCCGGTATCCTCCTCCATATGGATGCGGGTGATCCCGATCCGCTTGGCCGCGCCCTCCTCCGCCTCGATCTCGATCCATCCATCATGGCAGATCGGGTCGTCGTACTGCGAGATCTGATATCCCTTCGGCAGATCGGGATAGAAGTAGTTCTTCCGGGCGAAACGACTGTGACGCCGGATCTGGCAGTTGGTCGCCAGCCCCATCTGGATGATATATTCCACCAGCTTCCGGTTGACCGTCGGAAGCGTCCCCGGATGCGCCAGCACCACCGGATCGGTGTTGGTGTTGGGGATGGGCCCGAACTCGGTGGCGGCGCGGGCAAATGCCTTGGCGCGCGTCAGAAGCTGGGCGTGAACTTCAAGCCCGATCACGGGCTCGTAGATATCGAACAGTGCGGGATCGATCGAGGATATATCCGACATAATCAGCAAAAGTTTTCGGGAATGAAACTGCGAATATAGGGAGAAGCCGACAGAGGAGAGCCAGCCGATTCCCATCATCGCGACGCCGGACGCGGGCGTATCTTTGCCGGACCTACTCACAGTGGAGCACAACATGAGCGCATTGACGATCCGCCTTCTGGAGCACAGCTCCCCCGCCTACGAGGAGACAGTCGCTCTTCGCGACGAGATCCTCCGCAAACCGCTCGGCCTGACGTTCACGCCGGAACAGCTCGGCGCCGAGGCATCCGATTATCACCTCGCCTGCTACGACGGCGACCGGCTTCTCGGCTGCCTGATCCTGACGCCGCTCGCCGGGGATGCGCTGAAGATGCGCCAGGTCGCCGTGGCCGGGGATGCGCAGCGGCGTGGGGTCGGCAGGGCGATGGTGGAGTTCTCGGAGGAGTTCGCCCGGCGCAACGGCTTCCGGGAGATCGTCCTCAACGCGCGCGAGACCGCAGCTCCCTTCTATGATGCGCTCGGCTACGATCGGGTGGGAGAGCGTTCGAGGAGGTGACGATCCCCCACTGGAAGATGATCAAGCGGCTCTAGCCATCGGAACGTTCCCCCGGCTGCAGCGTCTTCAGGAAACGGGCACCGAACGGTGTTCCGGGGAGTCATCCGCATACTGATGGCGGGAATCGGGAAACCGGGGATGGATTCCCATATGTACATCACGATCTCTGCTACCGATGAACTTCACACGACGGCAGTTCCTCACCTATGCCGGCGCGGCAGGTATCGGCGCGCTCGCCGTCGATGGTCTGATCATCGAGCCGGGAATGGTGGAGTTCACCCATCATGAGCTTGGCGCCCGTAGTCCGGCGAGCCCGACCCCGCTCCGGTTCGCGCAGCTCAGCGATCTGCATCTGTCGAGCGTCGGGGCCATGCACCGGGAGATCGCCACGACGCTCGGCGGGCTCGACCTCGACTTCCTGATCATCACCGGCGATGCGATCGACGGCAACCACTATCTGCAGGATCTCGACGATCTTCTGGCGCTCTTCGCCGCGGATCTGCCGAAGTACGCGATCCTCGGCAACTGGGAGCACTGGGGGCATGTCAGCATCGGCACGCTCGGGGAGTTGTACGCCGCCCGCAACGGCAACCTTCTGGTCAACGCGACGGAGGAGATACGCCACGGCGATAAGCGGATGCTCATCACGGGGATCGACGACTACATCGCCGGGATGCCAAGCATCGAGCACGCGCTGCGCGATATCCCGCCGGCGGCGCACCACCTTATCCTGGCGCACTGCCCGATGCATCGCGACTACCTGGCCGACTACACCATGATCGTCACGCGGGATACCAGCCGCGTCAACCCGGCGATCGACTTCGATTCCTACCGCGCCCGCTATCTCTTCGCGGGACATACGCATGGGGGACAGGTGAATATCGCCGGAGTGCGACCGTTCATGCCGAAGGGGTCGGGAAGCTATGTACAGGGGTGGTATCGCGACAGGATGCCGCACATGTATGTATCGCGCGGGGTCGGCACGTCGATCCTGCCGGTACGGATCGGCGCCCACCCGGAGGTCGCGATCTTTACGATGTGGATATAGCGGGGCAGGGCCACGACCGCCCGGCCATGACCCTGCCGCCCGGCTTCTACTCGCATGTCCGATGTGCTACGGCGCCACCGTCACCCCGTTCCAGAACGCCACATGATCGCGTATCTCTGCCGCGGCCTCCTTCGGCTCGGGATAATACCACGCGGCATTTCTGTTCACCTCCCCATCCACCGACAGATCGTAGTAGCTGGCGGTCCCTTTCCATCCGCAGACCGTATGATGGTCGCTGGGGAGCAGATACTCCCGGTTGATGGCCTCGGGAGGGAAGTAATGGTTCCCTTCCACTACAACGGTATCATCGCTCTCGGCGATCGTCGCGCCATGCCAGATAGCCTTCATACCCCTGGTTCTCCTGTTGATGTTCCGGATATCTCTCCACCGATCGCAGCATGGCAGGGCGTTATGCCCGCAGCTGCTCGAAATACTTCTTCCTGAACTTCGAGACTTTCGGCGCGATCACCGCCTGGCAGTAGCCCTGGTTCGGATTGCGCTCGAAATAATCGCGATGATACTCCTCGGCCGGATAGAACACATCGAGCGGCGCCAGCTCGGTGACGATCGCGCCATCCCACAGCTTCTCTCGCGCAACCTGCTCCATCACTTCCTCGGCGATCGCCTTCTGCTCGGGCGTATGGTAATAGATCGCCGAACGGTACTGCGTTCCGATGTCGGCCCCCTGCCGGTTCAGCGTCGTGGGGTCATGGATCGTGAAGAAGACGTTCAGAAGATCCCGGTAGGAGATGATCTCGGGATCGAACGTGATCTGCACTACCTCTGCGTGCCCCGTCGATCCGGTGCAGACCTGCTGATAGGTGGGGTCCGGCAGGCTTCCTCCGGCGTATCCCGAATCTACTCTCACCACCCCCCGGAGCTGGTCGTAGACGGCTTCAAGACACCAGAAGCATCCTCCGGCGAGCGTTGCGATCTCGTTATGCGTTGTCATGATTATGTTCTGCTGATTGAAAATATGGTCCGCCCATCGCCGCCGGTTTGCGGCCCCATCATCTCCCCTTCCTGGGCGGGGCCGGAGGATCGATACGGCGATAACTACGGGCCGACAGATACTCCCCGGCGGCCGAGATTCCCGGCATATGAACGAGGATGGAGATGCACTTCCCCGACGCGCTCTCCCCGCTCCCTCTGGTCACATCGAAGGCGATCCCCTTCGTCCGGTCGTCGTAGAGATAGATGGTATCCCCCCTGTCGCGCGTGTACGTTGCAACGGCGCGGGCCTTCGTATAGACGCGAAGGATATCCCCCAGCGTGCTTTTCGTGGAGATACCATCGGCGGTGACGAAGACCGGCGAGGTGACGGCGATCTGCCGGACGAAATGCCCGGTGGCCGAATCGTTGAACGACGCATAGATCCCGAGCGCGTGGCGCGCGGCGCTGTCGCCCCGCGAGAACCACCATCCCCAGACATGCCCCATCCCGGCATCGCCGCTGTCGGGAGCGCCGAGCGACTTCACAACGTCCTCGAAGTTCTGCCCCAGCTCCACGCCGCCGATCCGTTTTCCCGGCACGATGGTGTACTTCAGATCCTTCACCGCTCTGGTCGGGATCACCTCCCGGGCCGTATCGCGATCGGGGGGCGCGGCGATGGCGCTGTCAACCCGGCCCTCAGTTCCCCCCTCCGGCGCCCGCTCGCCATTGCCCCCGCATCCCGCCACCGCCCCGATCAGCGTGGCGAGCATGATATATCGTCCGATCCTCTTCATGATCATCTCTGTAAGGTTTGCCAGCCGGCCCGCGAAGCGTTGCTCGTATTCTCCCGGCCGATAGGCCAGTATGCGCAAGTATGATACCACCGCTGCCGGAAGAAGAACCGGGTTGCGTATCAATCGCGATGAAACGGACGCCCGGTGCAGCTCGCGCGGCGGAGATCCCGTCCCCCCTCTCGATGGCGCCGAAGGTACATCTTCCAGCACCGTGCCGCAACATCGCCGACACCGGTCGCCCGAACCGAAGAAGGTGGACCGATCACTCGCTACGCGGAGTCCCCGCATCCGGGATACAATATTTTCGCCCTTTGTTCGTCTTCTCCCGTTAAATACTTCGGCGATCATCCCTTATACCCCCTTTACCGGTAGTATGGATAGATACCGCGTCGGCCGCGATTCGTTTCGCAATGGCGCCGACGGGAACCGATGAACCATGAGATGACCATGAAGACCATCCAAGTACAGGGACTCACAAAGCGATACGACGACATCGTCGCCGTGGATGATATTTCCTTCAGCGTGCGGGAGGGAGAGATATTCGCGTTCCTTGGAGCCAATGGCTCGGGAAAATCCACGACCATAAAGATGCTTACCACGCTCCTCTCCCCCACCGGAGGGAGCATCCATCTCAACGGATATGATCCGGTGACACGGCCGGATCACACGCGCCGCTCCTTCGATATGGTTGTTCAGGAGAGCAACCTCGACGATGATCTTACCGCCTATGAGAATATGCAGCTGCATGGAGTGCTGTATCATATCCCCGGAAGCGATCTGCATGAATCCATCGAGAGAGTGATGTGGCAGCTCGATCTCTGGGAGAGAAGAAACGACCGGGTGAGGAGTTTTTCCGCGGAGATGAAACGGCGCCTTGAGATCGCACGCGGGGTTCTCCATCGCCCCCGCATTCTTTTTCTCGACGAGCCGACGCTGGGGCTGGGTGCCCGGGCACGCAACGGCCTGTGGGAATATATCCGGGAGATGAATCGGCAGGAGGATATGACGGTGTTTTTTACAACACAGTATATCGACGAGGCGGAGCAGATGGCGGAGCGCATCGCCATCATAGATCACGGCAGGATCGTGGCGCTTGGAAGCGCGGCGGAACTGAAGCGGCAGACGCAGGCCGATTCACTCGAGGGAGCCTTTCTGGCGCTCACCGGCGGGACGCGGCATACGCTGGGGATCAACCATATACGAACGCTCGGGCTCCCCTACCGGCAGTAGCATTGGTCGGGCGGGGGCGCCGGCGCGATGATATCGGTGAGGCACATTCCATCCGTCGCGGCATGGAGAGAACATCAATGATGGCAGCTGGAATGGAATCTTCGCAGGACCGGCATATCACGAATATCATCACGTCGCATAGCCGCAGGCTGATGGGATTCATCAGAACATATGTCACCAGCGATGAGGACGCCGAGGATATACTTCAGGATGTATTCTATCAGCTGACTGAAAGCATTCTCTCGATGCGCCCCATCGAGCAGCTCACCTCGTGGCTGTTTACCGTCGCACGCAATAAGATCACCGATCGGTATCGAAAACGGAAACACGAGCCGATGCATATCGGGCCGGAGTCGGAGGAAGAGGACCAGAACAGACAATCGGCTCTGGAGGGGCTTCTGTTCGATGCGACCGACACTCCCGAATCGATCTATATGCGCTCGCTGTTCTGGAGGGCGTTCGAGGAGGCGCTGGACGAATTGCCTCCGGCACAGAAGGAAGTGTTCGTCATGCATGAGATCGAAGGGATCAGCTTCAACGAAATATCAGCGACCACCGGCCTGGGCATCAACACGCTGCTTTCACGGAAACGCTATGCCGTGCTCCATCTGAGAAAAAGGCTTCATGATTTACGGGATGAATTTCTGAACAGTTAATCAATACAACCATGCATATGAACACGCGCCGAAAAAAAGCTTTCATCCCCCTGGTGGCTATCCTGGCTATAACGGTCATGGGATTCGTCGTCATGCTGCTCTGGAACGCCCTGCTTCCGGAATTATTCAACGCGCCCGTTATCACATTCTGGCAGGCCGCAGGATTATTGATCCTGTGCCGTATTCTTTTCGGCGGTTTTGGAAAAGGGGGGGGACGGCGGGAGCATTACGATCGGGAGCATCGCGATCACTGGATGCATCCGCTGCGCGAGAGCTGGAGCAAAATGACTCCCGAGCAGCAGGAGAAATTTCGCGAGAAATGGAAAAAGCGGTGGGGAAAGGATTTCGAGTTCGATCCCTCGGAAGAGCACCCCGGCGGCTGGAACGATCCGTGCTGCTAGGAATCGCGCGCGCCTCTGCGATCATCACCATATCATCACGATCTTTTTTCGCCGATATAAGAAATGGGAGCCCGATGTTTCCATCGAGCTCCCATTCGTTACCCACTCACTCTACAATCGAAGGATCACGAACGATTTATTAGTTGGAGTAGGCGGCCGAGACGGTGAAGCTGCCAGTGTAGCTGCCCCGCTGCTGCTGCGACGTCGGCGTCACCGACCCGCCGATCCACAGGTACGCCTGACCGTTGCCGTCGTTGTTGACCGCGTCGCCCTGGTTGTCCATGCTCAGCTTGACCGTC
>Ga0164241_10002290_pt1 | contig 21105 bp, 11 predicted proteins | sample OricomyardsoilBY_FD_108780 | JGI IMG/M metagenome (GOLD analysis project Ga0164241, IMG submission 108780) | Backyard soil microbial communities from Emeryville, California, USA - Original compost - Back yard soil (BY) | ecosystem: Environmental > Terrestrial > Soil > Unclassified | place: USA... | reverse complement strand
CTGGTGGAGCCAGCTATTCAGGTGAAACATGGCGATGGTAATGCTGCACTTGAATTGCATTATGTGAGTCATCATACAGAATCACTGGATGCACATACCTCGCAGACCACTGTAGTTCTGGCAGATCCGCTTTATCCTTTCCAGGTAACTTTATTTTATAAAGCCTGGAAGAAGGAAAATGTAATTGAGCAGTGGACTGAGATCAAGCACAGCGAAAAGAAGGCAGTCACACTTCAGAAATATGCATCAGCTAATCTGTACTTCACGTCAAAGGATTTTTATCTCACTACGTTTCAGGGCGAGTGGGCAAAAGAAATGCAAGGTGCCGAAGTAAAATTAGAGCGAGGAATTCGTTCCATTGATTCGAAGTTAGGAACCCGTGCAATGTTATTGCAATGCCCAAGTTTCATTTTATCGCCAGATAAACCAGTATCTGAAAATGAAGGAAGAGTTGTAATAGGACAACTGGCATGGAGTGGAAATTTTAAATTGGAATTTGATGTCGATGTGTACAATAACCTTAGACTCATTGCGGGTATTAATCCCTATGCATCAGAATATACATTGCAACCTAACCAGGTTTTTAAGACACCCTCTTTTATTTACACCATATCGGATAAGGGTACGGGTGAAGCGAGTCGCCAGATGCATTCGTGGGCAAGAAAGTATCGTGTATTGGATGGGGAAGGAGAGCGCCTGACGTTGCTGAACAACTGGGAAGCGACTTATTTCGACTTCGATGAAAATAAAATCACTGCATTATTTACAGATGCCAAGAATCTGGGTGTGGATTTATTTTTATTGGATGATGGTTGGTTTGCCAACAAGTATCCACGCAACAATGACGAAACCGGTTTGGGTGATTGGCAGGAAAATAAAAAGAAACTTCCGCATGGATTAGGTCATTTAGTAAGTGAAGCAGGAAAAGCAGGAGTGAAGTTTGGAATCTGGATTGAACCTGAAATGGTAAGTCCAAAGAGTGAACTATATGAAAAGCATCTCGATTGGGTTATTCGTCAACCTGAACGTCCTGAAGTGTATTATCGCAACCAACTGGTACTTGACCTTTCCAATCCGGAAGTACAAAATTTTGTATTTGGTGTGGTAGATGATCTGTTTACAAAGAATCCTGAATTGGCTTTTATTAAATGGGATTGTAATGCAGTGATTTATAATGCTTACTCTGCTTATCTTAATAAAAAAGGATTACCGCAGTCACATTTATATGTGGAGTATGTGAAGGGATTGTACCAGGTACTTCAACGAATCAGAGCTAAGTATCCAAAAGTACCTATGATGCTTTGCTCAGGTGGAGGTGGCCGTGCTGATTATGAATTGCTAAAATACTTTACTGAGTTCTGGCCAAGCGATGACACCGAACCAGTGGAACGCATTTTTATGCAGTGGGATTATTCTTACTTCTTCCCGGCTATCACCACAGACAATCACGTAACCGACTGGGGCAAACAACCCATTAAATTCAGAACCGATGTCGCCAGTATGGGCAAACTCGGATTTGATATTGTTGCCGGTCATCTGAATGAAAATGATATGAAGTTTTGTAAAGAGGCCGTTGCTAATTATCATCGTTTCAAAAAGATCGTTTGGCAGGGAGATCTTTATCGATTGGTCAATCCACATGAGAATGATCTGGCTTCCTTGATGTATGTTGATCAGGCTAAAAGCAGCGCCATCGTATTTAATTACCTGGTTAACTACCGCCCCCGACTTCACACCACAGATCAACCAATTAAACTGAACGGACTGGATGCCAGCAAAACGTACCGCGTGACTGAGATCAATCTTTATCCCGGAACAAAATCAGCTATTGATTCAGACAAAATATATTCAGGAGACTTTTTAATGAAAGTAGGAGTGAACCCAGTTGTCAATTCACAAAGAGCTAGCGTAGTATTGGAAGTCACAGTGGTCAAGTAATCATTAACTTATACTTTGTATAAAGAAATAGGTGGTATCTTCACCGCTCCTTCATGACACGTAAAGAATATTCGGTAGTTATTTTGGTTTTGGGCGCACTCTGCACGGTGTCTCCGTTTGCGATAGACATGTACCTGCCTGGGTTTCCCGCCATCGCTAAAGACCTCGATACATCAGTTGCACAAGTTCAGTTGTCGTTGACGGCTTACCTGGTTGGTATTTCTGTTGGTCAGTTGATCTATGGTCCCCTTCTCGATAGGTATGGCAGGAAGTCTCCGCTTTACTTTGGAATGGCTATCTACCTGGTTGCTTCATTATTATGTGCGTTAACAGCATCGGTAGAGCAATTGATTGTGATGCGCTTCTTTCAGGCTTTAGGTGGATGTGTGGGTTTGGTTTGTGCGCAAGCACTGGTGAGAGATATTTTTCCTGTAAACAAGACTGCGCAGGCTTTTGCTTTGCTGACGTTGGTTGTGGCAGTTTCCCCGATGATTGCTCCGACAGTGGGTGGGTATGTTACTTCCTCGTCATTTGGATGGCATGGTGTATTTGTCATTCTCGCCATCATTTCAGTAATCATCATTTTGGGAATTTACTTTTACCTTCCCGATGGAAAGAAAGCAGACCCCTCTATCTCTCTGCGTCCTGTAGCGGTAGCAAGCAATTTCTTAATTGTATTGAAACAACCGCAGTTCTTACTATACATGCTGGTGGGAGGAATCGCTACGTCCGCTTCGTTTGCTTATATAGCAGGTTCGTCAGATGTATTCATCACTATTTTTAAAGTAAGTGAACAACAGTATGGGTGGATATTTGCCATTCTTGCTTTTGCTCTGATTGGTTCCACTCAACTGAATCACCTTTTGTTGAGAACATTTAAGAGCGAACAAATTATTAAGGTGGCGCTTTACTATCAATTTGGCACAGGCATCATCATGGTGGTGGGAAGCTGGATGAACTGGTTTGATGCGGTAGGATTGGTAGCGATAATGTTTTTCTTTTTAAGTGGGCAGGGATTAGCAGGACCAAATACTTCCGCTTTGTCATTGGCCCCATTTGTGAAGCATGCAGGAAGCGCAGCCGCATTGATGGGAAGTTTCCGTATGGCTTTTGGTGGACTTGCTTCTGCATTGGTGAGTGTTGCGCACAATGGCACTACATTCCCTATGGTCGTGGTGATGTTTTTATGTTCTGCTATAGCACTATTTATTCTGCTGTTAAAGAAAATTACCAAGTTGTACCGCGCCCGCAAGAACAAAGGCAAGGAAGCCACGATTACCTGGGATTTGTGATTTAATTCTGTTCTCAACTATATGTTTGATCTCCAGCCCACCACACTCTCAGATAATCTTATTAAGCTCCTTCCATTAAAAAAGGATGATTTTGAAAACCTGTTTCAGGTTGCTTCTGATCCATTGATATGGGAACAACACCCTACCCGGAACCGCTATCAGCGTGATGTTTTCCAAAACTACTTTAATGGAGCAGTGGAATCAAATGGTGCCTTCGTAGTGCATGATGCACAAACCAATGAAATAGCAGGCAGCAGCCGATACTATGAATTCGATGAAGTGAATCGCACAATTAAAATTGGATATACGTTTATCGCCAGGAAATATTGGGGTAAGGGATATAATGCCGCATTGAAATCATTGATGATGAATTATGCTTTTCAATTTGTGGATAGCATCATTTTTGAAGTAGGAGCAAAAAACATTCGCTCACAAAAAGCAATGGAGCGAATAGGAGGGATTAAAATCGGGGAAGCGGATGTTGCTTATTCAGGAGAACAAGCGAACAAGAATTTTATTTATAGGATTGACAGACAGTAATCATTCGTTGAAGCACCTTTCAGGGTTAGCTTGATTCTGAATTTTAAGCCAGCGACCAGCATCAAGAATCCAGCATCTAATCATTCACTTCTCAGCGCATCCACCGGGTTGCTCAGCGCAGCTTTGATGGCTTGGAAACTGATAGTAAGCAATGCAATAAGAATGGAGGCCACACCAGCTATTACAAAAATACCCGCACCGATGTTAATGCTGTATTGAAAATCTTTCAGCCATTGCGTCATTACAAAATAGGCCGCAATACTCGCGATAACAAAAGCAATCGAAATGAGTTGTATAAATTCTGCTGATAGCTTATAGAAGATATTTCCATTGCTGGCACCCAACACCTTTCGAATACCGATTTCCTTTTTGCGTTGCTCGGCTGTAAATGCGGAGAGTGCAAATAATCCCAGACCTGCAATGATGATGGCCAGTACAGTAAAATGAGTGAACATGGTAGCAAAGGCTTGCTCATTGCGGTATAAATTGGCAAATTGTTCATCTAAGAAAGCATATTCAAAGGATGCGCCTGGATTCACTTTTTTCCAGGTCTCTTCGATATAGGCAATCGATTCTTTAATGCTTTCTGATTTAATCTTAACAGCTAACGAATTGTTGTCTTTATTGTACAGCATAAACAATGGCTCCAGCTTGTGACGGATAGTAGCGAAATGAAAATCTTTCACTACACCAACTACAGTATAAGCGGTTAAGTCGGTAGGATTAGGGCCACTTTGAAGACTTATCTTTTTACCTTCCACTTCGCCTTCTTTCCATTTCAGGAAGCGAACCATTTCTTCATTGATAATCATGCTCAATGAGTCTTTAAAATTCAATGAGAAGTTTCTTCCTTCTTTCATTTCCATACCCATTGTAGGAATAAAAGAGTCATCGATCACCATGATACTGGTGATCATATTGACATCGGTAGGATAACCTTCCGGAACAATGCCAGTACGACCCAGTTGCTGTCCCACTCGTGTGGAAGAAGTGCCGGCAGCAACGATGTTGGGATTGCGCAGGAGTTCATTTTTGAAAGTGGTAGCATTCGCTACGTTTTGTCCATTCAAGGCAACAGTGATAACCTGGTCTCGACTATACCCAAGATCCGCTGTATAAATAAAACGCATTTGTTGATAAACGATTCCCGTACCTACCATCAAGGCAATGGAGATAGTGAATTGCAATACCACCAATGCTTTTCGCAATTGAATCCCACCTGTTGTGTTTTTGAAAGCCCCTTTCAACACCAACACAGGTTTATAGGAAGAAAGTACAAATGCGGGATAGAGTCCGGCCATTAATCCAACAAATAGAACGAGTGCTACAAGGAGTAATAGGTTCTTCCATTGCAGCAATATCATAAAATCTCCAAATCGCTGATAAGTGGAATTAAGAAGAGGAGTGGCCGCAAGGACAATTCCAAGAGCGATCAAAGCAGCAACTACAGTAACTAGAATGGATTCTATTAAGTGCTGGCCAATCAATTGCTGACGGATTGCGCCAATTACCTTGCGCATTCCTACTTCTTTTGCGCGAGCGGTTGACTTGGCGGTCACCAGGTTCATGAAATTGACGGCAGCGAGAATTAGAATTAGGGTTGCAATAATGGAAAGCACGTACACATTCAAGATGTCTGACTTGTTGGCGTTACTTTCAAACAACACTTCTTTTGATTTCAAATGAACATCACTCAATGGCTGAGACACAGGAACAAAAAAGGATACCGCATTATTTTTGTCTGCCAATGCTTTTAATTTGGGATTGAGATCATTGGCATCAAGAGGTTTGTCCAATAAAACATAAGTGAATATTCCCAGACCCTGCCATGATTGAAGAAACTGGCGATAACCATCTTCATTTTGTGAAGGTGTCATCGAACGGAGAAGATCAAATTGAATATGGGAATTCTTTGGCGGATCCTGTGCCAATGCCACGACACTTAATTCAGTAGTCTGATTTAGCTTGATGACTTTGCCAATTGGATTATCGTCTCCAAAAAGGCGCTTGGCCAATGTTTGTGTGATGACGATAGTATTGGGTTCATCTAATACTTTTTCCTTTTTGCCTTCCAGTATTTTAAAATCAAAAACTTCAAAGAAAGAAGATTCGGTACGAAACCCTGCATCGCATTTTAAAAGATTTTCTTCATAGCTGAGATCCAATCGACCACCGCCACTCATTCGTACACTCTTCAATACTTCAGGCAATTCGGTCTCAACAGCTGGCCCCAGTGCCGGTGCCGTAACTGCTACCAGTTTACTACTAACTCCTTCGGCCTGATCAATGGTTAGCAATCGAGCGATATTATTGTAGTTATGATTAAATCTATCGTACGAGAGATCTTCCTGCACATAGAGATAGATAATCATGCTGGCAGCTAAACCAAATGCCAGTCCGGCAATCTTGATAAATGAATAACCTTTCTGTCGTAACAGATTCCGAAGCCCGATGGTGAAGTAGCTTTTGAACATATTGACTCTTTAATTTTATTCAATCTTAATTGAAATGTTTTCTCATTTGATTTATTGATACTGGATTCTTGATTCTGGGAATAACTACCAGTTACCAGCATCCAGAATCTAGTATCCAGTCTTACTCGCTTCTTAAAGACTTTACCGGATTACTCACTGCTGCTTTAATTGCCTGGAAGCTCACAACCAGCAAGGCAACTACTAGTGTTAATACTCCGGCACTTGCCAGAATCCACCATTCAATGTTAATACGGTAAGAATATGCCTTCAACCAGTTGTTCATGGCCCACCAGGCAAGCGGTGAGGCTAACACAAAAGCCAGAATAATCAGTCGTGTGAAATCTTTTGAGATCAGGACAATTACACTGGAGACTGTGGCACCCAATACCTTCCGGATGCCGATTTCTTTGGTACGTTGTTCAGCTGTGAAGGCCGCTAGTCCAAAAAGTCCCAGGCAAGAAATGATAATGGCTAATGCAGAAAATAGATTAGTCAATCTTCCGATCATTTGAATGTTGGTGAACTTCTTATTGAATTCATCATCAGCAAAGCGATAGGTGAAAGGATAGGCTGGATTATATTTCTTAAATACCGCTTCGATTTTAGCCAATGATTCCTGTGGATTATTTTCTTTAGATAAGCGGACAGACACGTCACTCAGCCACTTCGGATCATAGACAAACATAGCAGGATCTACCGGGGCCTGTGGTGAAGTCATGATCACATCTTCCATTACACCTACGATGCGGAAATCTTTGTCGTCCCAATGGATGGTTTCCTCCAATGGATTTTTTAACCCCATGTATTTTACTGCGGATTCATTAAGTATCAGAGAAAGAGAGTCGTTAAATTCTTCAGCGAAATCTCGGCCCTGTTTAATCTTAATACCCATCGTTTTGGTGTAATCCAGCGAGGTGGCTACAGTGGCAATTGATGCGCGTTGATCTTCGCGTTTACCGGGCCAGGTTACTCCACCCATAAATGCATAGATAGCAGTAATGGGACTGGATGAAGTGCTTACTGAACTAGCCAGGCCACTATCAATCAATTCATTTTTAATTGCTTTATAATTCTTTTCAACGTCTCCATTTACAGAAACCATCATTAGTTGATCCTGATCATATCCGGTAGGACGATCTTTTAAATGATTCAACTGCAGGTAGATAACCAGAGTTGCTATAATAAGCACAATAGAAAAGAAGAATTGAAGTGTCACCATCACCTTACGGGGAATGGTTCCTTTTTTACCTGCTGACATTCTTCCTTTTAACACTGCTGCCGGTTGGAAAGAGGAAAGATAAAAAGCCGGATAGCTTCCAGCGATTAACCCGGTGATGAGAATTACGCCAATGGCACCCAGCCACAACAATGGATTACTAAAATCGATGAACAGTTTCTTGTTTACAAGCTGATTGTAGAAAGGCAATCCGATTTGCACCATCACAACAGCAATGATAAAGGCAATGGTTGCAATAAAAAGAGTCTCTCCTAAGAACTGAATGATCAGTTCTTTGCGTTTTGAGCCGATGCTTTTGCGAATTCCCACTTCACGGGCTCTTCGTTCGGAACGCGCAGTAGCCAGGTTCATGAAATTGATACATGCAATAACAAGGATAAACGTAGCGATGATGGAAAACAATTTCACGTAAACAATATCACCACTCACGCTTTTGCCATTTTTAAATTCAGAATAAAGTCTCCACCGGTCCATAGACAGAAAAGTAACTTCATGTGTAGTGTTTGCTTCGTGTTTTTTAATGACACCCTTTACCCTATTTTCAATTTCCTGCGGGTTGGCTTTTTCATCAAACTCAACATACAAATTGAATGAGTTATTTCCCCAGTTAGTTAGTGATTCCTTTACCCATGATTCTCTGTTCATATAAGTAGTGAAAGGAATAAGACATTCAAATTGAAAGGTGGAGTTTGCCGGGACGTCTTTGGTTACTCCGGTAACAGTGAGATCTACACGATCATCCACACGGATAACTTTACCCATGGGATCTTCCTCTCCGAATAATGATTTAGCTGTAGCTTCTGTAATCACAATGGTAGAAGGATCTTTCAATTGATTATCAATTGCACCCTTTACGATGGGATAAGAAAACATCTTAAGAAAATCTTCGCCTGCGTAGTAGCCACTCTTGTATAAGCGATTCTCTCCATATGTGAGAAGGTATGTTTGGCCCCAGTTGGTAGGAGCTACGTACTTGATGTCCCTATCTGTTTTTAATTCCTCCCATAGCGGAAGAGGAATAGCACGTTGTGTATAAATGCCATTGTCTCCTTCTCCGTTAATATAAACGCGATAGAGGCTGTTCTTTTTCTCATGAAAATCATCCCATGAAAGTTCATTGTTAACCCAGAGCAGGATTAAGATGCTGCAGGTAAGACCAATAGAAAGACCCGCAATGTTGATGAAGGAATAAACTCCATTTTTTAATAAACTCCGGAGTGCGATTTTGAAATAATTTTTTAGCATAAGAGTAGCGGTCTGATCTGATGATGTTCTGATTCTTCAAATAGTTCTACGATATAAAAAGATTGTCCGATAATAAGATGTACCCATTACCGGACAAGTAAAATCACGCTAACCGGGTTACTCGTTCTTCAGCGACTTCACCGGATTTACCGAAGCGGCTCTGATTGATTCAAAACTTACAGTAATTAATGCAATCATCAATGCCCCGGCTCCTGCATAAATAAATACAGACATTTGCACGGACGTATGGTAAGCGAAACCCTGCAGCCATTTGTCCATGAAATACCACGCCAGCGGAACGGATATAACAAATGCAACCAACACCAGTTTTATAAATTCGACCGACATCAAGCCCACGATCTGGTTGATGCTTGCTCCCATTACTTTACGAACGCCAATTTCCTTAAATCTTCTTTCTGCCATGTAAGTGGATAATCCGTAAAGACCGAGACAGGAGATCAGCATGGCAATGAAACTAAAACTGTTGATGATGCTGGAAACTTTCTGATCGTCTTCATATTGCTTTTGAATATTTTGATCTAGGAAGGAATATTCAAAGGGAGTACCGTTCACTACTTTCTTCCATGTTTCTTCAACATAGGAAACTGTCTGATTGAAGTTTTGAGCATTTACGCTCAACACTAAAAAATCAGGTTGTTCATCTTTACCATACATTTCCAGGAGTGTGGGCTTAATTTCTTCTTTCAAAGACACCTGGTGGAAGTCTTCCATTACACCAATTACATCGAAATCGTATTTCTTTCCTTCATAGTCAAACGCCAGATGTTGACCGACAGCTTCTTCAGGCGTAAAATTAAAAGCAGAAGCAGCGGTGCGATTAAGAATTACTTTTGTTCCACCATCCTGTTCACGGTTATCAGTGAATGTTCTTCCGGATAATAATTTCATGTTCATCAATTCGATAAAACCATGGTCAACCGAATTGCGCCTGATGTTGATGGCCTTATCCATGTTTTCGCCTTCTTTGTAGAAGCTCATGTCATGAAAGATGTTCGTGCCCGGCAGGTAATTGGCGCCTGAGACTGCTTTTACTGAACTGTTTTTTTGAAATTCTGTTTTCAGAGATCGATATCCGTCTTTAGCTGCTGCTGATCTTAGCGGTAAAATAATTTTAGCATTTGCATCAAAGCCGAGATCCTGCTCCTGCATGTAGCTAAGTTGATTGGAGATCACGATCATTCCACAAACCAGTGTGATGGCGATCATAAATTGAAAAACAACCAGTGATCTTCTTAACCATCCGGATGAGTTGCTCATGTTGAATTTCCCTTTCAATACCTGCGCTGGTTGGAAGGAGGAGAGATAAAATGCAGGATAGCTTCCCGCAATCAAGCCAGTAACAATCGTAATGATTGCTAATGCTGAAATGAAATAAACAATGTTCTCTGTTCCGAATGAGATGGTCTTTCCGGTAAGATCATTGAAATAAGGAAGAGCCAATTGCATAATAACTACACTCAGCACAATGGAGAACAGAACAATAATCATTGCTTCGCCAAGGATTTGGGTGATAAGTGAACTGCGGAAGGCACCCATCACTTTGCGAACACCAATCTCATTGGCGCGTTTGGTTGCGCGTGCCGTGGAGAGGTTCATAAAATTGATGCAAGCGATTAGTAAAATAAAAACAGCAATCGAAGCAATCACGTAAGTGTAAATTATTCTTGGACTTTGTCCGACAGCAGACTTTAGGTAAATATCTTTTACCAATTCGATATATAATATTTTCTGCATGCCCATGGCCTTCAGATCTTCCGCTCCATATTTCTGGAGTACTTCATTTATTTTTTTGGTAACTACTTCGGGGTTTGCTCCAGGAACCAGCTTTAAATAGGAAGGAACAAAATTTTGTCCAGCCCATTCATCATTCGCTCTGTCAGAATTCAGATAGGCCGACCATCCATCGGTGCTGCTCATAGAGGTAATGAATGAAACATGAATGTGTGATTTCTTTTCGTCTTCAATCACACCAGTGATTTTGAAATTGGCCGCTTCACCTCCGCGACCGATGGAGATGATTTTATCTAATGCGGACTCATTGCCAAATAGCTTACCGGCAAGTTTATCAGTAATCACCACTGAATTAGGTTCGTCCAAGGCATTTTCAGGATTACCATTTATGAATTTAAAGGTCAATACATCAAACAAAGTAGAATCGGCCATATGGCCATCTGTTTCATAGAATATCTTGTCTTCATATTTAATTAGATTCTGAACGACACCTGGAGGATTAACAATGCGGGCCGCTGCTTCTACCTCCGGGATATTACGGACTAAAGCCATTGCGATTGGAGGGGAGGCTGTTCCTATATCAGGAAAAGCAAAATTCACTCCATCAAAATGAGTATAGATGCGATACAGGTCGTTTACACGATCATGATGCTTGTCGTAGCTCATCTCATCCTGAATGTAGAGTGCCAGCAATAAGCAACAGGCAACACCCAATGATAGTCCGGAAATATTAATGAATGAGTAGGCTTTGCTGCGCATGATATTGCGCAAGGCGATGGTGATGTAGTTGCGAAGCATTTCTTAAAGCGTTTGGTCTGGCCGGAGAATAGCCTCCGGAGTGACCTCGCTTTTGCTAAATCAATGCCATGCTGGAATCAATGATTTTGATCTAATTAGACGGAATTTAGCTTTGCTCAACATTCATAAACGAACGTATCCGTCCGCAACCGGTCAATCGATATGCCCGTGGTAACGAAGTTCCTTCTCGCGTTCAGCATCTTCTTTTTCCCGCTTGATACGTACTTTGGCAGGCGGCCCAACCATGATAGGAACACTTTCTGCTTCCACGTTGGCCAACTCCAAACCATACATTTCTTCTGTTGAGAGACTGTGTGCTTTCACAAATCGATAGCCCTGGATAATCAGGTTATCGAAGTTGGATATCTCACTGTCCACAGAAGCAAGAGAATGCAGGATAATGAATTTGAAATCGGATGGCATACTATGTCTGCGTAATGAATCATAATGACTCACTAAATCAATCTCTGCATTTTCTGCCATGTCGTGTAGGATCTTATTGAAGAGGAGATTCACCCGATGATCGGCTTTGAATCCTAACTTGATTCGAATGAAGAAACACTTTTTAGGAATGATGGTATCCACGGAATACTTTGAGGTGTACGGACTATCTACTGTGTCCACATGAATGAACCAATAGACATCGGCTCGCTTTGGTCGTTTCTTAAATATGGAGTAAACAATGTTTGAATCAATGTATCGCTTGCTATCAGCAACAGCCATATAGACCAGGTTGGTGGCTTCTTTTGGAATAGAAGTGTCCGCCTGAAGATCCTGTATCACTTGTATATAGTGCTTTAAGTCAACAAACTCTGTATGTCGTTCGCGAAGCCTTCTTGCTTTTAATAGAATGAACATAAGCATGAAGAACATTAGCGCAATAGAGAAGCTGAACCAACCTCCATGAAAGAATTTGCTCATGTTGGAGATGAGGAACAACCCTTCAATTGAAAAGAAGATCAAGGCCAGCGCAGCAGAGCGAAAGGTTGATTTCTTTGCAGTTGTAAAATAATAAACCAGCAGGGTGGTCGTCATTAGCATATCGAAGGTGATGGCTAATCCATAAGCACCTTCCATACGATGTGATTCCCGGAAGATCAATACGACAAGAATGGCACCCGACATTAATATCCAGTTAATTGCTGGAACATAAATCTGTCCTTTCATCTGGCTCGGGTAACGCACACGTGTACTTGGCCAGAGTTTTAATTTCATGGCTTCATTCACCAGTGTGAATGTACCGGAGATCAACGCCTGACTGGCAATAATAGCAGCCATAGTAGCAATGAAAATGCTGAAATTTAAAAGCGGTTCGGGTACAAGTGAATAGAACGGAGTCTGACCATCAAGATAAGCGCCTTTGCGCTCAAGCAACCAGGCGGCTTGTCCTGCATAGTTTAACAGCAAACAAAGTTTAACAAATCCCCAGCCAACCCGAATGTTACTCTTACCGCAATGACCGAGATCAGAATACATTGCTTCCGCTCCCGTAGTACATAGGAATACCGCGCCTAATAGCCAGAACCCATGAGGGAATTTTGTAAGCAGGTTCCAGGCATACATCGGATTGAGTGCCTTAAACACATACAGGTGTCCTGGGAGTTGTATAATTCCGAAGATGGCGCTGGTCAGAAACCAAATCGTCATGATTGGCCCGAATGTTTTCCCGACTACTGTGGTGCCGAACTGCTGGAAGACAAAAATCATTACCAGTATTCCAATAACGATGGGAACAGTTGGAACAGAGGGATAGTTAATTGCTAATCCTTCAATGGCTGCAGAGATGCTGAATGCCGGAGTAATGAATCCATCGGAAATAAGCGTAGCACAACCAATGATTGCCGGATAGATAACCCAGCCTGCTTTATATTTTCTAACTAATGCATAGAGGGCAAATATTCCACCCTCACCTTTGTTATCCGCGTTGAGTGCGAGGTAAACGTATTTAACGGATGTGATTAACGTCAATGTCCAGATGACACAGGATAATCCACCCAGGACAAGTTCTTCCGTTATCTGATTGGTGCCAATGATTGCGCGAAATGTGTACAGGGGAGAAGTTCCGATGTCACCGTAAATAATTCCGAGAGAAACCAAAATTCCGGCTACGGATAGTCGGTGTGCATTTTTCGAATCCATGACTTAAATCAAATATCGTCTTTAGGCCGGCTAATTATCAACCGGTTGCTTTTATCGTAAGAGAAATAGTTCCACATCCAGGTCAGAAAGGTGAGGAGTTTATTTTTAAAACCAATGATAGAAATCAAATGAATGAACATCCACACGAACCACGCAAACAGGCCCTGAAACCGGAATGATTTCAAATCAACGACTGCTTTATTTCTTCCTACTGTGGCCATGCTACCTTTATCAAAATACCGGAAAGGCTTCAATGGCTTTTTGTCAATGAGATTTTTAAGGTTTTTGGCAAGGAGTTTTCCCTGCTGCATGGCAGGCTGTGCCATTTGCGGATGACCGTTTGGAAATTTGGGATCGCCTTGCATCAAGGCCACATCGCCAATGGCAAAGATGTCGTCATATCCTTTCACTCGATTAAATTCGTCAACAATTAATCGATTACCTCGTGCAAGTGTTTCAGGTTGTAAACCGTTGATTGGATTGCCTTTTACTCCGGCAGCCCATACCATGGTACGTGAAGCTAGCTTCTCACCGGTGCTTAACACGACTTCATATCCATCGTATGACTTCACGGCTTTGTTCTGATGAACCTTCACACCCATTTCCTGGAGATATTTCAATGCTTTGGCTGAGGCTTGTGTTGACATGCCACCAAGCAAACGATCACCGGAATCCACCAGGTGAATATCCATTTTACTGATGTCGATTTCTTTATAATCCTTTGGGAAGACGTTGCGTTTCAATTCAGATAGCGCGCCCGCCAATTCCACACCGGTAGGACCACCACCTACAATGACAAAATCCATCAGGCTTTTCATCGCTTCCGAATCATCGGTAAGAAGAGCCACCTCCATATTACGAAGTATGCGATTGCGCAATTTGATGGAATCGGTAATGGTTTTCATAGGCAATGCGTTTTGCTCTATATCTTTTAAACCATAAAAATTAGTAGCTGCTCCGGTTGCAATAATGAGGTAATCATACTTGATAGATCCGATAGAAGTTTCAATGCATTTCTCTTTAGAATCAATCTGATGTACTTCGCCTAACCGAAAATAGAAATCAGTGTAGTTGGCAAACCGTTTCCGGAAGGGAAAAACAATGGAACTGGTTTCGAGGCCTGAGGTAGCTACCTGGTATAAAAGCGGCTGAAAAGTATGGTGGTTATAACGATCAAACAGAACTATTTGTGCCTTTGAACCTTTTAGAGCTTTGGCTATTTCCAATCCGCCAAAGCCCCCACCAATGATGATGATTCGAGGTTTGCCCAGGTCAGCGATACGCGTTTGCGTGGTTATCAATTTGGGCATTGAAATGATCGGGGTTCTAAAAACGATGCAAATCTAAGCCAATGCGTACTATTTCGATAAATGGGCGAAAAATTATTTTGAATTCACTCAGGTAAGGCTTAATCGGGTGTATTTTTGTTAAATAATAAAACTAACAACCGTATGCTAAAGAGACTTCTTTTTGCCCTGTCAGCAGGCGCACTATTGATGAATTGTGGGGGAGCAGAAAAAGATAAATTACAAATTGAAGTGGATTCATTAAAAACAGCTCTTCAGGAGAACCAGCAATTTGTTGAAACGCTGAGTCAGGTTGGTGTGCTGATGGATTCTATCGATGCCAATCGTCAGTTATTGCGCGTAAACATGGTAGAAGGAACCAGCTACGATGATTACACTGCTCGTATGAAGGACATCAACGTCTATGTAAAAGACACACAGAGTAAAATTGAAGACCTTGAGAAGTCGTTGAAAAAATCAAAGGGTAATGCAAACGCTTATGCAGCTACAATCAAGAAATTGAAAGCAGATCTTGAGACACGCAACCAGGAAATTGCCGCGCTTCAGGCTAATGTGGAAGAATTGAAAAATGAAAATCAGAATCTGATTACTACCGTTGGTTTGCAGGAAGCTGAGCTTTCTGACAAGGAAGGACAGATTGCTGCCAAGCAACAAGAGCTTGCTTTGATTGAAGCACGTATCCAGGAGTTGATGGTATCGAGCAAAATGAGCGAAGCAGATGCTTACTTCGAACGAGGAAAGGCAGTAGAAGAAGCTGCTAAACGTACCAAGCTTGCTCCACGTAAGAAGAAGGACACGTATAAAGAAGCATTAGAGTTATATAAGAAATCAGTATCTCTTGGTAAGGCGGAAGCGCAAGCCAAAGTAGATGAGTTGGAGGAGAAATTGAATTAATTAGTTTTCTTCTTTTAATAGAAACGCCAGGTAGTTTAGACACTGCCTGGCGTTTTTCTTTAGTAAGTCGTCCTACGATGTTTTCTTTAGTAATAAGTCGTAGGACGACTATAGATCAATTACTCAACAACCTCTGCAGCTTCCTTATTTGCTCCTGATTCGCTGCTGAATTAATCGTACTCACCACTGCTTCCTTTTCACGTGTAGTTAATCGCCAGCTCAAAGAAGCTCTTGTGCTATTCTGACGGATGCTATCCATTTTCTGGAGAATGGGAGAGTAGCTTTCTGCCTGGTATTGAAGATCAATGCGATCAATGGGTTGATTAAACCACGACTTGGCCTGCCCTATGAACATATCCGCATTAATATCCTGGAAGTTTTCAAAGTTATTATAGACACTGCTTATAGGTTGAGTTAAATCATCCACAATCGTTTGGCCTTTCTTTGGCAGGATCGTTCCCAGCTTAGGCGAATCACGAATGGATACAAATACGACTCCCGAAGTATTTTCATCAATCCATTCCCTGAAACAATACATAAATCGTACAGCATCCGATAAGCCAAAATTGTCGGAGATTCCCGCGTCCATAATTTCAACTGCTGGATCAGAGGGTAAAGTAGTGTTTGGTGTGATGTAGGGAAACGTAGCGCTCATCCGAAGGGCAGAAAGAAAACGCAAGCTGTCCGCACCCTGAAACTTGAAAAGATGATAAAAATCAATACCGCTATATTTAGCCGACTGGTAATCAGTAAAGTTTCTTACTTCTGAATTCATGAAAGACACTGGTCTCGAAGCGATGTATATCTTGCGTCCGTCATTGACTACGGTAGGAGAGAGAATAACCATTGGTACAAGTCCTTCCGTTTCAGGCTTTTCATACGCAGTGATGGGTTTGTCCATCAACCCTTCTGTTATTTCGTTCAGTTGTTGTTCAAAGGTATAGGCACGATCACGTTCATAGTTCATGCCTGCATATTCGAAGTGGGTGAACCCCACAAACAAATCATTCGCCATTAAACTAAAGATTAACGGATTAAGATTGTCAGTGGAAATCTTTTGTCGGTGTAATCGGGAGTATGGATTTATTTTTTCTCCTTGCAGTTGACGCAATTTCAACTCACGGAAATAGCTGGCTCCAATCAGTCCACCGGATGCGCCTGTTACCAATACACTTTGGTTCATCAACTCCCCTTTGGAAAGACTATCCACAGTTTGGAGTGCATTGAGTGTCCACAATGCTGCGCGTTTACCACCACCGCTCACACAGAGAAATACCATCTTTGGTTTTTGCTCAGATGCGAATTTCTTACGCCAGTTATTAAGCATTGGTAAGGTGGCTTGTTTATCTTGTTCTATTCGTGCACTATCGTTTAATAGACGTAGCGAAGCAATAGAATAATCAGCTGGAGTGGTCAAATAATTAAGACCAAAGGCTTTGTATTTTTTTGAAAAATAATCTTCACCAACCAGATGATTCAATAATAGAAATATGATTAATCCTGCAGTAGCAGACCATCCTCCAAACCAATATTTGAAAGCTCCGGCAAGCATCACAAAAATGGTAAGGAAAATAATAAAGCTCGAAGCGGCTGGTAATTGAAATGCAGCATAATCTTTGAATATTCCAAGAACCAACACCAGTACGAGAATGAACAATTCAATGACCACGAGGTTGAAATGATTTTGGTCAAATACCTGGAGAATAGTAGCCCTGTCATAGAAGCGATTATTCTGTACTTCACGTGAACGAAAATTCAAATCAATATAGTTGTCTACGCGCACTTGCTTTTTTCGTGCGATGTCCAGCTTCTTCATGGCGCTGGCGCGTGTTACCTTCACATTGGATTTTAATTTTTCATCAATCCGGCAAACGACATATTTGAAAATATCTTTGTTGGTCAGCCAGAAATAGATGCCAAAGACCAGGCTCATGATCACGTAGCCTGAAAGCAGACCACTTACGTTCCAGAATAAATCAGTTCGGGTTGAATATTCATTATTGAGCTGAAAGCTGATAATTTCATAGAGATAGGTTCCAAGAAACAGTACAGGCAGAAAACTATTATTCAATGAAAACTTAGTGAAAGGCTTTGACATGGTTCCGATAAATGAAAACCGGTGACCATCATTGATATAGCTGGTGATGTGAAAGGCTGTAGTGAATCCTGCAGTCACTGTACCCATGATAAAAAAACTGGTAAAGTTGACCTTATTCAGGTATTCCGGATCGAGAAACAGGTAAGGAATGCCTAAATATTTGCCAAAGTTGCCGGTGATCATGGCAAACAAAATGATCCAGCAAAGAATCAGGATTTGATTCCTTCGAAAGTTGTTCAGCAACAGCTGAACCGGGAAGGAGTAAGCAATTTTAGGAACGAGAAAGAAGAGGCGCCTTAACATAGACTTTACAGCCTACAAGTTAGATTTTTCCCCGGATATTCATTATAATATGATCAACTAAAGCAGGGCAAATTTCCTATCTTTGAAAAGGGTTAGATGAATAAAATTATGAGTGTAAAGACGGAGCGAGACCAATTGATAAAGGAGATTGAAGAGGTGGATGACATTCGCTTACTTCACGCAATAAGAACTGTTTTGCATTATAGCCTGCAACGAGAGGGAAGGATTACACTGGAACAGTATAACCGTGAGATCGAAGAAGCAGAGCGGAGGATCGAGAATGGAGAATTTGTGGTCCATGAAGATGCAATCAAGCAAATGAAGGGATGGCGAAAATCAGAAGATTGATTTGGGATTCAAAAGCATTGGATGATTTGACGAAGTCATTGGAATGGATTAGCTATCAATCCTTTCAGGAAGCAGAAAAAGTAGAGGAGAGTATCTTGAACAAGCTTGAAGTTGTAAAGTTTAATCCTGAGAGATATCCACCAGATAAGTATAAGAATAGTAATCCTGGCCACTACCGCGCCTTAGAAATTTATAGTTTTCGCATAGCTTACTCGTACAACGAAGATGAAATAAGAATTTTACGTGTACGTCATGTTAAACAGGAACCGAAAGAGTATTAGATATGTCGAAAGCATTCACCATTTACCGCTCTTCGGCTGGTTCCGGTAAGACCCGTACGCTGGCTAAAGAATACATCAAGCTGGCATTGCGGTGGCAACCTGAATATTATCGTCATATTCTGGCGGTCACGTTTGCCAATAAGGCCACGCAGGAAATGAAGGAACGAATACTCCTCTATCTCGATCAGTTTGCACGCGGAGAACAGAATAATCTTTCAGAAGAAGTTAAGTCGGAACTGGCACTTACGGATGAGCAGCTAAAGGAAAAGAGCAGTGAGGTACTGTCTTCCTTGCTTCATCATTACTCACAGTTTTCAATCAGTACCATTGACTCCTTTTTTCAACGAGTGATTCGTTCGTTTACGCGTGAGGCTGGGCTGTTAGGGAATTTCAGATTGGAAGTAGACAACGACCTGGTGATGGACGAAGTCATTGGTGAATTGATGGACGAACTGGGTCCGGGTAATAAACAATTGACGGATTGGGTCATTCAGTTTTCGAGAGATCGTCTCACCGAAGGAGAGAACTGGAACATCACCTATGCACTGAAATCATTTTCACAGGAAATTTTCAAAGAACAATTCAAAGCAGTTGAGGAACAAATCTTAAAGCCCGATGAAAACGGGCAGGTGTATCAGAATATTTTGAATACACTTAGCAAAGAAGTGGCTGTATTTGAAAACTTCATGAAAGATCACGCGCAAAAGGCATTGGATAGTTTAATAAGGAATGGACTTTCTGCCGAAGATTTCAATTATAAAGATCAAGGTACAGCGTTTAAATATTTCCAGGAGTTTGCCAGAGGTAAATACTTTTCAGCTGATGGCTCACGCATTCAATCAGCCGCTTTGAGTTCTCTGGACTGGCCAGCGAAAAAAGGTTTCAATTATCAGAAGTTAAAAGACCTTGCCGAACGGGAGTTGATTGCCATTCTAAGGGAAATGATTGATTATGATGCGAAGTACTATGAGCGTTATAAATCAGCCATTGAAGTGTTAAAGAATTTTTATGCTTTTGGTTTGATCTCAGACATCACCCGTAAACTTAAAGCATACAAGCAGGAGAACAATCTCATGTTGCTGTCGGATGCTCCCCAGTTTTTGAATGGCATCATTAATAACAGCGATACTCCGTTTATTTATGAAAAGGTAGGATCATTTTTTAAGAATTATCTCATTGATGAATTTCAGGACACGTCTTCTTTCCAATGGCAGAATTTTTTGCCGTTGTTAAAAGAAGCGGGAGATCAGGGACAAAAGAGTTTGATTGTAGGGGATGTAAAGCAATCCATCTACCGCTGGCGTGGAGGTGATTTGAGTTTACTTCAAACCGATGTTGCTGAAAAATTTGGAAGCGATCAGATCGAGGTATTACCGCTGAATACAAATTACCGCAGTGCCGGCAAAGTGGTGGAATTCAACAACCATTTGTTTAAAAAAGCTTCTGTACTCGTTCAGCAATTGACAGAGCAACCTTTGCCGACTGAAGTATTTGGTGATGTCGAGCAAAAGATCTCCCGGTTTCCTGATCAGGGTTATGTACACGTAAAGTTCCTGGAAAAGGAAGAAGGTGATGACGACTGGCAGGAACAAGCATTGCGGGAATTACCTTTTTGGATTGAACAACTACAAGACAAGGGAGCATCGCTGAAAGATATTGCCATACTGGTTCGGACCAATAAAGAAGGGCAACGCATCGCTAATTATTTATTGCAGTTCAGAAGTTCTGCTGATGCAAAACCAGATTACAAATACGAAGTAGTATCGAATGAATCATTGCGACTGGATACTTCACGATCGGTGAGTTTGCTCATCAATGCAATGATGTATCTTAATAACCGCAATGATGCTATTGCACGGGGCCAATTGGCATTTGAGATTGCCCGTGATGGCGATCTTGCTAAGATATTTGCAGCAGCAGGGAAGAATAACCTGGCTGAGATTTTCCCTCCTGAATTTTTGTTGAGCTATCATCATTTCAAAAGGCTTTCCTTATTTGAATTAACTGAAGAACTGATTCGCATTTTTAAGTTAGGTGAAACAGATGAAGAGCTGGCTTATCTACAGGCATTTCAGGATTTGATTTTGGAATTCTCGGCCAGAGAAAAGACAGATCTTACTTCTTTTCTGGAATGGTGGGAACTATACAAAGACAAGAAATCCATCCAGGTATCTGCTTCGGTGGATGCAATCAATATCATCACGATTCACAAAGCCAAGGGACTTCAATACAAGTTCGTACTGGTTCCTTTTTGTAATTGGAAATTGAATCATGAGATCAACCCGCTGATGTGGGTTGAATCGGACAAACAACCTTTTCAATCATTGGGTCATTTGGCTGTGAGATACAGTGGCAGTTTAGAGAAGACGTACTTCAAAGAAGATTTTGAAAAGGAATTTACAAAAGCTCACCTCGATAACCTCAACGTGTTATATGTAGCTTTTACACGAGCTGAAGAG
>Ga0164241_10002289_pt1 | contig 21117 bp, 17 predicted proteins | sample OricomyardsoilBY_FD_108780 | JGI IMG/M metagenome (GOLD analysis project Ga0164241, IMG submission 108780) | Backyard soil microbial communities from Emeryville, California, USA - Original compost - Back yard soil (BY) | ecosystem: Environmental > Terrestrial > Soil > Unclassified | place: USA... | reverse complement strand
GCTGCGCTGGTGTAGGATTATAGCTATACGTTTTTAGTATGGGAGCGTTACCCCCAATGCCAACCGGTTCGGTATTCAAATTTGTTCCTTGCGTATGGTCAAGATAAAGTGCCTGATTACTTGGCGCCATAATAACATTATGACCCTGTTGCGCTGCCGCTATGCCACCTGCTTCTCCGCGCCAGCTCATTATAGTAGCGTTTGGCGGGAGGCCGCCTTCCAGTATCTCATCCCAGCCTATAACCACACGCCCTTTTGAGTTAACAAACTCCTCCATTCGGCGCATAAAATAACTTTGGAGGCCTTTTTCGTCTTTCAATTTTAAGCGTTTTATCAATTGCTGAGCAAACGCGTTTGCTTTCCAATCATCCTTAGCAACCTCGTCACCGCCTATGTGGATATACTTTCCCGGGAACAGCGCCATTAGTTCTGTTAATATGTCCTGTAAAAAAGTAAAGGTTGCTTCTGTAGGACAAAACACATCATGCCTTTCGCTCCAGGTACCCGACACGGTGTAAGTATCGGGTGCATTGCATCCGAATTCCGGGTATGCGGTTAGAGCAGCTTTTGAGTGCCCCGGCATATCAATTTCAGGGATAATGTTAATGTACTTTGCTGCAGCATAACGTACCACATCGCGGATCTCATCCTGAGTATAGAAACCTCCGTAAGGGGTATTGTCAAATTGCTGCGGCTGCCGATCGTGGTAATTACCAATTAACGTTTCAGCACGGCGACTGGCAATTTCGGTTAGCCTCGGATATTTTTTTATTTCAACCCGCCAACCCTGGTCATCACTTAAATGCCAGTGAAAATTGTTCAGCTTATACGTCGCCATTAAATCGATATATTTTTTGATATAGGTAACCGAGAAAAAATGCCGTGAAACATCCAACATAAAACCACGATATTTAAAACGCGGAAAATCTTCTATCCGGGCGCAGGGTATGCTGATAGCCGCCGGATGATCCATCGGGATAAGTTGAATCAGCGTTTGTATTCCATAAAATAAACCTGCCCCCTTACCAACCACGGTGATGCTTTGCGGGGTTATGGTTAATCGATAGCCGTCCACAGGCAAATTTTCAGAACCGACACTGGTTAATACTAAGCTATTGTTATTGCCCTGCCCGGAATATTGTTTGGGCCGGATACGTAGCGGTGTTTTATTTTGAAGATAATCTGCCAGGAATAAGACGGCTTTGTTATCAATACTGTCAGCCAGCAAAGCAGTTTCGCGGCTTAATACAAAGTTACCTGTGGTTTTAATTACCGATACGGGGGCCGGAATTATACCCATGTATGGGTCCGCATCCTGTGCTTTCAACGCAGTTGTTAAAAAAACAGATAATACACCAAGTAATAACCGGGCTTTCTTAAACATAAATGGGTTCATCAATAATTGAGTTGGTGAATTTAAAATTTTATTAAAATACTATGGCACTTACCCTGTAAAAATAATGCCACAAACATCTGACTTATTTATTCCCGACTATTTAAAAAATAAAATTCCTGAGAGTTGTAAAACAATTTTGAAACATTATGAATTATTTGTCTAAGTTTGTAAACTATAAATTTAGACAAAAATGCAGTATTCTATTTCCGATCTGGAACAGCTATCTGGCGTATCCGTCCACAATATCAGGATATGGGAACGCCGTTATGGCGCGCTTCAGCCTTTACGCACGGCCGGAAATACACGCTTTTACGACGACGAGCAGTTAAAGCGGTTGCTTTGTATTGCCGGGCTATACCACGCCGGACATAAGATATCCCGAGCATGTGGACTGAGTAATGATGACATGGCTAACTTGCTGCAGCACGATATTGATCAGACCCGTTCGCCTGAACATCGGCACGAATATTTTATATCTCAGATAATTAATCACAGTCTTACATACGATGAACAAAAGATAAGTGAATTGATATTCACATCATTTGAACAGAGCGGAGTGTTGGATACTTACAAATTAGTAATTTATCCCATGCTGGTAAGGATGGGGCTGATGTGGCTAAATAATTCGCTTTGTCCTTCACAGGAACATTTTCTGTCACAGATCATCCGGCAAAAACTTTTTTCAGCCATTGACAAATGCAATGAAAAACCGCTTAAGGACGCATCGCGGTGGCTGCTTTTTTTGCCCGAAGATGAAGATCATGATATCCCATTGTTGTTGGCAAGCTACTTATTGCGTACCGCCGGTAACAGGGTAACCTATCTGGGACAACGCGTACCGCTTTCGTCATTGTTGAACGCCGCAGAAGCGACACAACCGCACAACCTGCTTTTTTTCATGACCCGTATACGGCCAGTTGCCGGTGCACAAAAATATATCGATGCCTTGTCGACAAAGTTTCCCGGTGTCAACATCTATTTGTCGGGCAACAAAAAAGTATTAAGCGACGTAAACATGCCCGCCGGTGTAAAATGGCTGGAAACGCCACAGGCTTTTGAAGAGGTTATTGCAAATTCCGAAAAATTATGACAATACCCTATAAAAATAAGCATGTTGCAGTCATTGGCTCCGGTTTCGCCGGCATAAGTGCCGCAGCTTATCTGGCAAAAGCCGGTTGCGAGGTTAGCGTTTATGAAAAAAACACTAAGATAGGCGGGCGGGCAAGGCAGATCCATACCAACAATGGCTACACATTTGACATGGGCCCAAGCTGGTATTGGATGCCCGATGTGTTTGAAAAGTTCTTTGGTGATATGGGCCATCAGCCAGCCGATTTTTATCACTTAAAGGCTTTAGATCCGCAATACGCCATCATTTTTGGCATGGACGACGTACTGGAAGTTCCTTCAAATTCAGACGAGTTAGCTAATATATTTGAAAAGACCGAAAGAGGCGCTGCCGCTGCCTTACAACGCTTTCTGAGGGAGGCCGCCTATAAGTATAATACAGGCATTAATAAACTGGTTTATCAACCCGGCTTATCAGTCGCAGAATTTGCCGATATCGATTTGGCAAAAGGGCTGCTAAGGCTTCAGGTTTTCACTTCGCTTAGCGCGCATGTAAAAAAATATTTCAAACACCCTAAGCTGAGGGCTCTTATGGAATTTCCGGCCCTGTTTCTTGGCGCTATGGCCGAGGATACGCCTGCGCTTTACAGCCTGATGAACTACGCCGGGCTTGCCTTAGGTACCTGGTACCCTAAAGGTGGTTTTGGCAGTGTGATAGACGCAATGAAAACTGTAGCAGAAAAGCAAGGCGTTAAGTTTTACACTGACGTAACCGTTACAGGGTTTGACATTAGGGGTAAAAAAATTGATTATATCCATACCAATGTTGGTAACCGTGTGGTTGATGGCGTGATAGGCAGTGCCGATTATCACCATATAGATCAGCAACTACTTAGGCCTGAATACCGCAACTACACACCCAAATACTGGCAAAACCGGGTAATGGCACCGTCTGCATTGATTTTTTATCTTGGTGTTAAGAAAAAGATCGAAAGGCTTAAACATCATAATTTGTTTTTTGATGAAGACCTGCAGACCCATGCTCACGAAATATACCGCGAGCCGCAATGGCCATCCAAACCCTTATTTTATGTATGCTGCACTTCAAAGTCAGATAATAGCGTCGCGCCCGCCGGCCACGAAAACCTTTTTATACTGATGCCGCTTGCTGTAAACGTTGCAGACAATGACGAACTGCGAGCGCAATATTTTGATATCATTTTAAAACGACTGGAAGCTTATTGTGGCGAAAACATCAGCGATAATCTTGATTACCAAAAGAGTTACTGTATAGCAGATTTTAAAGCAGACTACAATGCGTTTGCCGGTAACGCCTACGGTTTGGCCAATACGCTGCGGCAAACGGCCATATTTAAACCATCTATTCGGAATAAAAAAGTGGAAAATCTGTTTTACGCCGGCCACCTTACCGTGCCTGGTCCGGGCGTTCCACCTGCTATTATTTCGGGTAATGTGGCGGCGAATCAATTATTAAAGTACCTGAAAAGCTAAGCACATGAAAGAGAAATTTGATCAGCTGTCGGCTGAATGCAGCAAATTAACAACAAGGCGTTATAGCACCAGTTTCTCATTAGGGATTCGGTTTCTTGACAAAGAATTGCACGACCCTATTTACGCCATTTACGGTTTTGTGCGCCTGGCGGATGAGATAGTGGACAGTTTTCATGACTATGATAAACAGCTATTGCTTGAACAATTTAAAAAAGATTGTTTTGAAGCTATAGCGAATGGCATCAGCCTTAACCCAATTCTTAACTCTTTTCAGCAAACTGTACGCAATTATGGCATAGATCATAGGTTGATCACTCAGTTTCTTGATAGCATGGAAATGGACCTGGGTATCCAAAAATATACTCAGCAAAAGTATGAAGAATACATACTTGGCTCAGCAGAAGTGGTAGGTTTGATGTGCCTTTATGTGTTTACCGGTGGCGACGAGCAAGCTTATAACCAACTTAAGCCTTGTGCGATGAAACTGGGCGCGGCTTTTCAGAAGATCAATTTTTTGCGTGATATTGGCGCAGATTACCTCCAATTGAACAGGTCCTATTTTCCGGGTGTTGACCTGGCTCAATTTACAGAAACAGACAAGCGCAGGATAGAGCTGGATATAGAAGCCGATCTTACCGAAGCATTAAAAGGTATTCGCGAGTTACCACGGTCGTCAAGGAGGGGCGTTTTCCTTGCGTACCGTTATTATCAGAAATTATTTGAAAAAATTAAATTAGCGGGTGCCTGCACTGTTTTTTCCACGAGGTTTCGGATATCTAACAGTCGTAAAATAGCGTTATTGTTTGATACGCTGCTAAAGCATAAATTAAACTGGATATAAAAGTTGTATTTTAAGAGATCGACATAGTTAATTGCAATATGGAAAGCGTGATATTGGTGGATGATAAGGATGTGGAAGTGGGGGTAATGGAAAAAATGGAGGCGCATCTTACCGGCTCATTACACCGGGCTATTTCTATATTTGTATTTAACGAAAAGGGAGAGTTTTTACTTCAGCAACGCGCGCACCAAAAATATCATTCAGGTGGCAAATGGAGTAATACCTGCTGTAGCCACCCCCGACCAGGCGAACGGCTTTTAGACGCTGCAAACAGAAGACTAAAAGAAGAGATGAGAATAAGTTGTAAGCTTATACATTGGTTTAGTTTTACCTATCGTGCTGAGTTAGACCACGACTTAATTGAACACGAGTATGACCATGTTTTTATTGGCATAAGCGACGAACAACCCAAACCAGACCCAAACGAAGTTGAGGCATTTAAATATGTTAGCCGCGAACATTTGGATATAGACATACATCAGAATCCCGAACAATATAGCGAGTGGTTCAAATTGTGTTTTGAACGCATTAATTAATTTAAAAAATGATACCTGTTATTTATAATATTTTGATCGCATTGGGCTCATTTTTAGCCATGGAGGCCGTAGCCTGGCTGGCACATAAATATCTGATGCACGGCTTGCTTTGGAACTTACATGCAGATCATCATCATAAAGATCAATATGGCCTGTTAGAGCACAATGATGCCTTCTTTCTGATATTCGCCACGCCGGGCATTGCTTGTTTACTGCTCGGCATTTACACCGAGGCCCGGTTTGCTTTGTACATTGGCATTGGCATTACGGCATACGGCTTTTGCTATTTTATAGTGCATGACATTTTTATTCATCAACGCATAAAATGGTTTCGTAACACTAACAACCGTTATTTGTTGGGCATACGCCGCGCGCATAAAATGCACCATAAGCATTTAGGCAAAGAGGATGGCGAATGCTTTGGTATGCTTTGGGTACCGCTAAAATATTTTCGGGATAGAAAAAACAACAGTGAATGACGCAATATACTTATCTGCTAATAGATCTGTTAAGTGTAATAGTGCCTTTGCTTGTTTCGTTTCACCCTCGCAGCGGTCTCTACAGGTACTGGTACGCCCTGCTCCCGGCAATAGTTATTACTACGCTTTGCTACGTAGTTTGGGATAGTTGGTTTACCCACCTGGGCGTTTGGGGTTTTAATAAAACCTACTTAACCGGTATTCATGTTGGTAATTTACCGCTGGAGGAAATACTGTTTTTTATATGCATCCCCTATGCCTGCGTTTTTACATTTGATTGCCTGATAAGGGTTATTAAACCAACAGTTTTACAGGGATACCTATCCTATATAAATTATTCGCTTGTTACTTTTTTAATAATACTGGCCGCAATTTTCCACTCACAATATTACACGGCTTCTGCCTTTACTCTATTGGCTATATTAATAGTCGCAGCTCATTATAAAAAGGTAAGCTGGCTGGCACAGTTTTACTTGGTATATGTCATATTGCTTATACCTTTTCTAATTGTAAATGGTTTACTTACAGGTACCGGGTTAGATGCCCCGGTTGTTTGGTACAACGCCCGGCACATTATTGGTTTACGGATATTAACCATACCTGTAGAAGATATTTTTTACGGAATGGGGCTAGTAATGATAAATACCTGGATCTATCAATGGCTGCGTCAATCACGTAAAGCATACAACCAAACGAAAAAAGCCACCCAAGAGCAGCTTTGATTAATCTGTAATTATCTTTATTTAATTTAAGCAGTTACTACGTGCTCTTTGGCTGCCAGATAACGCTCGGCATCAATAGCAGCCATGCAACCGGTACCTGCGGCGGTAACTGCCTGGCGGTAGATATGATCCTGTGCATCGCCGCAGCAAAACACACCTTCAACATTGGTTTCAGTTGAACCGGGATGGGTTTTTATATAGCCTGTTTCATCCATATGGATCCAATCTTTAAATATCGCAGTATTAGGTTCGTGACCTATCGCTACAAAGAACCCGGTAACATCAAGCACTCTTTCCTCAGCAGTTTTGCTATTCAGCACTTTTACGCCATTAACACTTTGCCCGTCGCCTAATATCTCCTGGGTTTCGGTATTGTATAATATCTCGATATTTTTGGTATTCAGCACACGGTGGACCATAGCTTTTGACGCACGGAATTCGTCCCTGCGAACGATCATATATACCTTACGGCATAATTTAGCCAGGTAAGTGGCTTCCTCGGCTGCAGTATCTCCCGCACCTACTATAGCAACATCCTGTCCTTTAAAAAAGAAACCATCGCAAACCGCGCAGGCAGATACGCCAAAGCCGCTGTATTTTTGTTCGGAGTCTAAACCCAACCATTTAGCCGAAGCGCCTGTTGAGATGATAACGGTATCAGCGGTAATTGTTTTTACTTCATCGACAGTAACCTTATGAGGAAGGCTTGAAAAATCAACAGCGCTTACGTAACCAAAACGAATGTCGGTACCCAAACGTTCGGCTTGCTTGCGGAAATCTTCCATCATTTCAGGTCCCATAATTCCATTGGGGTATCCGGGGAAATTCTCTACGTCGGTAGTTTGGGTAAGCTGCCCGCCGGCAAGCATACCCGTGTACATTACAGGTTTAAGGTCGGCGCGCGACGCGTAAATAGCGGCGGTATATCCCGCAGGACCCGAACCTATGATAAGGCATTTAACGTGTTCTATATTTTCAGACATCTGTTTTTAAAAATTGCACACAAAAGTAGCTTTTATTGTGATGCTCATCAATAGGCATTGGTCAGCATATTGCCATCTGTTTTACCTGGCAGTTTCTCAGTAAGCAGGATGTAGTTGCCAACACGCTTTAATAAATTGACAAATTAATCTGCAAATGCAAAACCGAAAGATGCAAACCATGTATTTAACCAAATAAAATTTGGTTTGACTGATTTTTAAACAAAAAATAAAAATTTTCTATTGACATATAGTTTTTTGCCGTATATTCGCAACATAATAAAGAACAATGAAATTTAACAACGCATATTTTTACGGCTACTACTTTTACTTTAATAGTACGAGCCGGGACTAATATGCAGAAACATATAACAAGAAATTGAAAAGTCCCGGCCCATAAAGCCGGGACTTTTTGCTTTAACAGCATTTATGAAAAAAGATAAACCAAGAGTAGCTATACAAGGAATACGGGCATCGTTCCACGAACAGGCTGCATTTGAATATTTCGGTGAGAATATTGAAACCATTGAATGCGACTCGTTCAAGCAAACATTTGTTGCTTTGGAAAATAAAGAAGCTGATTACATTGTGATGGCCATTGAGAATAGTATTGCCGGTAGCATTCTGCCTAACTACTCTTTATTACTTGGTTATAATTTCCCTGTGGTTGGCGAGGTTTATCTGCCTATCCAACTACATTTGATGGCTCTGCCCGGTGTAACATTCGACCAAATAAAATATGTTACATCTCACCCGATGGCTATACGCCAGTGTAATGATTTCTTTGACGAATACCCACATCTTAAAATTGTAGAGAGCAGCGATACAGCCGCCTGCGCGAAACGCATACGCGATGAGCAACTTACAGATACAGTTGCTGTGGCTAATATCCTGGCAGCAAGGTTATACGGATTGGATATTATTGAGCGTCGCATAGAGTCAAACAAAAAAAATTATACCCGTTTTTTGATACTGACCACGCATGATAACGTAACCAAACAAACCCCAAATAAAGCATCGTTATGCTTTCAGGTAAGTAACCAGGTGGGTGCGTTGGCCAAGGTGTTAAATATTTTTGCTGATCTGGGCGTTAACATGAGCAAAATACAATCAATGCCGGTATTAGGTAAGCGCCACGAATATAATTTTTATGTTGATGTGGAATGGGATGATAGCAAACAGTATGATGCTGCTGTTAAACAGGTACTTAAGTATACCCATAACTTTAACATTTTAGGCGAGTACGCCCGCTATGAGGAAGAGGCTGAAAAGGCAACTATTACAGCAAAAGCCGAAAAACCGGAACGCAAGTATATAAGTATAAAAAAATTAAATAAATAAAACAGATTTACAGACATTCGCAATCAAATTAAAACGATGAAACTTAATTTAAACATACAGCCGCTAAACACATGGATAAACGGCGGAAGTGAGCCCCTGTTAATTGCAGGCCCGTGCAGCGCCGAAACTGAGGATCAGTTAGTGGCTACTGCCCATTTATTAAAAAACACAGGTAAAATAGCTGCCTTACGCGCAGGTATTTGGAAACCACGCACCCGCCCGGGTGAGTTTGAAGGCATCGGCAGCATTGGTTTGGAGTGGTTAAAACGCGCCAAAGAAGAAACCGGTCTGCCTACCGCTGTTGAAGTAGCAACTGCTAAACACGTTGAAGAAGCATTAGCAGCAGGTGTTGATATTTTATGGGTTGGTGCACGTTCAACCGCTAACCCTTTTACGGTACAGGAAATTGCCGACGCGTTAAAAGGTGTTGATGTACCTGTTATGGTTAAAAACCCTGTCAACCCTGATATTTCATTATGGATAGGCGCTTTAGAGCGTATAAACAACGCCGGTATCACTAAACTGGCGGCCATTCACCGTGGTTTCTCATCTTACGAAAAATCAGCTTTCCGTAACGAACCAATGTGGGATATTGCTATCCACCTTAAAACTTTAGCACCTCACCTGCCTATTATATGCGATCCGAGCCACATAACCGGCAACCGCGATCTGATAGGCTATATATCGCAAAAGGCGTTGGATCTTGACATGCAGGGCCTTATGATCGAATCGCACATTGACCCAAGCGTAGCGTGGACCGATGCTAAGCAACAGGTTACTCCGGCAGCTTTGGCTGAGCTGATTGACCGTTTGGTATTACGTAAACCAGAAGCAGGTGATGCAATTGTTAAAGATAAATTGAGCGAACTGCGCGGTACTATTGATAAGATAGACGATTTGTTGATTCAGAAAATTGCTGAGCGTATGAAAATTGCCGAAGAGATAGGTACTTACAAACGCGATAACAATATTACCATTTTGCAGGTTAACCGTTGGGATGAGATATTAAAAAAGGCCATCAGTTACGGTAAGGCTTTAAAATTAAGCGAAGAGTTTACAGAAAAATTTTTGGAGCTTGTACATAACGAGTCTATCCGCAGACAAACTGAGATCATGAACAAAGATCAGGCTGGTCAGCAGGCAGAAAAACTTACGCACGCTTAATAATGAGTCATAATATTCTGCTTAAAAAGACCGGCAAAACCGCAAACGGCACCATTAACCTCACGGGCTCAAAAAGCGAGTGCAACCGCGCGCTTATTATTGAAGCCCTTAGTGATGGTAAAGTCAAGGTCAAAAACCTGTCAGACGCGGCGGATACTGTTACGCTTGCTGGTATATTGAAGTCCGGAAGTCCGGAAGTCGGGAAGTCCGAAAGTGTGAGCAATACAAATTCCGCGCTGGCAGCTGATGCGTCACAACTTACTACTGTGGACATCGGTCCCGCAGGAACTGCAATGCGCTTTTTAACGGCGTACTATACTTTGCAGCCTGAGGAAGTTTTATTAACCGGCAGCGCCCGCATGAAACAACGCCCGATAGGTATTTTGGTTGATGCACTGCGCGAGTTGGGAGCAGAAATTGATTATGTGGAGAACGATGGTTACCCTCCTATCCACATAAAAGGAAATCTGGTGCAAAAAACCGATCGTATCAGCATAAAAGGCAATATCAGCAGTCAGTATATTACTGCATTGCTACTTATCGCCTCAAAACTACCACAAGGCTTGGAACTACATATTGAGGGTGAGTTAACTTCGCGACCATATGTAGAAATGACCCTTGCCATGTTGGAGCAGGCAGGTATAATGCACGAATGGAACGATAATGTGATAAACATTGCTCATCAGCAGTTTAAAGAAACAGCTTTACCTGTTGAACCTGATTGGAGCGCTGCATCATACTGGTTCGCAATTGCAGCCCTGGCAGATGAAGCAGAACTCTTTCTGACGGGGTTAACACCTTACAGCCTTCAGGGCGATAGCGTTATTACCGAAATAATGGCCAATTTCGGCATCACATCGCAGTTTAAAAATGGTGGCGTTTTCCTTAAAAAAGAGGTTAAGCCTATCAGCAAAAAACTGTTCGATATGAAGAAATGCCCGGATCTGGCGCAAACTGTCGTCGTTGTTTGTGCCGCGTTGGGCTATGAAGCGACATTTACCGGACTGGAGACCTTAAAAATTAAGGAAACCGATCGTATCGCTGCTTTGCAGAACGAACTGGCAAAAATGGGTGTTAAGCTAATTGAAGATAACGAACATTACACTGTAGATTGTAGCGGCAAATTTATTCCGGAGCGGATGTTCATTAATACATATGATGATCACCGCATGGCTATGGCCTTTGCGCCCTTAGCTTTGCTGATTCCGGAGTTGGAGGTTGAGGACGCCAAAGTGGTTGAAAAATCATACCCGGCATTTTGGACAGATCTGGAAAAAGTGGGGTTTGTTATAGAGCAAGTAAAATAAAAAACTGTTATTGCGAGGTACGAAGTAATCGCGAACTTTGCAGCGTGCGATTACTTCGTACCTCGCAATGACAAACTAAATAATTAAAAACCTGCACATGCGCACATCTGCACATTTGCACATCTAAAACAAAATGGCAGGCAATTCATTCGGGCAATTATTCAGGATAACAACATTTGGCGAATCGCATGGCGAAGCTATCGGCGTAATAATCGACGGCTGCCCATCAATGCTTGATGTTGATATGGATTACATCCAGGGCGAACTGGATAAGCGTAAACCCGGCCAGTCTAAAATAACAACGCAGCGTAAGGAGAGCGATACTGTGCGCATTCTTTCGGGGGTTTTTGAAGGTAAAACAACAGGAACGCCTATTATGATGCTGATACCTAACGAAGATCAGCGCTCAAAGGATTATAGCCATAATACGGATGTTTTCCGTCCGTCTCATGCCGATTATACCTACCAAACCAAATACGGCATACGCGATCACCGCGGTGGCGGACGCTCATCTGCCCGTGAAACTGCCGCGCGTGTTGCTGCCGGAGCTTTGGCTAAACTACTCCTTAAAACACAGGGTATTGAAATAGTTGCCCATGTAAGCAGCGTTGGTAAAATAAACGCGCCTAACGTAGAAATTCTCAGCGCCGGTGAATTTATAGCTGAACGCGAAAAAAACATTGTTCGCTGCGCCGACCCTGCAACGGCCAATGAGATGATAGATTTTATTGACAGCGTGCGCAAGGATGGCGATACGGTTGGCGGCAAAGTGAGCTGCCATATATTAAACTGCCCTGTTGGTTTAGGCGATCCCGTTTTTGACAAACTGCATGCCGATCTGGGTAAGGCTATGCTAAGCATTAACGCAGTGCATGGTTTTGAGTTCGGATCAGGTTTTGAAGGAAGTGAAATGCGTGGATCTGAGCATAATGACATTTTTATAAAAAACGCAGCTGGCGAGATCAAAACGATCTCTAATTATTCGGGCGGTATACAAGGCGGCTTAAGCAACGGTATGCCTATCGAGTTTAAAGTTGCATTTAAACCTGTGGCAACCATTATGCATAACCAGGCAACTGTAAACGCCGCTGGCGACGCCGCCGAAATTTCGGGCAAGGGACGCCATGACCCATGTGTGGTACCACGCGCCGTCCCTATTGTTGAAGCTATGGCCGCATTGGTTATTGCCGACCACTGGCTGCGAAATAGAAATACAAAATTGCCCATCGTTTGATGTAAGAATTATAGGGTTGAAAGATTATCCTGATTATATAACAAAGCGATGGGCCGAAACCTATCGCTTTTTTGTTTATTATGTTTTATTTAATTGCCTATGCTTGCCTACACCGCAAAACTTTATAAAGACGCATACAGCGGTCTCTCAAAAAACAGCTGGTATTTAAGCATTGTAATGCTCATTAACCGCAGCGGTACCATGGTGGTGCCATTTTTGAGCATTTACTGTATTCAGCAATTACATTTCACCATTGTCCAGGCGGGCATTATCATGGCGCTGTTCGGCGTGGGTGCATTAACCGGTGCCTTTTTAGGTGGCAAACTGGTCGATAAAATCGGGTTTTACGATATGCAGGTGGGAGCTCTTATAAGCGGAGGTCTGTTTTTTATACTTTTAGGTTTCCTTCAAAACTTCGCCGTACTAGCCGTAGGGTCATTTGTGCTCAGTCTATGTAATGAGTCCTTTCGCCCGGCAAATTCTGCGGCTATAGCACATTACAGCAGTGATTCCAACAAAACGCGGTCGTACTCTTTAAACCGATTGGCCATAAATCTGGGTTGGGCAGTTGGAGGTGGCTTAGGTGGTTTTCTGGCTTCAGTTAACTATCATTTATTGTTTTGGGTTGATGGCTGCACCAACATACTGGCAGCCGTATTACTATTGCTGTTAATGCCACGGGCCGTTGTTGCACAAACTATAAAAAAGCCTGATGCAGCTATTACAAAAAGGTCAGCTTATAAAGACAAAATCTATCTCGCATTTATTGTACTGGCCACACTGTTTGCCATATGTTTTTATCAGTTTATGATAATGCAACCGGTATTTTTTAAAATTGAATGGCATTTTAGTGAGCGTTTTATCGGCTTCCTTATGGCGCTGAATGGCCTTTTAATCGTAGTTATTGAAATGGTAATGATACACAAGCTGGAAGGCCGGCATAACCGGATGGTTTATATTATCGGTGGCGTTGCCTTAGGGGGTGTATCTTATATGCTATTGAACATATTGCCGGCTGGTACAGTGACAGCAATAATCGTAATTGTCCTGATCACATTCAGCGAGATGTTTGCCATGCCTTTTATGAATTCGTTTTGGATCAGTCGTACAACGCCTCATAACCGCGGCGAATATGCGGCTTTGTATAGCATGTCATGGTCAGCTGCTCAGATTGTGGCTCCGTTTTTTGGGAGTAATGTAATAGCCTATGGCGGATTTAATTTATTATGGTGGATTTTTGGCGGGATAAGCTTTGCAGCTGCATTTGGTTACTATTATTTATACCGGGCAATGAGTAATTCTACCGTTTAACCTTTTAAAATCCTTGCTGTTACCAGCAATTGGCCCGAATGCCGCATAACATGCTCGGCAGTATGAACATACAACCCAATAACTGTTGAGGGTATTTGCGCGCGTCCTACCCCACGGGTCTCAGTTAGCGTATCCTCATCAACGCCGGTCAATCTTGTAACTGCTTTATCAACCTGTTGACTAAAGGCATCCAATAAAGCTGCAACGCTGTCCTCTTTTTGGGGCGGTTCGCTTTCTCCGTGCAAAAAATCGAGCTGATTCTGAGTTAATGCCCTACCATCTGCGTAAGAAAATAATCGGTCTATAACGCCTGTCATGTGCTGAATATGAAAGCCCGGCGAGGCCATATTTATCGGCTTTATCCACAGCAATATTTCTGGAAAATCAACCATCAAACGGTTAACTTCCTCCTTTGCCTGCAACAACGCGTGTGCAACGGGTTGCAATAAAGCAGGCACGCCTGGTAACGGCCCTCTTAACCAAACTTCGCGTTGATGCTGATCTGCCATATTATTTAATTATATAATTATTTACAATATCATATTATCCGCACTAAACCAGGTATTGGTATAGCTATTGTATTATCTAATAAAACATAAAATATATGATACAAAATAAAACAAGACCTATTAAATACCTTATAGCTTTTTTGGCTCTGATAGCAGCCTTTTCCTTTCAGGCCTGTAAAAAAAGCCGCTCTGACATGGGCAAACAACTTTTTGATGCAACCAAAAATAAGGTTTTTAAAGACGTAACCCCGGAAGGTTTCGCTCCCGTATTTCAAAAATTACTGGCTGATGAAAAAGCAAAATTAAGACAGTCGCACGTTATAATACCTTTTTATGAAAATAATGGTTACGATGCCGCTATAGTGATGGATCGCATCATTAAGGAAAAATTCAATCCCGCAAATGAATATTTATTAAAAGCGAAAGCCCATGGTCTTGATCCAAAGATGTTTCAGGCTGAACAGATCAATGCGCTTATTAACAAACTGCACGATAAGAAAGCAATAAAAACGCTTGACGAGGCCTATCATGACATTGCGGAATTGGAGCTTTTGTCTGCTAACGCATTGATTAACTATTCAAACGCGCTACAATTTGGTGTGATAAGTCCGCGCCGTATATATGCCCGATATTTTACTGAAACCAAACGACCTGATAGTATAACAATGCTACAAGTTTTCCGCACAACTAATTTAAAGGGCTATTTGGACAGTATTCAACCAAAAGACCCTCAATACCTTGCTTTACAAAAGGCTTTAATTGGCGGAGTTAAAGTACCCGGAATGACACCGGAGGAGGCCGAACGAACCCTTGCTGTAAATCTGGAACGCCTGCGCTGGAAGAACAAACCTGTTGGTGATGGAAAGTACGTAATGGTTAACATTCCTGATTATCGTTTAGATGTTATGGAAAACGGTCGTTCAACTTTGGGCATGAAGGTTTGCGTTGGCGAGGGTCGGAATGTTGATAATACCGACAATTTGGTTGAATATGATGAAAGCGATAAAACTGATCGCCCGTTCTCGCGCGAAACGCCACAGCTGAACAGCATGATACACAGCGTACAGGTTAACCCGGTTTGGAACATCCCGGAAAGTATAGCTACCAAAGAGATAATGAAGATAGCCGCGCGCGACCCTTACTATTTAGATAACGAAGGTATAGATGTTTACCAGGGTGGACAAAAGGTTGAAGATCCGGAAACCATTGACTGGAGCAGCGCATCCGGTGATGAATACTCTTTTAAACAACGCCCGGGCGACGGTAATGCATTGGGAAAAATAAAGTTCTTGTTTAACAACAGCAGCAGCGTTTATCTGCACGATACTCCTGCCAAACTTGCCTTTAATAAAGATGTTCGGGCCGTAAGTCATGGCTGCGTACGTGTAGAAAAACCACAGGAATTAGCCCTGGCCTTGTTTGGGCAAGGAGAAAAATACGATAACATAGTAAAAAACATGGCTGCTAACAATACAGAGCCAACTGATATTGGCTTGCCGAATAAGGTACCTGTATACTTAACTTATATTACCTGTTGGGCCGATGAAAGCGGTAGGTTACAATTTAGAAATGATGTCTACGGCCTTGATATTGTGCTGTACGCCCACATGAAAAAAATGATATTGACGTAGTCCTTATAAATCCAATAACAACAAAGGCGCTGTGAGATTCACAGCGCCTTTGTTATATAATTTATATTTGAAGTATATATGTTTTAAATTTTGGGAGACGAGTCCGTTGATCCGGCCGATGCCATGTTCAGCATAAAATTACTTTGAAAGGTATCATTCAAATACTTTGAGGTGTAATTAGTATCGTTACCGTTAATAAACAACAATGTTTTTCCTTTTATATTATTGATAACCATATCAATAACTTCCGGTGAAACAGCAGGGCAACCATGGCTTCTGCCTAAACGACCTAATTGTGCAATTGCACCCTGACTAACGTAATCAGCAGCGTGAACAACTATAGCGCGATTGCGGGCTGCAGTGTTAAAACCCACATCCATACCGTCTAAACGCAACGAGCGGCCGTGCTTACCAACATAAACATCATCGGTTATATAAAAGCCAAGGCTGCTTTGGTGCGACTCATTTGTATTTGAAAAATGGTCAGCCAAATCGCCACCACTACCCTGTCCGTGCGCTACCCATGTGTTTAGCAAAAGTTTTTTATTCATAATATCAACTATCCACATGCGCTTTTCGCGGCTTGACTTCGTAAAATCCACAACCGTTACTATCCCGCTGTTCTGCGATAATTTGTTAGCAGCCTTTAAATTAAAATAGCCTGTTAATGCTTTTTCAAATACTTGCTGGCTTAGTCCTGTCTGGTTAAGACTGGCAGCCTGGTAAACCGAACTTACATATTCATTAAATAACTCTTTTGCAGAGTGTCCGGTTATTGTAGTTGCTGTAATTTTTTTTCCTTCCGCAGGTGCCCAACTAATTGCTGTAACACATAACATCAAAAGAACGCAGCATATCCACCAAAAATGTTTTCTCATAATTTATACTTTTACAGTTTATAAATAAAAATATGTAGTGTGAGTTAGAATAACAATACAAATATACCTATAATACTTAACAATACGTACAATTTATGTCAAGGTATTATCATTAAGTAAAATTATTTTCTTAGAACGTTAATTTCTCAAAGAGATGAATTATTCCTTAAACGATATTCAGCCGTTTATATTACCCGTATTGAAAGACTGAAGGTTTGAAGAAAGGTTTAAATCAGTTTCAGTCATAAAAAAGGCCGGATCAACCGGCCTGTATTTTATATCACTTCATTAATGCTCATTTCTTTGATTTCCTTGCTTTCAGGTCTGCCGTTTTTAAAGGCCTTGCGTGGCGTCAGGCCAAGCAATTCAAACATGGCCATATCTTCATCAAATGACGGATTTGGTGTAGTAAGCAGTTTCTCACCTGCAAATATCGAATTAGCGCCCGCCATAAAGCAGAAGGCCTGCTCAACAGTACTCATTTCGGTACGACCCGCAGATAGGCGCACAACCGTCTTCGGCATAACGATACGGGTGGTGGCTATCATGCGCACCATATCCCAAATGGAAACGCGTGGTTGCTCTGCCAACGGCGTACCTTTAACCGGTACAAGCGCATTGATCGGTACCGACTCAGGGTGCTGAGGCAGGTTAGATAAAGTTTTCAGCATAGATACGCGGTCATCAATGGTTTCACCTAAACCTATTATTCCACCGCTGCATACAGAGATCTTAGCCTTACGTACATGCTCAAGTGTTTTCAAACGGTCATCATAACTACGGGTAGTAATAATGCGTTTATAATCATCTTCAGATGTATCTAAATTGTGGTTATACGCGTAAAGTCCTGCATCAGCCAAACGTTGCGCCTGGCTCTCGGTAAGCATGCCTAATGTGCAACACACTTCCATATCCAGTCCGTTTACGGCTTTAACCATGTCAATCACTTTATCAAAATCGCGGTTATCGCGCACCTCGCGCCATGCGGCACCCATACAAAGCCGTGAAGCGCCACCAGCTTTTGCTCTTTCGGCCACGGCAATAACTTCTTCCTTCGGCATAATGGCATGCACGTCAACACCTGTGTTATATCGCGCTGCCTGGGGGCAATAAGCGCAATCTTCGGGGCATCCACCCGTTTTTATAGATATAAGTGAACTGATCTGTACTTCGGCATAATCTTTATTTTCACGATGTATGGTCGCAGCTTTGTAAACAAGGTCAAGCAGTGGCGTATGATATATTTCAGCAATCTCTTCGCGGGTCCAGTTATGTCTTACTTCAGTCATGTCGTTTTCTTTATATTCAAAGTTCAAATGTAGATAAAACCTTAAAACTATTTTAAGCTTACAGCAAAAACTTAGCAGCAAACCATAACGGGAAGAAAAAGCCGGCACAGTCTGTAAACGTGGTAATAATAATGGACGATGCAATGGCCGGATCAATTCCCACCCTCTTTAAAACTAATGGGATTGTTGCTCCTGTTAACCCGGCAATAAAAAGGTTCCCGGTCATGGCCAAAAATAAAACCACTCCTATCATTGGGCTACCATCATAAAAAAATGCAAATGCTCCCACTATCAAACCATTAACAGCACCATTGATCAATCCTACTGAAAATTCCTTCAATACTGTACGATAGGCCTGTCTGTCTGTTAAATCACTTAACGATATGCGGCGAACGGTCACAGCTAATGCTTGCGTAGCGGCGTTACCTCCCATTCCGCTAACAATAGTCATATAGGCTACTATTGTTGGGATAGCAACTTGAACATAAGCAAAGTGCCGCACCACACCTGCTGCCAAAAAGCCTGTAGCTAAGTTTAAAACCAACCACGGTAAACGGCTTTTTACGGCGTCCTGCCAGCTACCACTTAGTTCTTCATCTTCTGATACACCGGAAAATTTCAAAATATCCTCTGTGCTTTCTTCCTCCATTACATCGATAATGTCATCGACCGTAATGCGCCCGAGCAACTTCATGTGGTCATCAACAACGGGGATAGTGGTGAGATTATACTGAGATATCAGCCTGGCTACTTCTTCCTGATCAACATCAGCCTTAACAAACACCGGGTCAGCTTTTAACAGATCGCGTATTTTGGCGTCGGCATGTGCTTTTATAATATTTTTTATAGATACTACACCATGCAAGGTATCATCATCCTCAACCACATAAATCGTATAAAACTCCTCCATTTCTTCTGATTGCCGGATGATATCATCAAGTGCCCCCTTCTTATCCTGCCTGATATTAACTTTTATCAGCGACGAGTTCATCAAGCCACCCGCAGTATTCTCGCCGTAACTTAAAAGGGCCCGAATGCTGGATGCATCCTCTTCGTCCATGCTTTCTAACAGGTCTTCCTGCTCGTGCTCTTCCAGTTGGGCTATAAGGTCGGTGGCGTCGTCATAATCCAGTTCGCTTACAATTTCAGACCGTTTCTCAGGATGAAGATTGATAAGCAGTTCGCCCGGATGTGCCTCTTCATCCATTTCGGCAATAACTTCCGAAGCGATGTCGGTAGGTAATATATTGATGATGCGCTCCTGCGCATCGGACGGTAATTTTTCAAACAGAATTGCTATCTCCGATGCATGATAGTCCTTCAGTATCTCAAACAATACTGCATCATCACCCTCGAGCGCCGCTTTAACCCGGCTCAGGTCCTTCTTGTCCACTTCAAAAGATTGCATTTTGCAAAATAAGCATTTGATATCAAAGAGGTATAGTTATACTGTTAAATGTTGCTTAAAGCACGTTAAAATACGTTCACACCACGAAGGAAAAATGAGAAATAAATAAATTCAAAAAAATTTTGCCCGGGTGAATTTATTTAATATTTTTGTCGACTAAGTCTATAGACATTATATAATTAATATTTAAACGCTATGATTAAACTTTACTTTTTCCGAATGACCCCTGTTTGCCGCTGTTGTCGCTAAACAAAAATTACAAAACTTAATAATCAACACTACAACTGAATACTTAGCACACAACAACATTAAAAATGAAATACAATAACATAATAAAAGCCTTACTACTAACTTTGCTGATTTACATTTCTCCGGCTGCTTTCGCGCAAAACGTGGTAACAGGGGTAGTAAAAAACTCAAAAGGTGCTCCGGTACCGCACGCCACGATAACTGTTAGAGGCACTACAACATCTGTTGCTGCTGATGAACAGGGTGTATTCTCTATCGATCCTAAACTAGACGTTCCTTTCTATCTCCAGGTAAAATCAGTTGGTTTTAAACCACAGGACTTCCAGATTTTGTCGTTCCAAACCAATCCCGTTGAACTTACTTTGGTTGAAGATGATCTTTTAAGTGAGATTGTTGTAACATCTCGTCGTCGCAGGGAACTTTTACAGGATGTTCCGATCTCTGTTTCGGTTGTGGGCGGGGCTCAGATCGACCAGGCGGGTGCATTTAATGTTAATTACGTTAAACAATTTGTGCCATCGTTACAATTATACACTTCAAACCCGCGTAATACCGGTATCAACATTCGTGGTATAGGTTCGCCGTTTGGTTTGACCAATGACGGTTTGGATCCGGGCGTGGGTGTATATGTGGATGGAGTTTATTATGCTCGCCCCGCCATTGCTACGTTTGACTTTATTGATGTAGAAAACATTGAAGTATTACGCGGCCCTCAGGGTACCTTATTCGGTAAGAATACTGCCGCTGGTGCTTTTAACATTACCACCCGTAAACCAACCTTTACACCTGGTTACACCTTCGAGACCAGCTTTGGTAACTTTGGTTACATACAGGGTAAAGCGGCCATTAACGGTCCATTAAGCAAAACTATCGCTGCTCGTTTATCATTTTCCGGTACTCAACGCGATGGCTTAGTTCAAAACATTCGCACCGGTAGAGCGGTCAATGATCTTAATAATTTAGGCGCCCGTTTACAATTTTTGTACAAACCGTCTGACAACGTCTCTATCACTTTAGCGGGCGACGCATCTGATCAAAAACCTGAAGGGTACGCACAAGTTATTGCAGGTGTGGCACCTACAAAACGTGCTGCCTATCGCCAATTTAATGCTATAATTGCCGATCTGGGTTATAAACTACCAAGCTTAAACGCGTTTGACCGCGTGATAGATCACGATACTCCATGGAGATCCGGCAATCAATTAGGCGGCGTTTCATTAAACGGCGACTTTAAAATTGGTCCCGGTACTTTAACATCTACT
>Ga0164241_10002288_pt1 | contig 21125 bp, 19 predicted proteins | sample OricomyardsoilBY_FD_108780 | JGI IMG/M metagenome (GOLD analysis project Ga0164241, IMG submission 108780) | Backyard soil microbial communities from Emeryville, California, USA - Original compost - Back yard soil (BY) | ecosystem: Environmental > Terrestrial > Soil > Unclassified | place: USA... | reverse complement strand
GGCCGTGGCATCGGCCGAGGCGGCGGTCTGAGCCGACGCCGATGAAGCCGATGTGACGGCCAGGGTGATCGCGGCCAGGGCGGTGAAGGCGAGCGAGAGCGTGGTGAAGGTATTCATGATGATCTCCGAGAGAGCGTGAGTAAGGAAGTTTGATTTGACGACTGCAGGACTCTTCTCGTAAGATCGGGCCAGCGTGTGGAAATGGTGAAAACGGGCTGAAAATGGGGATCGTCAGCTTGTGCCGGTGTCGTATTCCACAACACGGTCCGGCTATCGGACACCAGCATCCCATGCCCGGCGGCCGGTAGTGTCTCAGGGTGGTTGTCGAGTGCTGAGAGGCTGAGCCGGAGTTGAACTCCGCCCCACCATTCCGGCACGCTGAGCCACTCCCCAGCGGCCATGGGCTCGAACCGCTGGCGCAGGTGCCATCGAACCCGGCCATCCCCCTTCCGCAATACTATATGGCGTGCGGACTCTCTCCGGCATATTTCAGGAGACTCTGCCGAAAAGACGGGATAGAGAAATCGGATCTCATCACCTCGATCGCCATGGTATACATACGATCGTGATCGTTCCTAATGTCCGTTCGTATCATCGGCAATGAGCACGCAGCGTCTTCTTTTGGCAAGTATATACTTGACTCACCCGTTGTATTGTCGTATATTTGCACATGGATACGACAGTTACCACACCGCGCACCCTTCAAGAAGCCATCATCCACTATGCGAACCCAGACAATGCACTGGCGTTCATGGTCCGCCTTCGTTGGCCGGATGGCGTGACGTGCCCACGATGCGGCTCGAAGGAGCATAGCTTCCTCTCGACCCGCCGTCTCTGGAAGTGCAAGGGCTGCAAGCGTCAATACTCGGTGAAGGTCGGAACGATCTTCGAGGATAGCCCGCTTGGTTTGGACAAGTGGCTTGCGGCGATCTGGCTTATCACCAACGCCAAGAACGGCGTCAGCTCATGCGAGATTGCCCGCGCGCTCGGTATCACGCAGAAGAGTGCATGGTTCGTCCTGCATCGTGTGCGGATCGCCATGCAGATGGGAACGCTGGAGAAGGCCAAGGGGCCGGTAGAGGTTGATGAGACGTTCATCGGTGGCAAGGAGATCAACAAGCATAGCCAGAAGCGCCGCAACAGCGGCCGGGGCGCCGTTGGCAAGGCTATCGTCATGGGCATCCTTGAGCGTGGTGGAGCCGTGCGTGCGAAGGTGATTGCCAACACAAAGAAGCGGACGCTGCACGCTGAAGTGCGGGCGAACGTCGTAGAGGGTAGCGAGGTTCACACGGACGCGCTGGCGTCGTATCAGGGGCTCAGTGACGCCTACGTGCATCAGGTCATCAACCACGCTTTAGAATACGTTCGCGGGACGGTGACCACCAACGGCATGGAGAACTTCTTCAGTCTGCTCAAGCGGACGCTGAAGGGCACCTATGTGTCGGTTGAGCCATACCACCTTCAGAGCTATCTTGATGAGCAGATCCTACGGTTCAATCTGCGTAAGGGGAACGATGGGCAACGGTTTGTGGCGGTTGTTGCCAGAGTCACGGGAAAGAGATTGACATACAAAGAGTTGATTGCACGAAACGTATAGGGGGCCCATAACAATGGCAAAAGAAAAAGAGGCAGGCCAAAACGATAAACCTTCTGAGGAGTTCGAACGTTTCGAAGATGCAGTTCGTAAGATCATATCAACACCTAAGCGGGATGTTGATGCAACAATAGAAGAGCTAAAGAGAGAGAAAAAGTTGAACGAAAAGAGAATAAAGAAGAAACCCAACCCTTAGTTAAAGGTTGGGTTCTTCATGATGATCCAGAGAGATATTTGATAGGTTCGAGAACTCCCTTGTCACTTGCTCTATATCTGCTAAGTTCAGCACCCTAGTAATCCCCCCTAGGATCGAAATAGCATCTCTGACAGACCGTTTCTCTAGATCTCTCTCATTGGCATAGACCAACACAGCGCCTTCTTCTTGCTTAATAACATCCGCAGCGATTACCTTCTCAAACATGAAAGCTGCATTGTGGACATACGTGTCGGCCTGCCTCGATGCCAAGGAAGCGCGATGATATAATCTCCGTGGATGCCCATTGCCATAGGCATAATTAAACTCAAAGTCCGTTACTGTCCCCGCAACTGCACATTTAACATGATAACGCGGTTTAAAGTTACGATTGGTCTTTAAGTGCGTTTCAGAGACAATGCGATCAATCATATCCTTTAACGTCTCATCTCTTGCTTCTTCATCGTCCGGTGTTGCAATCAACAGATCGTATAGATAGTCAACGGCAGAAGCTAAGTCGTTCTCTTTTAGATCTTCAAGAAGGACTCCACCATCAACCAGCATAAAGTTACCACGTCCACTCGTTTTGAGAACGTCTAGAAATCGCGGATCGTCTTTAGAGACTGCTATTCCCCCATCATAGGGATGCAAGATCTCTTTATCTATCTCTTTACGCCAGAACTTGATCCACTGTTTATATACCCCGAAGCTCTCTATCCATGCAGGTATACTGCGTCCGTCTACTTCGCCTGGTCTATCTACTTTTTCCTTAAGGAAACGTGCAGCTATACCTTCAGTCGACCAAAGGATGATACCTATATTCCGGGGCTCCATACGATGCAGATCCGGTATAAATTTAGCGAGCAAATACCGTGCGGTACTCATAGCCTCATTCTCCACTGTGCGATGCCGGTGAATTCCTCTTTATGGCTTTCGATGATCTCTTGAAGGTTATCTCGCCTTGTACGTAAGAATCGTTTGGCCTCTTCCGACTCTATCCTGTTAACACCTAGAGAGACGGCCTCATCGCATAAATCGTCTATCAAGAAGTCAGGGATAGCCTCTATTCTCTTTACCCACTTGTCAAAATGGTCATCCGAAGTTACGCAATTCAGGAGACAATGACGATTGCCAAAAGTGGGCCCTCTACCTGTGATGGCAAGCCTACCAGTCATCTCTTGAAGATGCATTGCTCCTTGGTCGGGGAATGCTCCAAACAGAGCATGACTGTGGTCGAACACCGCGAGCCGTGGGGTAGTTCCAGTGGTATCCAGCGACAAGTTCTTCGCATGTCGATCACTGTTGGCGATCAGTATATCGAAGAGCAGGAGCCCTGTCGACAGATCCGGTAGCAGTTCGAAACATTCACTAGGGTCAACTGGTGGCAAACTCAACTCATTCAAGTTGTAGTCAAGTGATGCGAACCATAGCGAACGATCTTCGTCTTTAACTTGGATGATCGCTGACGGCGGGATTGGCAAGCGCAAAAAACGGCCAATCTCGGCGCAGATGAACTCATTGCTTAGGCAGTAAGGAGCCTCTTCTACGGTTGTCTTTGCAACCGCGCTGATGTGCATATACCGGCTTCCGGTGATGCCATCACCTAGTCCTTTGCCGAAGCTAATGAAACGATAGAATGAAAGCGGCATAGTGATAGTGGTAATCCATAAAGTAGAGTACGTTCGTTAGGACGTTACGTCTAGAGGAGCAATTTGGCAAATAACCGTGACTTGGGAAAGGGTCCCCCGTTTGGGAAATCAAACGGGGGACTATACCCTTCTACAGTGCTACCACTCTACTTCTTCCTCTCGCTTTCGTCGCTTCTCCTGCCGTATCTCGACGCTGGCAAGCGCTATCTCCGTCGAGATGATCCGCATCTGATCGGTTACGTAGTCGAAGACTGAGAGCCGTCCCAGCATGTTCCGGTCGTAGGTAAGCGCCGTCAGCTCCGTGGAATCACGGAGCGTGTCGACGAAGCCACGTAGCTCGTCGATGGATTCAACACAGAGCTTGAGGCGTTGGCGTGGGGGCGTCCACTTGGAGGTGGGTTGCGTGTGATTGTTCATAGTGTGTTTTGATAAAGAGAAGGCCCAACTGCTATCAACGCCACACTAGCGGCGCTCCGAGCCTCACGGTGATCGGAACAGTTGGGCCAAGGTCTCGGGCTCGGAACATGGCCGCATGTGTGCGTTGATGCGGCCAATGTAGACGTCGCCCCTCACTCGACAAAGGGAAGTGTACCCCTGAATCTAACAAACTTTGCGGGGTGAGCCAAGTATATACTTGCCCTTCTTTTTCGCGGCAGTGATGGAGCCCAGGACGAATCGATTTCCACTCTATACTATATAGTCGCCGATGGCCCGGGAACCGATCATCGCGATACAGAGAGCGATCCCGTACGACAAGGCGAATGGCGTCATACATATCATCGGAGTGTAGAGTTGTGGCACCACAGAAGCCAATTGCTCCGTGTGCGCTCAACGCCCAGTCCGGACCGCCATGAAATAAGATTGACGAATCCTAAATATTCAGGACTATTCATAGGCAATTATTCCTACGTCTCTAGGCAGATCCATATTAGGATATCATTATATCAGTTAATGCCGAAGCGGTTGCCTGGTATTATCGAAACGGATTTCGCATCGGCGATTTCGACGACGCCCACTCCCCACAACGCCTGACCCCATGCGCCGCTTGTCAACAGCGATGAGCAACATAGAAGAAGTTTATCAAACATTATTTTACCGCCCTTGATATTTTGATTTTTTGGGACATTTCTATCGGAGGGGTACACAAAGATGTACTCTTATCCGGCCTTACCATATGATATATTTGCACCAGAGATAAACGTCGGCACTCTATAGCAGCAATGCTAATACATCCCCCCGACGGTTTGCTCATTTTTTCATCCCCCTCGACTCAACTGAATTTGAAGATATAAGATTTTGGGGCCATGCTCTTTGCATCACCTCACGGACACCTCTATGCGTTGTTCGAAATACGGCGCATAATCGAGCAGGAATAATTCATGACAGCCAACCATCAATTGTCTGTCCGATATCTCTAATAACTTCGATATCGGGCCGGGACGTTGATTGCCTTTTACATTCATTCATTCTTTCACTTCTGGAGTTCATCATGACGCGTAAGTCCATCGGCTTATTTACCTTAGCGATTGCCTGTGCGACGGTGCTCAGCATCAGTGCCTCGAGCTGCGACAACAGCAACAACCCCGCAACTCCGGGCGACAAGAACAACAGCGGCAAAGGCCCACAGGTTCTAGACGGACCATGCCTTGGAACAGTTGCGGTCACCGATTGCCCGACCGGCAACGCGACAGCGGCCTACGATGAGAACGGGGATCTGAGAGTATACGGCATGAGCGATCGCAGCGGCATCAACTGCACGTTCGCAAGCCCGATCAACGTCTGGAAGGCATCGATCACCCCGACCTTCCCGGCATCGGGGAACGGTTCGCTCTCCTACTCGGCACAGGATGATGCGGGGAACGTCGAGGCGAGCCTCGCCATCCGGCAGGCCGGCACCACCGGGTTCACGATCCTCCCGACGTACACCAGCGCGCCCGGCGGCGGCAATCCATCCTATGATGCGGTGATCTACTCCAAGGGCGTGCAGGTCGGTCGCGTGGATGCAATCAACCCAACGACGCCGGTCGTGCTCAACACCGACTGCGTTCTCGACGTGTTCAAGGTCGCACAGCTCTCCTGGGATGTTTATCAGATCAACTCGCAGTGCGAGTGGAAGCTCAAGCTCCAGGCATGCTGCCGCCTTGTGTTCCGTCTCCCCGACGGCACCACCTATACGGGCGACGAGATCAAGCTGATCGAGCGTAACTCGAACGGTGTCTACGTCTACCTGAAGACGAAGAACATCCTTACCACCGGTAATGTTGCCACCTATGCCGTCCATGCGGCATCGGCGATCAGCACCCAGTAATAGCAAAGCGGCATCCATTGCCGCGTGATGACGCGTGATGCGCCGGGATGGCGCGAGGTGATTATATTGCCCGCCATCCATCCCGGCGCGTCACAAACGATCGAAACGCGACGGCATTCTTCCTAGAATATTCCGGTAGTAATTGTTTCTCCCCCTTCTTATCGATCCATGCCATGAACAGGACTTTCCGCTTCTTTCTCATCGCGCTGCTCGGCGTCACCCTGGTCGTGGTGATCACGCGGGCAATCGAGCAGCCGGGCCGTATCTCCGTCGTGGCGGATCTCCCGTCGGATGCCGGGCAGCTTGATCTCAGCTACCTTACCGATCTCTCGGAGCCGGGCGAAGAGCTTTCCGGTGGAGCAACGACGGTGCGCGATACGGGAGTGCATGCGTTTGGCCGTGTGCCGATGAACCTTACATCGTTCGATACCAACTGGATTTATTTCCGCGAGGGACGCAAGGTGTTCGAGCGCGACTGGTTTGCGATACGGGGCGGCCGCCTGTTGCTTGGACCCCAGTACAACGCCACATCCTGCATGAGCTGCCATAAGCTCGATGGCCGCGGACGTCCACCGCTCGGCCCCGACGAGGAGCCGGAATCGATCGTCATGCGCCTCAGTGTCCCCCATGGCAACGGAACGCAGCCCGAGCCGAAGTATGGCTACCAGCTCAGTTATTACGCGGTCGACAGCGTCATCCCGGAGGGAAAGGTCCGGATCTCCTATGATGAGATCGAGGGACATTTTGCCGACGGAAGCCGCTATACGCTGCGGGTGCCGTCGTACGATATCGACAATCTCGGCTATGGATCGCTGGCATCGGACGTTCAGGTGTCTCCCCGCGTTGCTCCGGCGAATTTCGGGCTCGGCCTTCTCGAGGCGATCCCAGAGCAGGCGATCCTCGCCCTGGCCGATCCCGACGATCACGATAAGAATGGTATCTCGGGCCGACCGAATTATGTTCACGATAATAAATCGGGCAAAAATGTTCTCGGGCGCTTCGGCTGGAAGGCGAATCAGCCGACCATCGAACAGCAGATCCATCAGGCGTTCAACATGGATATCGGCATCACGACGCCCGACGCCACATATAACGACCGCGCATCGTATGGCGCCGCATCGGCCGCGAATGCGCCCCCTGAATTACAGCAGAAAGAATTCGATCCGCTCCTGTACTATATGAAGATGATAGCGGTTCCGCAGCGGCGGAACTGGCAGGACCCGACCGTGCGCCGCGGACAACGGATATTCCACAATGTGGGATGCGCCGGATGCCATACGCCGTCGTTCACGACCGGAGATGCCGGAGGATATGCGGAGCTGGCCCATCAGACGATCCGCCCCTATACCGATATGCTGCTCCACGATATGGGGGAGGGCCTTGCCGATAATCGGCCGGATGGTCTGGCAAATGGACAGGAATGGCGGACTCCCCCGCTGTGGGGAATCGGGCTGGTGAAAACGGTGAGCAAGCATACGTTCTTCATGCACGACGGTCGCGCCCGCAATATGGAAGAGGCGGTGCTGTGGCATGGAGGCGAGGCGGCGGCGGCACAGAATCTCTATCGCCGGCTGCGCCGCGAGGATAGGGCCGCGCTGATTACGTTCCTCGAGTCGCTGTAGCCGGAACGTCAGACAACGGCCGGCGCGCTCCCGGCCATACATCAGCAGAGAGATTGCTCCCGGAGGCCGCATGAATATTCTCCGAGGCCGGGAGCGCAAGAACATATCGACGGGGCACCGGGATTTTCATGATCCCGCGAATCGCGCGTAACGGAATATTGCGGGCGCCGATCGCGGTGGCCTGCGCCAACAATCGTGTACGGCGGAATACCGATATCACAGCCGGGATAGTACGGCGAGATCCCCGGCAGCATCCTGAAGAGCCACACCGGCGCATTGACGCGCCGATGCGGATACAGAAGCACTACAACAGCCAACCGTCAATCACCGGCCTGACATCGCGGGGTACCACGCGATATCGACTATGTAGATTGATTGCTTTTCATAATCACGCATCATTTTTTTCTGGAGTTCATTATGACAAGGAAATCAATCGGATTGCTCAGCATGGCAGTCGCCTGCGCGGCGATCGTCAGCATCAGCGCATCGAGCTGCGATAATAATCCTACAACGCCCGGCAACGGCAAGAGCAGCGGCGTTAAAGGTCCTCAGGTTCTCAGCGATGAGTGCGTGTCAACCGTCGGAGTCACCGACTGCGGATTCGGCAGTACAACGGTACGCTATAATGAAGATGGGTATCTGGTAGCAGAGGGGATGAACCGTCCGGATGAGAGCGGCATCAATTGCCGGTTCAACAGGCCCATCAATCTTTGGAACGCCAACATACGCGCAGTTTTCCCCGATGATGGCAATGGTTCGCTCTCATACAGCGCGCAGGATGATCAGGGGAATACCGAGGCACGCCTGGATATCAATCAGCAGGACGATGGCGTTGCTATCCGGCCCACGTTTACCAGCAGCCCGGATGGAGGAAGGATCTCCTACGACGTCCAGGTATTCGACAACAACGACAACGTCGTGGCAAGCGCAGAGGATATCGATCTTTCGCGAGCAATCGTGGCGATACCCGATTGCGATATTCATATAACCCCGTTTTTCGACGGGGTTAGCTGGAGCGTCTTCCAGGCAAACTCCCAGTGCGTATGGAAAGTCCTGACCAATCCATGCTGCCGCGTACGCTGGATTCTCCCGAATGGGACAGTGGCCGATGGAAGCAAGATCTCGTTCAGAGAGAGGAGTGAGTCGGGCTTCTATGTCTATCTGGAAACCAAGAACATCGCGACAAGCGGCAATGTTAGCAACTATACACTGAGGTCTGCCTCGGCAATCCGTACGCAGTAAAAGAAATCGGGAGCGCCCGATTTTTCGATGATGATATCGGGATGGTGCGGAGCGCACATCGAGTACCTTCTCACCATCCCGATATATTCGGCTTTAGCGATCGTCAACGCATACAATTTCGCTGAGCATTCCCACCCCGGCCTGAATGCTCACGCCAGAAGCCATCACAACCAACCGATACGAACAGATCCCTAGCTCTGTCGGCTCGGCTCTCTGCATCGGCTTGCGGGCACTGCCCGGGAGCGATCGCGGAGATCGGCAGATAATAGATATCGTCGGCAACCATCAGCTTCCTGTCTCCACCGCACCCATACGGTGAGCGATATGAAGGGCTGGTAGGTTTCCATAACCATCTATCACATTCTAGGAATCATCATGACGAAGAAATCAATCGGACTGCTCAGCATGGCAATCGCCTGCGCGGCAATCATCAGCATCAGCGCATCGAGCTGCGACAACAACCCGACAACGCCCGGCAATCAGAACACTAATGGCAAAACCCCGCAGGTTCTCGACGGCGAATGCGTCGGAACAGTCGCCGTCACCGACTGCGGAGTCGGCAAGGCCACAGTGGCCTATGACGAGGACGGGTATCTGACGGTCTCCGGCATGAGAGATCCGGGAAGAAGCGGCGTCAACTGCCGGTTCTCGCTTCCCATCAACGTCTGGAATGCGAACATCCGCGTCAGGTTCCCGGATGATGGCACGGGCTCGCTTTCCTATACCGCTCAGGACGATCAGGGCAATACCGAGGCACGGCTGGATATCGCCCAGGTGAACGGCCAGTATCAGCTGCTTCCCACATTTACCAGCCCACCCGAGGGTGGCAAGCCATCCTACGACGTCGCGATCCTCGACAATGACGGCAACGTCGTAGCGAGCCAGATCGCCATCGACCCCAAGAAGCCGATCGTCGCGCAGTCGGATTGCGACATCAGGCTCAATACGTTCCAGGGAGCAAGCTGGAGCGTCTATCAGATCAACTCGCAGTGCATCTGGAAGGTCCTGACCAATCCATGCTGCCGCGTACGCTGGATCCTGCCGAACGGGACGATTGCCGATGGCACCAAGATCCAGTTCAGGGAGCGGAACGAGAAGGGATTCTATGTCTATCTGGAAACCAAGAACATCTTCACCAGCGGCAACGTGCTCAACTACAACGTGCTGTCGGCATCGGCCATCAAGACGGCACGATAGGACGAGCCTGGGGTATGTGATTCTTCGATGAACGCTATATCGGGATGGTGTGGAAGAGACAGTGTAAACTTCCTATCCATCCCGTTATATTTACGCCCGATAGATCCGGCGTCGGCCCGGAAGCTTCAGAGCGGGCCCGTGCAGGAGCGTGCATAAACAGGCGCCGCGTGGCACTGCGTACAGACACTCGGTCGTGTCTTAGTGTGATCGTCGAGCGCTGATACGCCGGGCGGAGTTGATCTCCGGCCCAACATTCTGGCACACCGAGACACTACCGTACACTCCCACGGCACGAGCACAACAAACAGCCCGGGGTGGAAAAGCCGGCGGCCCGATATCGCTCGGCCGGTGTTCAGCGACCGGCTCCGGCGCATAGCAACCGGCCACAACTATCGTCCGTTCCACGAGCGCTGCCACCATGCGGCATGGCAGCCCCAACGATCATCCACATATCCATATTCCGGAGACCCTCTATGAAACCAACATCAATGGGAGCCATTGCCATGGCGATCGCATGCGCGGCGATCGTGAGCATCAGCACCTCGAGCTGCGACACCACCCCGACGACTCCCGGCAGCATAGGACGCAACACCGGAAGCAAAACCCCGGAAGTACTGGATGGAAACTGCATGGGGACGGTGGCGATCAACAACTGCGGAGTTGGCGGAGCAGAGGTAGGATATGATGAGAATGGCTTCCTACAGGCGACGGGGATGACCGGCCTGGATGGAAACGGCGTCAACGCGCGATTCGATCGCCCCGTCAACATATGGAATGCGAAGATCCATGTCGGATTCCCGGATGCCGGCGCCCTTTCCTACACGTCGGAGGATGATCAGGGGAATATGCAGGCACGGCTGGATATTGCCCGGCAGGGCGCGCAGTACAGATTCCGTCCCACCTTCATCAGCCCTCCCAATGGAGGAAAATCATCCTACGATATTCAGATTTTCGATAAGAGCGGAAATGTGGTAACCCGGCTGAATGCAATCGATCCCAAGGAATCGATCATCGCAAGTCCCGAATGCGATATCCAGGCCGACCCGATCGAGGGAGCCGGATGGAGCGCATATGAGCCAACGACCCAGGGTATATGGAAGGTTGCGATGAATAATTCCTGCATGATACAATGGACCCTGCCGAACGGAAACGTGGTCAAGGGAAGCACGATCTCGTTCAGGGAACGGAATGAGCGTGGCTTCTATATTTATTCCAGCACGAGCAACATCTTCACAAGCGGCAATCTGAGCAGCTATGCCGTGCAGATAGCTTCGGCGGTGAGCTTCAAGTAGGCCATGGTGCCATATGCCGGGATGGAAAGGATCTTAGGACTCTCCCTTCCATCCCGGCATATGGCTATCCGTGACTTCGTTCACTCTACAACGTCGATGCTGAACGTCGTCCCATCAGGCAGATCTCGGATCAGCCTGGCGATGGCGCCTCGGTATTTCATGGCTTCTATGGCATCGACGCTTCTCAGGTTCGTTACGGAGAACTCACCACCACCGACGAATGGCACGATCGGAAGCAACCGATTGCCCTCCTGCAACGCGCCATGCATGGCCTGCCACTCATGAGCGATAGGGTATCCGGTGAGCACATGGTAATCATCGAGTATCATGGCGCACCACTGCTCGATGCCGTCGGCCATATATTCAACCGCCCCCGTCTCCGACTCGAACGTGCAGATCGTATCGTTATGGATACAGAACTGATCGCCGAAGATATCCTCCGCAAAGCAGTATATATCCGGGATCGCTCCATAATCGCATTTCCACAGATCGGGAGCGTTCCATCGTACCCCATCCACGGTATCGCCGGCACTTCCCATCGGAAATACATGCAGAGCCGACTCAAAGGCATACCATCCGTTTTTCGACTCAAGCATCCGCGCCAGCTCGTCACCGATTCTTCCGAACTTCCTCAGCATATGCACGCCTGAGCGATCATTTGTGCCCAGCGCATCGCTTCCGACAGATAAGAGCTTCTCAATCATGGAATCGCAATTGTACTTGGTGATCGCCAGAGCATTAATATCGGCAACCTCGTGGCAAAATATGGCGGCTGTAGTAAGAACGTACCAAGCTCCCTTGCGGCAGCTCTCGGCCGGAACACTCCACAATACCCTTTAGTAAGGGTGCTCCGTCGATAGAAACCAGCGTAACAGGCGCACATCCTGCTTGAAAGCATCTACTAAACTCAGCCGCAGGCTGAAGAACCAGAGAACAATAAATGCTCCGATAAAAAGAGGAACCAACAAGGCAGTCACATAGGATTTTCCGATAAGAATGGCAACGACCAATAGAATCATGATTGGAGAGCCCATATATATGAGAATGGCGAGAACGGGCGCCAGTGCGGCCTGGACTGAGCATCTCAAGCTAATATGGCACCCGACACCGGCATTCTCGATCAAGACATCTATAGCCGGATATATAGACCGCAAGCCGCCGATCCGGCACAGCTGCAGCCGGCCCGACCGCCTCGCACAGGCATAACGATACGGTATCCCGTTGAATGGATTACGAACACCATTACGCACGAGGAAGGCAATTCGCCTGTCGATTTCATCCCGGTTGATATCCGTGGTAATTTCCGCACTCAGAATCTTGTCCGGTTTAGTACGGTCCAGCTTCACAAAGCCCACCGATGAATCATATATTATATGTGTAATGATACGTGATATCCGGGCCGGTCATGATCAAATAATCACCGGCCAGACATCCGTTCGCCTTATCTACAGAGCCTTATCGTTATCATTCAGATAGAGCCATAAGAATTCGCCAAACGAATCCGCAACCCGATAGGGGCAATCGGCAGCAGTGGATATTACAGCACCACTATCCTCGCCATTCTCGGTTAATTTAATCGCATAGTAATGGCTCTCTATCATAAAGTCTCCAAAGACAAAATAGCACTCCACATCTTCCAGACCAGGAACATCTTTATACCCCCATACTTTGGGATCGGGCAGAGGGACGACTCTGGACAGTCTCCAGAACGACATCATATTCATATCAAAAAAGGAGTCCTCCATACCATTTATCGCAGCGAAGTATGCACACAGGTCGTCAGGCAGAGCCACACGATATTTCCGCGCGAATTCATCAAGCTCTTCCGTGCGCACACCAGGCTGCAGCCTGACTCCATCCTTAGCCCAATGTCTCTTGACATCTTCGAGAAGGCTCTCTATTGGGGGTACATTGCTCACTTATATCTCCTGCAATAACTTCGCACTAGATGATAATACCGCGAGGATGCCGCATCCTACATCTCCTCTATATCAAAGTCAAGGCAATAGAAAGAGAAGATATCGTTCTCACTCTCTGCCACTTTGTACTTCAGATTCTCCCATTGGAATTCATGCAGTGGCAGCAGCTCCAGCGATGAAACCCTGATCTCAGTTACCATCGGCTGACGCATCACCAATTCCTGAACTCCATAGAATTTCAACACCAGCCATTGCCCTCCTGCTTCGGAGCGTAGTTTGACAGTCATATCGAACCGCAGAACCGGCTCGCTATAAGTAGCGATTTGCTCTATGGTTATCTGCTCTAATATTGGGAAGCCCAGAGGGTTAGCGGACTGATAGCGCTCAATCTTAGCATTCATATTGTTTTCCTCTTTGGCTTATTAGATAAATTAGCATACTAATATGGCTTAGATATTTCCTAGAGCGTGTTATGAACTTCGATGTCCGAAATTAATTCAAAATCAACGATTCTCGATTCATTGACATTCGCAAGCACCCGGCAGAGAGCATGGGTGTCGCTATGAAAGGCCTAACAGAGCTTTCGGTGTGTTTTTTTTACACCAAATAGTGCATAACAGGTCTAGGTCGGTGGCTAACCATCCTATGTATAGCTGCAATTGAGGACCGTATTCATATAACTACTGCCCAGGGTCGTCCACACCGAGTCGACGCGACCCTGATGGTCGTAGCCGTACCACGTCGTGTGCGACCGCAGCGCGTCGGATATCGTCACCGAGGTGACCAGGTTCATCGAGTTGTAGTGGTAGTACACCGCATCGAACCCCATGTTCTCGGTGCACCGAAGGATCGCTTCGACACGACCACGCTCGTCATAGCTCAGCACCGTATAGTGGAACGGCTCGCTGGCGCGCTCGCGGTAGGCCGCGGCCGCCTCGCGTCCCTTGAGGTTTCTCACCGACCCGCGCGGAGCCAACTGATCCCACTGCGATGACGGCGGAAAGTGCTTCCACACCGACTGTCCCGGCCGCGGAAGTTTATCGTAACTGATGGCGATGCGCGTGAACTCGGTGTGCGCGGCCATATCCTCGAAGTCATCGAGCGTGGCGGTCTGCGGGTGGGCTTCATAGTGCAGCGCCCAGTGACGCATCAGCGGGCCGACCGGTTCCGCCGGATGGAGCAAGACACGAGCTTATTTCACATCAATAAGTTCATCGGCCGGCCCGGCTGGGCCGGCCGATGCGGGTACGTCTTATGAAAGCTCTTCGAATCCAAGCACCTTGGTACGCCCCCTGTCGGATTGCGTTGGTTCGGTGAGACCGATCTCTCCTCCGGCGCTGCCCGGCCTCCGCGCCATTGCCGGACCAAGCTCCGCCTCGCCCAGCCCGAGAAATCCGGTGGTGATTCTGTGGAGCTTCATCAGCGGCGTAATGCCCCGTCCATTCAGTGAATCGACCGTGTACAGCCCTTCATCCCGGCTTGCCACTTTCAGATCGATGCTTGCATCGGCAAGATCGATCGTCTTCGTATCCCCCGCCACCTCGAACGTCACGGACGATTGAGCTTTCGTTCCCACGGCGATAATGGTATTGCTGGCGGTTACGATATGGGTGACCACCACCCATTTCTTCTTCCATCGCTCATCGTTCTCGTACATATCGATCAGCTTTCTGCCGACGTCGGCGATATCCTCGATGGAATCGGTAGTACAGTTGGCGGCATTAAAAAACACCGAATTTTTCCGCGTGAACGTTATCGCCAGCTCCGCTTTGGCATCGACGACGCTGTTGACGGTCCCTTCAGCACTGGCCCCGCCGCTTCGTTCCCTCGTTCCCTCCGAACTGAATTTCTTCTGATCACCGACCTTATCGCTGCGCACATCGAAGCTGATGCCGAAGGTCCTGATATTTCCAAGACGATCGAATTTGTCGCCATCCAGCGTTCCGTAGTCGCCGAGCTGAAGAGGCTCGCCGGGCTCCCAGTTCGCGTAATAGGGGCTCAGATGATCATGAACCTCTTCGGTATAGACTTCAGAAATTCCCATGGATATAAGAGTATAATGTGGATATGAAGTGGAGATCAATATTGAAGATCGCGAACGGTGAACGGTCGCGTGGGTGCCTCGCCCAATATTCTCCAGAGAATTGAATTCAGTGTGGCGGGATCATTATCGAATCCATCGTGGCTGTTGCTCCGCGAAAGGCTGTGCCAGAGGTCGCTTTTATGTCCGAAATGACCCGGCTCGACGCCCGATATAATCAGCGATGGATGGCTTCCGGCCGTATCGCTCCAGAGCTCACGGATATTCTCGTATCGTCCATCGGAATCCCACTCATTTTCTCTGATAAACCGTTCCATTCCCAGAAGCGGCGCCTCACGCTTTTTCTCGAACGCGTTGCTTACCAGATAGAGAAGCGATTTTCCGTATGGTCCGACATTATCGTCGCGCTCCCCGATATCGCTCAGGATATAGAGCGATGGACGCGGACAACTCCCTTTGGCGATTATCGGCATATACAGCCGTGAAAAATCATCCATCGTGATGGCCGGAGCCATAAGGTGCACCGACTTTACCGGTATCCCGGTTTTGCAGAGCAGGTTGATGGCGTGTCCGGCGAAGATGCTTCCGGCGCTGTGCGCGACGATATGGAACTCCCACTCGTTGTCGGCGGTAATACCGCCGGACATCATCGCCTCGACCGCCTTTCTGCAGACGATCTGCATCGCTCCACGCCGCTTCGGATGAGAGGAGGCGATCCGTGCGTTCTCCTTCATCTCGCTCCACAGGACCTTCCCCGCCGCTGCCACGGTGAGCTCGAAAGTGCGATCCTTCGCTTCGATCAGCCCATCACGGAACGAACGGAGCCAGTCGCGGACCCCGCCGGATCGATTATCCACATCCGTAAAAAATTCGGCGATAATTTCGCGCAGCGAATCCATCACGCCGGTCTCCCACATTATGTGCAGGGGATAGATCTGATTCGCCAGAAGAATATCGCGGAATGCCAGCACGCGCTGCGCCACGGCCAGCTCGTCGTTCAGCCCGCTGTGCAGATAAAGGAGGATGCGCTTGGTCTTCCACTCCTTCATCTGGTCGGGTATCGTTGTGCTGAAAAGATGCTCGATATCGGCCTCGGACGTCCAGTAATCGCCCGAGCTCGAGAGCTCGCCGTTGTTTCCCACATCGATGATATATGGCCGGACATCTCTCAGCTGTATCGATTCGCGTATGCGCGCCAGCCCTGATGACGTATCGCACCATCGCCCTTCCACCCAGAGATCGGTCTCCACGGGAACGCCGAGCTGCGCCACCCAGACATCGGTGGCATGGAGCAGATAATCCTCGTACGGAAGCAGGGCGAATCCTCCCTCTCCCCATGATTCCCCCCACGAGTTCTGTATGATGAAGCCATGGCGCGTATACCCGACGATAGCCACCGCATGGCCGCTGGTGGCGGCCCCCTTCCGTTTGATCACCGGAAGCATCCGTTGATGCTGATTTCCCTCGCGGTCATCGTAGGTAAGCTCGAGCGGAGATGATACATCGAGATCCCCCCAGCCCGCGTGCACCATCAGGGTGCAGTAGAGTATGCCGGTCTCGGCCAGCGCTGCATGCATATCCCGTACCTGCCGGTGCATAACGCGGTAGAAGGCGCCGCCGGGAAATTCCAGAGCCTTTTTGGCGAGATCCCCCCTGAACTGTCCGAAATCCTTCCCCTCGTCCCACTCCTCCCCCATGCAGACACCGTGGCGCACCCAGCCTTTCATCGCGCCGCGCGCCGACGATCCCTCGTACTGCTCCCCCGGCCACTGATCGTAGCGCCGCGCCATCTCATAGAGCATCTTCGGGCTGACGGTCTTGTTGATTCCCCGCCGGTGCAGAAGGAAATTGATCACCGCCGCCAGAGCATATCCCGTGCAGGCCCCCTCCTCTCCCTGATCGAGAACCCTCGGCACCTCGTGGCAGTTGACGATCCTGTTCGGCAGCGATCCGAGCGACGGGCGATAGACCCAGTCGCGCACGTCGATACGATCGGGAAAGGCATCGAAGCTGCGCCCTATCAGCTCGCCGACCGAATGATCGGGCTCCGGCAGGCGCCGCTCCATCGGTTCGGGGCGCGTGGTTTTTGGGTATGACTCCTCGGTCTGGAGAATTTCTTTCGATATGCGGGATCGTTGTTTTGCTGGTGGCCGTTCTTCCGGGCGCCCCCCGCCGCCCCTCTCGGTCTGCTTTTTCTTCGCCTTCGACAGCGAGCCAGTGTCGGCCGGGATTATCTTCGCCATAACGCTTCGTCCTATGGTGAATGGAGGAACGGGAACAGCATCTGCGGCGATCCATGGTGAAGCGCGGGGTTATCTCCCGATGCATTTATCCATCACGGATCACCTTCATATCACACAGGCATCCCCTCCCGCCGCAATGCGACTGGATGAAAGAGATGTGGCTATGCGGGCGGCGCATAGACATGTGTTAACGACAACTAGAAAAAAAATGGGCAGTGGGGGAACTGGCCGGTCTGGAAAGACTCCGGGTCGCAAGATAATGCCGGGAGATAGAAACGCGCAGAAGAATATTATAGTGATGGGATGACATCATTGTATGCCCGCCGGACACTCAGTGGGTGATCAATGGCGTTGATGGGGATGGATCGGCTCCTGCTGCATCAAGACACGGTACGACGATAAAAGACCTCTGACGGGATGGCAGAGATATCCATCGAGCGGAATTCCATCCCCAATAACGAAAAAGCCACGAACTCTTTCGGGAGTTCGCGGCTTTCTGTGGGCCCTGAGGGATTTGAACCCCCAACCAATGGATTATGAGTCCACTGCTCTAACCATTGAGCTAAGGGCCCATGTGGAATCGGCGTCGCAGGGGGCACAATATACGATGATCGCACCGAAACCCGGAATCCGCCCCGCAAAAATCCCTCCCCCTCACTCCGCCTCCCATACCCCCTTTCGCTTCAGATGGGCCTGATGGCGCCCCCGGATACGGCGGCGGGCCAGCAGAAGCTCGAGCTGGCGGACCACATCCTCCAGGGTCTTGAACGGATAGTGCGGCAGGCGATGCGCGTTGCAGTAGGCGGCGAGCGCCTGCTTGGCGAAGATCAGATCGGCATGCTCGGCCGGACAGTAATCGCTCACCCCATCGCCGATATAGACGATCCGGCTCTCCGGGTCGGCGCACCGCAGCAGCACGTTCCGCTTGCAGGTCGCGCAGAAGCAGTCGCATCCCTCCGCCGCATGGGGAAAGCTCACGGTCATGCGTCCGTCGACCAGCTCGGCGCTGTTGGCGTAGAGATCGATCGGGCCGAACCCGTGCATCGCCAGAAAACGCCTGATGTAGAGATCGAAGCCGTCGCTGACGATGGTGAAGGGGATCGACTCGCGGCGCGCAAGATCGAGCAGCGCGGCGAAGCCGGGATCGAGCGGGATCGAGCGGAGGTAATCGTCGAGCATCTGATCGGTCATCGGCTCGCACAGGTTCCCGGCCATGACGCGCCAGTAGTCGCGAACCGGAAGCGTCCGCTCCAGAAGCTGCGTATGCCACGGCTCCTGCCGGCCGAATGTCGCGAACAGGTCGTATCCGATATCGCGGCCGGAGATCGTGCCATCGAAATCGCAGAAGATATGCAGGCCGTACAGCCGCTCGCTGTCGCTGGTGCCGGGAAGGATGTCCATGCCCCGAATCTAGGAACTGCGCCGTTACGAAGCCAATCCCTCGGCGTGAGGGAGGAAGGAACGGTCTCGACGGGGATTGAAGAAGGAGCCCCCCATCGCCCAGAGGAGATTATCGAGCCGGCTCCCATTGGTAGCCAACCGGAGATCAGCCTAGTCCCCCTTGTGATGATCACGGGATTACGATAGAGAACAGCAATGGAATATGTTGCCTATGGCGCGATAAGACGGATAAGCCTTCTCCCAATAGCCACATCCACAACACTTCCCGCAGTACTTTCCATACGAAAGACTGTTGCGGCAGATGAGTCAAGCGAAAGCACAGAGGAGTTAAGCGAATCGGCCGTGGCCTGATAGGGAGCCACGGCATAGGTAAAATCTCTTGTGTAGTAACTCCGGTCGGGACCGCCGTGGCTCTGACAATCAACTATGGTAATTCCATCGTAGTGGAGCACGACACGATAATAATTGTAGCCTATGCGGCGAATATCAGCCGATAGGAAGTCCAAGCTGGTCCTCAAACAAAACCTTAACAAATGGATAAGATAATAGGACGTAAGAATCTTTGGATCATTGAATACGACTACCGTCTGCTCAGTGGCACTACGCACCTGGCCGATTAATGATGAAGATGCTTCCCCCCAATAGCTTCCCACTGCAGATCCCTCTCCGACCGCATACGATATCTGCAAGCGTCCCTGTGCATCACGCGACGGTACGGCGGATCCTTTAAGACGGGCATCTTCCAGATATGCCAGCCGTATTGTTCGTGGCTCACTGTCAAATATGGATGCATACACCTTCACCGTATCCCCGATCATGGTGATAACTTCGCCATCATCACCGAGATAATAAGCAGAGGATAATTTCGCGGCGGCAGCATCGCTTATCGGCACGGCGTTCCCCTGTGCGTCCAGAATTATCGGGATTTGATCGCCCCGCTCGATCACTGTCCGGCCGGTTCTGCTGGTCATCGGCCGCACCCCGAGAACCTTTCCCTCGGCAATGGCGTGAGCGTCGCTCTGAGGCAGGCCGTCGCGGCCGATCAATTGCGCATAGATGCTCCCAGCCGCGCTCGTATCGCTCCACAGGAGGACCGTGCCGGACGCTGTAGGGTGCAACCCAATGCCGGCACTGGATATCGGTCCCGGCCAGTATCTCAGCTTCGATGATACACGTCCGTTTATTTCCACCACTCTCCCGTACAGCCCCGATGCCCCAGGCCTCTCATCGTTCCAGCAAACCAAGAAACGATCCTCCAGCGCTATAACCTGAACGAAGCGCGTGGGACGAGAAGGCCAGCCGACAAGCGGCACGGGCGATCCAACGGGCACCGTATCACGCAGCATCTGCATATACAGAACGCCGGTCGTGCCCTGTCCGGCGATATCTTCGCTGCCTCCCCAGACGACAAGACGGATATCGCCGATGGTAGCCATCGACTGGATCAGCAGACCGGCGGAAATTACAGGGTGCGGTTCATCCGATGAGAGAAGAATATCAGGTCGCTGGGCCGATACGATCGTTGCGGACAGCGCGATGACAAGAAACAGCACCGATCGCACTCCAATCAGAACATTTCGTAGCGACATATTGCAGGAAATAATAAACAGCTCATTATGTATATGCCCTACCATGGGGCATGCATCGCAGCTCGTCTACGCTGCGCTCATATCCGTTGTCGGATATTCGTATCTCAGCGCAGCACGACGAACCGCCGATCGACCGATCGGTCTGTATCGCGCATCCTCAGGATATAGACACCGCTCGGCAGATCATCCGTCGCCAGGCGAAGCTCGCCTTCTCCCGCCGCCACCTCGCGCTCCAGCACCAGCCGGCCGGCCGCATCGTACAGCTCCAGCCGCCCGGGGCCACCCACCGCTCTATCCGATAGCCGCACCAGCGCCGACCGACCCTCCGTCACCACCTCGAACGAAAACGATGGAACGCCGGCGATGACGCGGCCGCCGTCCTGATCATCATGGCCGGGACGGCCGGAGGCCATGGCGACTGCGGTACCATAGATCGCCGGAAGGCTGTCGCGATAATCCTCCCAGACCACATAGAGGGAATCGCCGAGAAACGCCGCCGATGGGTTGGCGGCTTTGGCGCGTGACTCGCTGATCAGCTCATTTTTCCGGAGTACATTTAAATGCTCGTCGACAAGCGAAAGGCGGACGCCGTCGCCTCCGCCATAGAGAATCGCAATAGCACGTGTAGCGGGGTCCTGCACCATACAGATATTGGGTCCGGATGGAAGGTACAGTCCGGAGCGCGTGGCACGTATTGCGCCGGTGAAATCTATGCGTTCGATCGTGGTAACGTTATTCCCATCGATCGATGCGCGGAGAAACGATGAATCGGCAAGACGCAGCAGGCGCTGGTTGGGCCTGTACTCCAGTGAATACTGCGTCGAAGTGCCATCGC
>Ga0164241_10002287_pt1 | contig 21128 bp, 17 predicted proteins | sample OricomyardsoilBY_FD_108780 | JGI IMG/M metagenome (GOLD analysis project Ga0164241, IMG submission 108780) | Backyard soil microbial communities from Emeryville, California, USA - Original compost - Back yard soil (BY) | ecosystem: Environmental > Terrestrial > Soil > Unclassified | place: USA... | reverse complement strand
TGCTGTACACCGTGTACATGCTCAGCGGTTACAGCCTGCACGCCACGGGGTTGGAGCTGGATGCCATCGCCGCGGTGGTGATTGGTGGAACGCTGCTGTCCGGCGGCATCGGTCAGGTGCCAGGCACCTTTTTCGGCGTGCTGGTGCTGGGCCTGATCCAGACCCTGATCGTTTTCGACGGCACACTGAGTTCCTGGTGGACGCGCATCGTCATCGGGGTGCTGCTGCTGATGTTCTGTCTGCTGCAACGGCTGCTGGTCAGCCGCAGTGGAACTCGATAGCCGCACCGGCATTGCCGCGGGATTTCTCCGCCGGTGCTGCCTGAGTCAGCCGGTGCTGCGTGGCCGGTTCCGCAGCCCGTAGTGGCGGCAACTCAGCGCGATCAGTATCCCGGCACAGGCCATGAATGCGCCGAGCATGGCCACGCCCGCCGTGCGGCTATGCAGCCAGGCTGTCAACAGTCCCAGCAGATACGGGCCGACGAATCCGCCGAGATTGCCCAGTGAATTGATGGCTGCGAGGCCCGCCGCGACGCCGGCGCCTGTCAGCAGTGATCCCGGAAAGCTCCAGAACAGCGCGGTGGCCACCAGTCCGCCCGTGGTCGCCAGTGACAGCAGGATGGCGGTGAGCCATGTGCTGTCAGTCCATACGGCGCTGAGCGCAAGACTTGCTCCGCCCACCACCGCTGCAACGCTGGCATGCCAGCGCTTCTCGTTGACCCGCTCCGCATGCCGCGTGACCAGCACCGAAATCACCGCACTGCTGAAATAGCAGGCAGCCGTCACCAGGCCGATGGCCAGCACGGATTTGATGCCGGTCTCGCCAATGATCGTGGGCAGCCAGAAATTGATGCCGTAGACACCAGTAACGATGCAGAACAGGATGAGGGTGAATACCCACATGGCCGGAATCGCGAACAGGGCGCGCAACGGATAGTCGCGCTTGTCGGTGGCATCGGCCGCGAGGCGCTCTTTCAGCAGCTGCTTCTCGGCGCCGGTGAGCCAGTGGGCGTCGTCGATGCGATCCTTGAGATAGACCAGCACCACGAAGCCCAGCAGCAGTGCGGGTGCGGCCTCGATGAGGAACAGCCATTGCCAGTCGTGCAGGCCGCCGACGTCGATGAAGCCATCCATGATGGCGCCGGAGACCGGTCCGCCGAAGACGAAGGAGAAAGGCTGGGCCATGAGCAGCAGCGCCACCGCGCGGCTCTGCCGGTGCGCGGGATACCAGTAATTCAGGTACAACAGCACGCCGGGGAAGAACCCGGCCTCCGCCGCGCCCAGCAGGAAGCGCAGCGCGTAGAACACGGTGTGCACCTGCATTCCTGTTGCGCGCGCCAGTGGTTCCGTGAACGCCATGGCCGCGGAGACGAAGCTCCAGGTGATCATGATGCGCGCGATCCACATGCGCGCCCCCAGCCGGTGCAGCGCCAGATTGCTGGGAATCTCGAAGAGAAAATAGCCGATGAAGAAGATGCCGGCGCCGAAGCCATACGCGGCCTCGGACATGGACAGGTCCGCGAGCATGTGCAGCTTGGCAAAGCCCACGTTGACACGGTCCAGATAGGCGATCAGGTAACACAGTCCCAGGAACGGCAGCAGCCGCAGGGTCACCCGCGCATAGATGCGCTCGTCGTCCGCCCCGGCGCTGATCGCGGGGGTTGTTGGATTGGCGGGGATCATGGACTACTGGAACAGCAGTGGAGCAACGTCGCGCCGATATCGCCTGCGCATCCGCGCGCTGGCCACAGCCAGGATGATTGCCGAGCGGCTGGTCCCGTGATGCATCCTCAGACTCCCCGTGGTTTTCAATATGCCTCAGTGCTGCGACACTGAAGTTACCAAGATCGGACACCCGCAAATAGTATGATGATATGCGTGGGCGCGGGTGTTCCGGACGCGCATATATAAGGAGTGGGGCAATGGGGGGCGGGAACACGCGATTTCGCTGGTTGGGGCTGATTCTGCTGGTGCTGGGCGCCTTGGCGGCACAGGAGGCGATGGCCGCCGGCAAGAAGGCCAAAGTGGGTGATCACATTCACGAGTGCCACAGTTGCCCGGAGCTGGTGGTGCTGCCCGCGGGCACGTTCATGATGGGATCCCCGGCAACCGAGCCCGAGCGCGACACCGATGAACCGCAGCATCGCGTGAATGTCGCCCGATCATTCGCCATCGCCACGACGCCGGTCACCTGGAATCAGTGGGAGGCCTGCGTGCGCGACAACTGGTGCGAAGGCGCGCAAATCGACTTGGCGCTGCGTACCAACCCCGACGGCTCACCCATTCCGAAGTACAAGGACTACGGGCGTGGCACGCGTCCCGCCGTCGGCATGAGCTGGTATGACGCGCAGAAATTCGTCGGCTGGTTGAACTGGAAGACCGGCGGTGACGATGCGTACCGTCTGCCCTCGGAGGCGGAATGGGAGTACGCGGCACGCGCCGGAACCACCACCGCATTTCCCTGGGGCGAGTCCATCGATTACAACCGCGGCAATTTCGGACTGCGCGGTCACGGCGATCGCGGCCCCTACGCCGAAGGCCGGGACAGATGGCTCGACGAGACCGCGCCGGTGGGTTCTTTCGCGCCCAATGCATGGGGCCTGTATGACATGCATGGCAATGTCTTCGAGTGGACCCAGGATTGCTACGAGCCGGACATGGCGCATGCACCCACCGACGGCAGTGCCAGCACCGAAGGGGATTGCTCGGTGCGGGTATTCCGCAACGGCACCTTCACCAGCAATCCCTACATGCAGCGTTCGGCGCGCCGCGGTGCGCCGTATCCGGCCACCCAGCGCGGCCGCAACTATTTGGGATTCCGCGTGGCCAGGACGTTGCCTTGAGCTCATGACAGGCGATGCGGTGATGCCGCTATGATTCGCTGAACAGCGGATCGGGGACAAGAGATGGACATGGGAATCCGCGGGCGGCTCGCCCTGGTCAATGGCGCAAGCGCCGGCATGGGTCGGGCTGCGGCGGAATCGCTGGCGGCAGAAGGGGTGGATCTGGTGCTGACGGCGCGCGGTGCCGAGCGGCTTGAAGCGGCCGCGAGCCAATTGCGCGGGCGCCATGGCGTGAAGGTCACCGCCGTGGCTGCGGATCACAGTACGGACGATGGCCGCAAGCGCATTCTCGAAGCCTGTGGCAGCCCCGACATCCTCGTGGCCACCTGTTCGCCGCCACCGATGACGCCGGATCATCGCGCCATCACGCCGGCGCAATGGCAGGCCGGTCTCGACACCGGGCTGATGAGTCCGGTGTCCTTCATCGAAGCCCTGTTGCCGGCGATGGTGCAGCGTCGCTGGGGTCGCATCGTCAACATCGCCAGCATCGCGGCGAAATATCCACTGGAACTTCGCATTCTCAGTGGCGCGCCGCGCGCCGCGCTGGTGAATTACGTGGGCGCCGTCGCGCGCCGCGTTGTGCCGGACAACGTGACATTGAATACGGTGCTGCCCGGCATGTTTCATACGGCCGCGGTGCATGACCAGTTCAGCGCTACAGCGCAACGCAATGGCACCACCTATGACGTCGAGGTGGCGAAGTTCGTCGAGGCCTACCAGATCCCCGCCCGCCGCTTTGGTGATCCGCGCGACATCGGCGCGCTGGTCACGCTGCTTTGCAGTGAGTATGCCGGCTACATCACGGGGCAGAGCATCGCGGTGGATGGCGCCACGACGCGCTCCACGTTCTGAGGCCGCAAAGCCGCAAATGGACGCGCGAACATCGAACATGCCGGTGAGCGGATCCCTGTATCGCAGGACGGTGTGGCGCCTGCTGCTGCCCATCGCCATTCTGACCTTCGTCAATTCCATCGACCGCATGAATGTGAGCTTCGCGGGGCAGCAGATGTCGCGCGATGTGGGTCTGACGCCAACGGACTTCGGCCTTGGCGTCAGCACGTTCTTTGTCGCCTACCTGCTGTTCCAGTATCCCCATGCGCTGCTGCTGCGGCGCCTGGGCATCCGCCTGTGGTTGCTGGTGTCGATGTCGGTGTGGGGTATCGCCGGAGTGCTGATGTCGCGGCTGCACGAGCAGACGGATTTCGTGATCGCGCGCTTTGTGCTGGGCGCTGCCGAGGCGGGTTTTGCTCCCGGCATGACCTGGTACATCAGCCAGTGGACGCCGCAGGCCACACGCGCACGCGCCATGGCCATCGCCCTGTCGGCCGTGCCCTTTTCGCTGGTGGTGGGTGGGCCGCTGTGCGGCTGGCTGCTGGGCATGACCAATCCGCTCGGACTGCAGCCCTGGCGCTGGATGTTCCTGGTATCGGCGGTGCCGAATTTCCTGTTTGCATTGCTGGGCGCGCTGTACTTCGTCGACCGGCCGGGCAAGGCGCGCTGGCTGGCAGGGGGCGAGGGCGCGGCGCTGGAAGCGCAGATCGCCTCCGAAGGCACCAGCCAGGCCACAGGCCTGGCGTTAGCGGTGGCGCTGCGCGACGTCCGCATCTGGCTGTGCTGTACGATCTGGTTCCTGGTGATGACAGGTTCGTATGCGCTGGTGTACTGGCTGCCGCAGATCGTGCGGCAACTGGACATTGCCAAGAGCGAGCTCATGATCGGCACGTTGAGCGCGCTGCCGCAGGCAGGCCTGGTGGCCGGACTTTTTCTCAACGCACGGCACTCCGATCGGCGCGGCGAGCGGCTGCGGCACACGGCGGGGGGTGCGTTGGTGGGTGGCCTTGCGCTGATGGCGGCAACGGCGTTGCCCGTGGGAATGGTGCTGGTCATGCTCGTCATTGCAGGCTTCGGCATCGGTGCGGCGCAGGGAGTGTTCTGGACCGTGCCGGCAGCGCTGCAGATCGGTGGCCGGCTGGTGCCTATCGGCGTGATCGCGGCCATCAACATGGCGGGCACAGCGGGCGGCATCGTCGGTCCATCGATGATGGGCGCGCTGGTGGAACGCTTCGGCAGTCATGCACCGGCCATCATGATCCTGGCGGGATTGCTGTTGCTGGCGGCGGTGCTGCTGGTCTTCTCAGGCTCGCGCCCCGCAGCGGGAATGCGGCGATGAATGCGGATCTGACTGGTGGCGCGCTGAGTCCGCCCGGACTTGAATTCGCGTTCCGCATCATTCTGGAATTCGATGCAGGCCCGCGTCTGCGTTTCGAGCCTGCGTTCAAGGGCGGGGGACGTCGCGGCTTCGTCGCCGTAAAGGGTGGCAGCATCGAAGGCCCCAGACTCCAGGGGCGCGTACTGCCGCAGTCGGGTGGCGACTGGCCACGATTGTGGCAGAGCGGGCTGGTGGAATTCGAAGCGCACTACCTGCTCGAGGCTGCGGATGGCACGCCCGTCTACATCCACAATCGCGGCCTGGCCTACGCCACGCCCGAAACGCTCGCGCGCATCGAAGCCGGCGAGGCGGTGGGGGCCGATGCCACGTACTGCCGCATCACGCCGCGCTTCGAGGTTCCAGCCGGTGCGCATGAATGGCTGGCGCGCACGGTGTTCGTCGGCACCGGCGAGCGGCGTGGCGCCAGGTCGATCTTCGACTACTACGCCGTCACCTGAGCGGACTCTGGGAGATCCGGTCCGCGGACAAGCGCTGACCGCGCATCGGTGTCCGGGAAAATCCGGCTCGATGCCGCCTCAGCGCAGTCCCAGCGGCGCGGAGTTGGTATCGCCGCCATGCTTGCCGAACTCGCGGCCCTGGGCCGTGCGGCGCCAGGCGAAGTAGGCATCCATGGCTTGAAGCTGTGCGACATTGTCATAGGGCTTCGCGCGCGGCGTGCCCTTGAACACCATGCGCTGCTGATCCTTGACCGTGAAGGGCGGCCACGTGGGCAAGTCACCACCGTTCGGATCACCGGTTTTCGCGAAGTTGGTCCAGTAGGCGGCCATGGCAGCGCTGATGCGGCGATCGGCGTCCGTCCATGGAAGAGGCGTCAGGTCCAGTTTCTGGAAAACATAGGGCAATTCCTGGCCGTGCGGCACGCCGGCTACATCGGCGTTGCGTGATTCGGCAGGATAAGGTGGGCGCTGATCCATGTAGTACACAAACGCCGGCGAGCCGCCGCGCGCGTTCTGGAGTCTGGCCCATACCCAGGTGTGCCAGCCGAATGAAGCCTCGCGCATTACATCGCGCGCGGCTTGCTTGATCGAGCCGCTGCCGTCCGCTGGATAGGCCTTGAGGATGCGATCGGCGAGCGGCCCGAAGCGCACTCGCGTGTCGGCTTCGAACTGCGCGCGCTCGGAGGTGCGCGAGAAGCTGGCCCCTTCATCGGAATTGATGCCAACGAGGATGGGTGTGTCGTGGTACTTGCCCTGCTCGTACAGCACATGCTGGTCATCGGGGATGACCCAGTGATCGAGCACCGGCCAGCCGATGCCACCGATGCCGCGCGACTGCGTCATCAATTCGCCCGCGCTCCTGGCGCGCAGCGCCTGGATGGTCGGTGCATTCACTTTGCTGGCCAAGGCCACGCCGGCCTGCTCGGCAATCGCCAGCGGCGGCAGGTTCTCGCCCGGCGCGGTGGGCGTGCGCACGGCGCCGAAGGATCCGCCGCTGTCGGAAATGGCGCCGTGGAACAGGCCTTTGGCCTGCGGCGCCACGGTCAGCATGCTCACCGCCATGGCGCCCGCGGATTCGCCCCAGATGGTGACCCGGTCCGGATTGCCGCCGAACGCGGCGATGTTCTGCTTCACCCACTGCAGGCCCGACACCATGTCGAGCAGCCCGTAGTTGCCGGAAGCCGCCACGCCATGCGCGCGGCGGTTCTCCGCGCTCAATTCCGGATGCGCGAAGAAGCCGATGACGCCGACGCGGTAGGCAATGCTCACAAACACCACGCCCTTGCTGGCGAGTGCGGCGCCGTCGAACAGCGCTTCGGAGGTGCGGCCGCCTGAAAAACCGCCACCATAGATCCACACCAGCACGGGCAGTTTTTCGCCGGGCTTCGCGGGCGTCCACACGTTCAGGTACAGGCAGTCCTCGCTGATGCCGGCCGCCAGCTTGCCATCGGCCTCAACCCGGCCCTGTGCGCAAGCTGGGCCGAACTGGTCAGCCTTGCGAACGCCGGTCCACGAGGCTGCGGGTTGCGGCTCCCGCCACCGCAGTGGCCCGACTGGTGGTGCGGCAAAGGGAATGCCGCGGAACACCCGCATGCCGGATTCTTCCGTGCCTTCGAGTTGTCCCTGGGCCACCTTCACTGGTGCGGCCTGCAGTGACAACGCGCTCGCGAGGGCGATGCCAGCGATCAACAGATGAGGCAAGTGTCGCATGAGAATCTCTCCAGGCCTTTTGCCGTACGCGGCCGGCGCAGGGCAGTGAATACCTCAGCGATGCGCGTCGAAGTAGTCGAACACCGCCGGCCACACCAGCGGCACCATCCCGCCGTGGTTGCCATCCACTTCCAGATACTGGAAGTCGAACTTCTTCTCGCGCAGGAATTTCGCCAGCGCGCGGCTGCCCGCCAGTGAAGGCGTCGCGCCGGTGCCCTCAGTCATGAAGATGGGCAGTGGACGGATACGTTCGAATGGATAGGTCTTGGCATCGACGAAGGGCCCCGACATCGGCGCGATCGCGCGCCAGCGATCCGGATAGCGCGCGGCCAGATGCCACACGCCGCCACTGCCCATCGAGTGCCCCGCAAGATAGGTGCGCGCGCGGTCGGCGCCGTATTCCTCGGTGACCACTTCCAGCGCGGTGATGACCTCCAGTTCGCTCAGCGCCAGCTCGCGCCGCCGCTGCGCTGTTACCGCCGCGATCTGCGCCTGCGCGGTGGAGGATTCGCCATACACCGCCGGCAGCCGCAGCGGATTGCCGTAGGCGCCCAGCGGCGTGAAGCCCAGCGGCGAGACCACGATGTAGCCGTGCTGCTCGGCCAGCTTGCGCAGCATGCCGTCGGCCATGTCCAGATAGGTGCTTTCGTTCGCACCGGCGCCATGCAGGAACAGCACGATGGGCAACGCGCTATGGCCATCCCACTTGCTGGGCACATACACGCGATAGGGCATCTGTTGGCCGGTGGGCGCAAACAGATATTGCCGATGCTGGTCGCCCGTGGGCCTGGCCGGTGGTGTCTGCGCCCAGCTTGCGGCCGCGGCGCAGAGAATCCATGCCAGCGCCAGCGCGCGGCGTGGACTTCGCAGGGTCTGCATGTTCATCCGGTGCTCGGCGGCAGAAAAATCAGGGGATCTTCTTCTTCTCCAGCTTCCACTTCGGGTCTTTGCACAGCCCGCAATCCTTGCCGACGAACAGGGCCTTGGCCTTTGCATCGCCGCGCAATTGCCACTGCAGCCAGTTCACGGCCACCTGCGCGGCCGCACCACCATTGGGCTGGAAGTACGTGCCACCGTGACCGGTTTCGATATTGGCCACCGCGATGGGCACGTGGTTGATCCGCTGGAAATCATCCATGCCATTCTTGTAGGCGATGTCGGTGGAGCCGCCGAGGATGTAGATCACCGGCGTATGGATATCCTTCAACGCTTCCTTGGGCACGTCCATGCCGGGCATGGCGTTGCCACCGGCTTCGAACAAGCCGGTGTTCTGGAATACCGCTGTGGCTACCCGCGGATCCTTTGCGGTTGCAATGGCCTGCACGCCGCCGCAACTGAAGCCGGAGACGGCGATCTGCTTCGGATCGATGCGGCCCTGGTACGGACTGCCGGCGCGGCCGTTTTCCTTCAGCGCCCAGTCGATGGCTTGCGTGAGCTGCGCTGCCGTCGTCTTGGGCGGTGGCAGCTGCCGCGGCTGGCCGCCGGGCGGCCCACCCGCCGGTGCGCCGGCCCCAGCGGCATTGGGCGCAGCGGCGCGGGGTGGTGCGCCCGGGCCGCTGAGGATCTTGCCGCTGGCGATAACCAGGTAGCCATGCGAAGCCAGTTCCAGCAGGTGAAAGCGTGTGCTCGCAGCGTCATCCGAGCAGCCCCCGTTGCCCCAGGCCACCACGCCCAGCTTCTGCTTGCCCATCGCGGCGATGTCGCGGGGGCGGTATACCGTGTGATCGGCCAGCGAGGGGTCTTCCTCCTTCATCGCTGGATATGGGCCGGTGCCCGGCGTATCGGGGCCGTCAGGGGCCCGCGGCGGCGCCTGCCCGTAGGCAACGACGCCCAGGATGGCGAGGACGGAAAAGGCCGAAAGGCACCGAAGCGCCGCAATCCGTGTGTTCATGAGGCCCCCATCGTTTTGGTTGACCAGATTGTAAACAAATTTACTATTCCGGTAGTACCGGCTGAAACCTGCCACTCCGCAGTCAAAGTCCCTTCTGCTGGACCGACCAGTCCGGGTTCTTGCATAGCGCGCAGTGGGGTCCGCTGAACAATTGGGCGGACTTGCTGTCGCCCTGGAGTTGCCAGCGCAGCCAGGCCACGGCGATGTTCGCGAACTCGCCGCCATTGGCATGCTTGTAGGTGCCTGCATGGCCTGAGCCATGACGCGAGCCGAAGAACACCGGCACTTGGTCCAGATGCGCCACATCATCCGCGGCGTTGATCATGGCGGGATCGATGCTGTCGCCGTTGATGTAGAGGGTGGGGCCATGGATCAGGGCCAGATCCTTCTTGGTGGTGCCCACCAGCAGCGTGCCATCGCCGGTGCGCATCTCGCCGCTGATCCATACGCCGGAGTTCCACATGCCCAGCGTCTTCACGCGTGGATCGCGCGCGGCTTCGAGGGCCAGGTTGCCGCCACAGGACATGCCCATCACCGCCACGGCCCCGGTGTCGATCCTGCCGGCCAGTGGCGATGCCTGGCGCGCGTTCTGGGCCTGGGCCCAGTCCAGTGCCTTGATCAGACTGGCCGAGGTGATGCGCGCCTGCGGATTGCCCGGCACCGGCGAGGAGCCGACCACCAGGAATCCGTACGAGGCAATGGTGGACAGAAAGCCCGCGAACTCCGTGCCATCGGCCAGGCATGCCCCATTGCCCCAGATCACGATGGGCAGTGAATGGCTGCGCGAAAACTTCTCCAGCTCGCGCGGGCGATGGATCTGCAGGCCGCGCGAGTCCGCCGGGCTCTCGGTGACGACCGGATATGGCCCGACTACGGCACGGGGTGCGCCCGCCTCAGGCAGTCCGATGCTCAATTGCTTGAGGTCGAAGGGCAGGGCGGGCTGTGCGGCCCGCAGGGCGGAGCAGGCCAGTGCAAGGGCGGCGATGATTGCTGCCGCCAGGAGGCCATGGCTGCTCGCATTGCGCATCTTGAGTGTGTTCATGAACGGGTCCTGCTGGTACTGACTGGAGAAATGGTAAGGCGGTTTACAATGCCGTGCGCGAAAATGGCGTTGCCGGCCGCGATTCAAGGAGGGGAAGTTGTCCACGAACAGCCCGACGCTCAAGCGTACCGCCATTGTTCTTTGCTGGGCCTTCGTTGCCGCACTGCACGCACAGACCCCGAAGGTGGCTGTGTACCGCAATCCAGACCTGCCACCTGAGCAGCGGGCCGCCGATCTCGTCGCGCGCATGACGCTGGAGGAAAAGGTGCTGCAGATGCAGAGCACCGCGCCGGCCATACCGCGACTGGGTGTCGCCGCCTACAACTGGTGGAACGAGGCATTGCACGGTGTGGCCCAGGGCCGCGCCACGGTGTTTCCGCAGGCCATTGGCCTTGCCGCGAGCTGGGATACCGATCTGATGCACCGCGTCGCCGATGCCATTTCCACCGAAGCGCGCGCCAAGTACAACGATGCGCTGACGCGTCCACCGCCCAGCGGGCCCGAAGCGCTGGCGACCCTGCCGGGTCGCACCGCCGGGCTGACCTACTGGTCGCCGAACATCAACATCTTCCGCGATCCGCGTTGGGGCCGGGGACAGGAAACCTATGGCGAGGATCCTTACCTGGCCGCTCGCATGGGTGTGGCCTTCGTCACCGGCATGCAGGGTAGTGATCCGCATTACCTGAAAGTGGTCGCCACCCCCAAGCATTACGCCGTGCACAGCGGACCGGAACCGCAACGCCATGAATTCGATGCACGGGTGAGCGAATACGACCTGGTCAATACCTACCTGCCGGCGTTCCGCGCCACGATGATGGAAGGCCGGGCGGGCTCGATCATGTGCGTATACAACTCCGTGGCCGGCGTGCCGGGCTGCGCCAGCCAGGATCTGCTGCAGAAGCGCCTGCGCGAGCAGTGGGGATTCGCCGGCTACGTGGTCAGCGACTGCGGCGCGGTGAATGACATTCAAGCCAGTCACCACTACGCCGCCACGCTGGGCGCGGCCGCCGTGGCTGCCGTTGCCGCGGGCACCGACCTGACCTGCGGCACCGAATACCGTTCGCTGATTGACGAGGTCAAGGCCGGCCGCATGGCCGAAGCGCAGATCGATCGCTCGCTTGTGCGACTGTTCACGGCGCGCCTGCGGCTGGGCATGTTCGATCCTCCCGATCGCGTGCCGTATTCGCGCATTTCGCTGACGCAGAATGATTCGCAGGCCCACCGCGAGCTGGCGCGCGATGCGGCGCGCAAGGCCATCGTGCTGCTGAAGAACGAGGGCGGTCTGCTGCCGTTGAGTTCGTCAGTTCACCGCATCGCCTTGATCGGCCCGTCGGCGGATGATCCGGTCGCGCTGCTGGGCAATTACAACGGCATTTCGTCGCGACAGGTGACGCCGCGCGAAGGCATCGAGCGGCAGTTCCCGCGCGTGGCGGTACGTCATGCGCTCGGTGCCACCTATACCGCGAGCACCTATGCATTGATCCCTGCTGAATTTCTCGGCACGCCTGCGGCGCGTGGGTTGCAGGCCGAATATTTCGACAACGCCGATCTGCAGGGCAAGCCCAGGCTGCAGCGACGTGAGCCGCGCGGTTACTTCGACATGGGCATGGAGGATCCTGCCGTGCTGGCGGCGGTTGGCCGCGAGAACTACTCGGTGCGCTGGAGCGGCACATTGACCGCGCTGACCACCGGCGATTACGACCTGACCGTGCGCATCGGCATGTGGAACCGCACGGCCTCGGCGCGCCTGTTCCTCGATGACCGCGAACTGGCCATCGAAAGCGGTCCGGCCACACAGTTGACATCCACGCAGCCGGCGGCACGGGCCGCACGGCCCTCACGCACGCGCGTGCGACTGGAAGCAGCAAAGCACTACGCCTTGCGCATCGAGTATCGCCAGCCCGGAGCAGGCGGGACCCTGCGCCTGGGCTGGATCCCACCCGCGGATGCCGCGCTCTCCGAGGCCATGGCAGTGGTGAAGGACTGCGACGTGGCCGTGGTCTTTGTCGGCCTGAGTTCGGAACTCGAGGGCGAGGAAATGCGCGGCGTGAATATCCCCGGTTTTCTCGGTGGCGATCGCACCTCGCTGGATCTGCCCGCGCCGCAGGAGAATCTGGTGAAGGCCGCCATTGCCACCGGCAAGCCCGTGGTGGTCGTGCTCACCAGTGGCAGTGCCATTGCGGCGAATTACGCGGCAGCTCATGCCGGCGCAGTGCTCACGGCCTGGTATGGCGGCGAGGAGACCGGCACGGCCATCGCGCAAACGCTGGCGGGTGCCAGCAACCCTGCAGGCCGCTTGCCCGTGACCTTCTACAAGAGCGTCGATCAGCTTCCTCCCTTCGAAAACTACGCCATGAAGGGGCGCACCTATCGCTACTTCAAAGGCGATGCGCTGTACCCCTTTGGTTTCGGATTGAGTTACTCGAAGTTCGAGTATTCAAACCTCGCCGCGCGCCGCGAAGGTCCGGGCGCCACGGTACGCATTGCGGTGAAAAACACCTCCTCGCGCGATGGCGATGAGGTGGTGCAGCTCTACGTGGGCGCGGGCGATGGCGCGCAAGCGCCCATTCGCAATCTACATGGCTTCCAGCGCGTGCATCTGCGGGCCGGTGAGAGACGTGAAGTGCGATTCACATTGCCGGCAGCCGATCTGCCGGCCTCGCCGGTCCAGATCAGCGTTGGTGGCGGTCAGCCCGCCACCAACGTGCCGCACCTGCGCGGCATGCTTTAGCCGTTTTGTTCCCGGCCGTGGTGCCGTCAATTCATGGCAGAGGCGAGATTTCTGCGCCATCGGCCCCATTTGAACCAGCCCGCGCACAGTAGCGCCGCCAGCGCGTTGCCAATGGGATAACTCCACCACAGGCCCACGGCGCCGAGGCTGGTGAAGGATGCCAGCAGCAGCGCCGAGGGCAACTGGAAGAGCCACTGCATCGTCAGCGAAAGGCCCATCGCCAGGCGCGTGCTGCCCGCGCCACGAAATGCGCCGTTCAATACCTGGGGCAGGGCAAGCAGGCCGAGAAATGGGCAGTAGATGTAAGCGAAAACCGAGGCATCGCGAATCAGCGTCGGTTCCCGGGGCGTCAAGGCGTGCATGATCCAGGGCACCAGTGGCAGCAGCGCCAGCCCGATGGCGGTGAATGCGCCCAGCGCAAGCAGCGACGCGGTGCGCACGGCAGCCACGGCGCGCTGTTCATGGCCCGCGCCCAGGTTCTGCCCCACAACAATGGCCGTGGCGACGGAAAGTCCCAGCATGGGCGAGAACCAGAAGAACAACAGGCGCGTACCCAGGCCGTAGGTGGCCAGTGCATGTGTGCCGAATCCGGCCGCCAGTGACATCAATATCACCGAACCAAAGGTTCTCGTGCCTTGCTCGATGGAGGCAGGCAGGGCCAGCCCCAGGTGCTGGCGCAAGTGGGCGGGGCGCGGTCGCAGGTGTGCGCCTTGCAGGCGCACCACCGACCGGCCGCGCAGCAGATGGGTCAATCCGATGCCCAATGCCAGCGACTGCGCGGTGAATGTGGCCAATGCCGCGCCACGCACGCCAAGACCGGGCCAGTTGCCGATGCCGAAGATGAGCCAGGGATCCAGCGCCGCGTTCAGCGCCACGCTGCAGGCCATCACGCTCATGACGTAGCGCACTTCACCTGCGGCATTGAGCATGGCCTGGATGGCCATGAACGCGAACATGGGGATCAGCGCACAGTAGCGGATGCGCAGGTAGCCGATGGAAAGCTCCGCGATCGACGGCTCCACGCCGATGGCATGCAACACCTGTGGGGCCAGCAGCTGCCCGATGGCCATGAAGCAAAGCGCCATCGCGCCCACCATCAACAGTGTCTGCCCCGCGATGCGTCCCAGCTCGGTGCGATGCCCCGCGCCGGCGTGCTGTGCCATGAGTACGGCGCCCGCGGTGGACAATCCGCTGCCCAGTGAGATCAACACTTCAAACAGCGGCCCGCTGGCCGCGACGGCAGCCACGGAAGACGCGCCGAGGCGTCCCACGAACAACGTGTTGACCAGCTGGTAGGCTGACTGCAGCAAGTTGGCGCCGGTGATGGGCAACGCCACGCGCAGCAGGATGGGCACCAATGGCCCCTGCGTCATCGACACGGCTTTTGGCATCGCGCTAGTCGACGCGTTTCTTTTCCACGATCCAGGCCTTGTTCGTGCACAGCCGGCAATCTGCGCCCACAAAGGTGCGTGCCGCGCTGGCATCGCCGCGCAACTGCCAGTCGAGCCAGGCGACGACGACCCGCGCTGCCTCGCCACCATTGGGCTGCCAGTACGTGCCACCATGGCCCACGCCCTGCAGATTCGCCAGCACCACGGGTACATGCCCGATGCGACGAAAGTCATCCTTCGAATTGCCGTAGGCCACGTCACTCTCGCCCCCGATCACGTACAGCGTGGGCGTGTGCAGGGCCTGCAGTGCGGACTTGCGCACGTCCATTTCGGGAATGCCGGCGCTTTCGCCGTCATTGAACAGGCCGCTGTTCATCATGACCAGGGTTTTCACGCGTGGATCCGCTGCCACGCGCATCGCCTGCGCGCCGCCGCAGCTGTAGCCCGATGCCGCAATGGCGCTGGTGTCGATGCGTCGGTAAAAAGGACTCTTCGGATCGCTGTTCTGCGCCACGGCCCAGTCGATGCCGGCGAGCAGATCCTTGTAGCTGCTCTTCACGTTCAACTGCGCGGACTGGCTCGAAGGCGCCGGCCGCGACGGTTGTGTGGCGCCCGGGCCGCTGCGGATCCGGCCGGGGGCTATGGCCAGATAGCCATGCGAGGCCACTTCGAGCAGATGCAGGCGCGAGCTGGCGCCATCATCGACACATGCCCCATTGCCGAACAGGTAGATGCCCAGCCGGGTGCCACCCATGCCGGCAAGATTGGCGGGCCGGTACAGCACATGTTCCGGCAGCGAGGCGGGCTCCTCTTTCATCGCCGCAAAGCGGCCGGTACCCGGCGTGTCGGGCATGCGATCGTGCCGGGCACGTTCGGCCGCTTCCTGTGCGCGCTGTGCTTGGGTCTGCGCGGGCTGTTGTGCCGCCCACGCGCAGGACAGCATCAACCCACCGATCAACCAGGCGCCCGACGCGCGATGCGATTTACGCATGTGATTACCCCTCGATGGATGGTGAAGCTTGCACCGCTTCGAAACTGAAAGTACAAGGTGTGGACAGTGATCAGTCTTGCACAATGTGCAAGCGCACGGGGAGACTCCATGGACGATCTATTGCTCCGAGTCACGCGGCGGCAAACACTGCTGGGCGCCGCCGCACTGGGCGCGGCCGCCGCATTGCCTGGCGTTGCGACGGCGGCACAATCGGGAATCGCCGCTACCATCAATGCCGCGGTAGTCGGTCCCGCCATCTCACCTTATATCTACGGTGGCTTCCTCGAGCATTTGCGCGGTGTCATCACCGACTGTTTCTGGAGCGAGCTGCTCACCGACCGCAAATTCTTCCACTCGGTTACCGCGGGGCCGCCGCCACAGCCGCCCGCACCGGGCGCTCCCGTCGGAGCGCCGCGACGCTGGCGGCCGATCGGTCCCGACTCGGCCATCGCCATGGATGCGCGGACGGCCTATGTGGGCGAACATTCTCCGGCGATACAGCTCGCCACCGAAGCGCGCGGCATCGCGCAGTCCGGTCTGGCGCTGGTCGCGGGCGGGAACTATGTCGGCCGTCTGGTGCTCGCTGCCGAGCACGACACGGACGTGGCGGTATCGCTGATCTGGGGCGCGGGTGCCGCGCAAAGACAGACGCTGCGCGTGATGGCATCGAACGACTGGCGCACTGTGCCACTGCAATTCTCGTCCGGTGCCGACACGAATGATGGCCGCATCGAGATTTCCGCGATGGGAAGTGGAACGCTGCGAATCGGCGCCGCCTCCCTCATGCCGGCGGATCATCTCGGCGGGTTTCGCGCCGACACCGTAGCGCTGATGCGTGAGATGGACTGCAAGATCCTGCGCCTGCCGGGCGGCAATTTCATCTCCGCCTACGACTGGAAAAACACCATCGGCGATCCGGACCGGCGACCCCCCATCCTCGACCCGGTGTGGAATGCCGTGCAGCAGAATGATGCGGGCCTGGATGAACTGCTGAACCTGTGCCGGCTGGTGAATGCCGAGCCCTACTGGTGCGTGAATACCGGTTTCGGCGAGCCCCGCTCGGGCGCCGAACTGCTCGAGTACGTCAACGGACCGGCCAGCAGCGAATGGGGAGCGAAGCGCGCCGCCAACGGCCATCCGGAACCCTGGCACGTGAAGTACTGGAATATCGGCAACGAAATGTACGGCAACTGGCAGTTCGGCCAGATGGCGCGCGACCAATACAACATCAAGCACAACCTGTTCGCCGATGCCATGCGCAAGGTCGACCCGTCCATCTACATCGTGGCCCCCGGCGGCTTCGCCGACGAGATGACCACGGGGCAAGGCCTGGTGATCCCCGGCCAGTTCAAGGTCGAAATCGGCTCGGCGCGCGACTGGGCCTATGGCATGTTCAAGAACAGCTCGGGCCGGTTTGACGCGCTGGCCACGCACGCTTATCCGGCGGAGAACAAGCGCTACGACTACACCGCCGGCAAGCAGTTCGACGTGAAGCAGAACCTGAACGAATGGGCGCGCCAGATGGCCGACCGCGTGGGCACCATGGTCGACTGCTGGGAGGACTACAAGAAGCTCTTTCCCAAACTGGCGGATGGGCAGGTCAAGGTGTTTTTCGATGAGTGGGCGTATCACTTCCAGGGCGACCTGAAAGGCTCGCTGGCCATCGCGCTGGCGCTGCACGAATTCTTCCGGCACACGGACTTCATCGACATGGCCGGATACACCATGGCCACGGCCTGGCTGGATTTCGACCGCACGCGCTCGGTGATCAGCGCCAAGGGACGTGTCTTCCAGCTCTATAGCCGGCACTTCGGCAAGTGGCCACTGGCCGTGAACGGAAACTCGCCCGTGCCCCCGCCACGATATCCCGTTGGTGGGGACCAGCCACGAGTCAATACGGGCAGCGCCACATGGCCGCTCGATGTGTCGGCCGCGCTGACCGCGAACCGGCGCGCGCTGGTGCTGGCGGTGGTCAACGCCACGGAAGAATCCCGCACGCTGGACGTGGCCTTCGAGGGCTTCAGGCCCCATCGCAGCGGCCGCCGTTGGCGGCTCACCGGCGCCAACGTCGATGCCGTCAATCGTGTGCGACGCCCGCCGGAGGTGCTGGTTACCGAGGAGCCTTTCCGTGCAGCGCAGGCGCTGAGCATCGCGCCGATCAGCGTGGAATTGTTCGAGTTTGCCGCGACCTGAAGCATCCAGAAGCGGGCGGCGCGCAGCGATGTCGTGTGGGACGCGGCTCGCTCATTTTCACGGAGTGCATGTGGGGCCGAGGCCCCGGGGAGGATTCATGGTGAATGCGAATTACGCTGTCCGTATGGGCCTGATGGCATGGCTGATCCTTGCGGCTGGCTGTGGTCCGGCAAAAGAGCAGGCCGCCTCATTGCAGAACTACGTCGATCGCCAGGCCATCGAGACCACGCTGGTGCGCTATTCGACGGGCCTGGATACTTTCGATCCGGATCTCTACGCCTCGGCGTTCACTGAGGATGCCGAGTTCACCATGCAAGGCAAAGTCTTTCGCGGCCGCGATGAGATCCGCAAGATCATCAGCGACATGAAGGCAGGCCGCGTCGAGCGGGCAGCAGACAAGGACCCGGCCAACGATCCGCCGCCGATCATGCATCACGTGATGACCAACGCCGTGATCGACATCGTCAGCGCCGACACCGCCCGCCACCACTGCTACTGGATGACCGTGTCGGGCGGCCCTCAGTTGAACAGTTTCCGCGTGGCGGCCGAAGGTCGCTATGAAGATGAACTGGTCAAGCGCGGCGGCCAATGGCTGATTCACCGCCGCAAGATCCTGGAGTAGCAACATGACACGCCACGGGCCTGCCTTCACCGCCATCGCAATCATCCTGGCCTGCGCAACCGCGTCTGCGGCCGGTCCGGTACAATCCGCAGCCGGGCATGTGGAAGCTGCCCGCCGTGCCGCTGGTACCGACCACGGCTTCATCTTCGGCCGCCTCTGCGAGGATCCGATCCGTACTGTCAAGGCGGCACCCGCGGTGGGCGAAGTGCCGGCCGAGCTGCCGGGCAAGGATCCCAACCGCAAGTGGTACGCGGAACCGGCCCGCGTTTTCGACGATCTGTTCTTTCTGGGACAGACGGGGTTTTCGGTGTGGGGCCTGCGTACCAGCGGCGGCATCATTCTGGTGGATTCGATCTTCGACTACTCCGTCGAGGACGAGGTGGTCGGCGGCCTGCGCAAGCTGGGCATCGATCCGGCCGAAATCCGCTATGTGATCATCAGCCACGCGCACGGCGATCATTCCGGCGGCGCCGGCATCCTGCAGCAGCGTGGCGCGCGCGTGGTCATGTCCGAGGCAGACTGGCAGCTTTACGAACGGGGCAGCGACAAGGTCAAGGCCAAGCGCGACATCGTCGCCACCGACGGCATGTCCATCACGCTGGGCGGCACCACGGTGCGTGTATACCTCACGCCGGGCCATACCCACGGCACCCTTTCCACCGTGCTGCCAGTCCATGACAACGGCAAGGCGCGCACCGCGGTGCTGTGGGGCGGCACGCTGTTCAATTTCAGGGACAGTCCGGATGATCCGCGGGATGCGCGCCTAAAGCTGTATGCCGAATCTGCCGCGCGCTTCGGCCAGGTGGCGCGGGCGGCGAATGCAGACATCCTGCTGTCGAATCACACGGCATACGACGGCACCACGGTGAAGCTGCCCGCGCTCGCAAACCGCAAGCCCGGCACACCGAATCCTTATGTGATCGGTCCCGACGCGGTGCAGCGGTTTTTTGTCGTGGCCGAGGAGTGCGCCATCGCCGCACGCATGGCTGCGGCGCAATAGGCAACGCTGAACACCATGGCCGCAACTGGACTTATACCCCGCGCGCGAATTGGCCCTACAGCCTTCTTGATGCACTCCGTATTGTGCCGCCCACACGAGCCGATCGGCCCGTACATGACAAAAGAAGGGGTGGATCGTGAAGGGAATTCAAACAACGCGGTCGCGCGGTATTGCTGTGGCCGTTGCCTTGGCTATCGCCGCGGGGCCGGCGCTGGCGGCGCAGCAAGCCGGCCAGGCAGAGGATGGGGAACTGGGCGAAGTGGTGGTCACCGGCTCGCGCATCGCGGCCAGTGTGGGCATGAGCACGCCAACCCCGGTGACGGCGGTTACCGTGGACGAGCTCGCGGCGCTGTCCCCCAGCACGCTGATATCGGCGCTGAGCCAGCTGCCGCAGTTCTACGGCAACAGCAACAATGACGTGCGCAGCGGCTTCTTCGGCTCGGGTGGCTCAGGCAACCTGAACCTGCGCGGCCTGAATACCGGAGGCCAGTCCGGCCGCACGCTGACGCTGTTGAACGGGCGGCGCGTCGTTCCCGGCACCGGCATCGGCACCGTCGACATCAACATCCTGCCGTCGGCGCTGCTCAAGCGCGTGGACACGGTGACCGGCGGCGCGTCGGCCGCGTACGGCACCGATGCGGTGGCGGGTGCGGTGAACTTCATCGTCGACACCGAATACACCAGCTGGCAGGTCAATGCGCAGGCCGGCACGACCGGCCGTGGCGATCACGACAACATGCTCTATTCGGCCGCCTGGGGCGGCGATCTGGGTGACCGTGCCCATGCGCTGCTGAGCGCGGAGTACTACCACGCGGATGAGGTGAAGAAGTTTGGCGGCCGCGGCTGGTACAAGGTTACAGCCTCGTACCCAATCCCAACACCTCCAACTCGACGCCGCGCCTGCTGGCGCTGCCCAATGTGGTGCCGTCCCTGGCGACGTTCGGTGGACTGATTGCTGCCGGCGTGCCGACCACCTCGGCCCTGTATCGCCGGTACTTCAACCCGGATGGCTCCATTTCCCCGTTTGTGCTGGGCGTGGGCACCGCCACCGGTGGTCACTCCATTGCCAATGGCGGCAGTGGCGATGACTCAACGCTCGACCTGTCCATCCTGGCCCCGGAGGCGCAGCGCGCCAATGCCTTCGCCTATCTGAGCTTCGATGTCACGCCCAATCTCAAGGTGTTCGCGCAGGGACTGGCCGGCCAGAGCAGGATCGACCAGCCCGACCACGCGGGTCGCTTCGCGAACGTGGCGGGCATCGACACGCGCATCACCATCTATCGGGAGAACGCCTTCCTGCCGGCGGCGGTGCGCCAGATCATGGTCAATGAGAATCTGGCTTCGTTCCAGATGAACGACGAGGGCGCGCACGAGGGCCTCGCGCTCCCCCGTCGCGAGGCCCACCACCGTCACCACGACGATCGCGGCAAGGGTGGCGGGTACGACGACGACGCGGGGCAGCAGGCGGGTGTGCCAGTCGATCACGGACAGGGCGACCGCGACCGGGGTCAGCGGCACCAGCCACAGCAGCGGCCAGTCGAGCCCGGCGGCCGCGCCGCGCAGGGCCCCCGCCGCGGCCGACAGCAGCGCGCTGCGCCACGCGAGACCCGGCTGGGCGGCGATGTCGGCGTAGAGCATCTTGGGGGGCTCGTCGGTGGGTGGCGCGTCCTCCGCCACCTGCTTCGGTGCGGGCTCCGGCACGCGCGCGACCAGCCGCGGGACCAGCAGGCCGCCCAGCCCGGCGAGCAGGGCCGCGACGAGCGCGGCGAGCGCAGGGTCGGTGAGGGTGTCGGTCACGGGGTCATTCAACCGGCATGGCGCGCCGCAAGGGCGCGTTCGCCCGCTTCTCTCAGCACCTCGCCCGCGACCGTCCGTCCGGTGAACAGCTCGACCTGCAGCACCGCCTGGTGCACGAGCAGGTCCAGGCCGCCGACGACCGTGCGGCCCGCCGCCGCGGCGACGAGGGGCGTGGGCCACGGGTCGTACAGCACGTCGAAGACGACCGGCACGTCAGCGCAGCTCGCGACCAGCTCGGGCGTCTGAGCCGA
>Ga0164241_10002286_pt1 | contig 21131 bp, 19 predicted proteins | sample OricomyardsoilBY_FD_108780 | JGI IMG/M metagenome (GOLD analysis project Ga0164241, IMG submission 108780) | Backyard soil microbial communities from Emeryville, California, USA - Original compost - Back yard soil (BY) | ecosystem: Environmental > Terrestrial > Soil > Unclassified | place: USA... | reverse complement strand
CTCGGCGACCACGTGCGGGCGCGCCGCCACTTCACGGACGGCGTGGAGAAGGTCGTCCTTCACGACGCCGTGAGCGGCGCGCTCGTCATGCTCGACGAGCGCGCGCTCGCGATCGCGCTCGCCGCGGACGGGACACGCGATGTGGGTGGGATCGTGCTTTCGGTCGCGCGTGCGGGCCTCTTCGAGCGACGCAGCGTCGTGACCGCCGTCCTCGAAGAGCTCTCCCAAGCCGGCCTCTTGGTCGACGGGATCGGCGCGGCGTTCGAGCCGTCCGGCGCCCCGCAGACGACGCTCACACCGCTCTCTGGCGAGAGCGCGACGCGCGCGCTCGTGCGCTTGCCGAACTACACGTTTCGTTGCAGCGGGAGCGGTGGCTGCTGCGTTCAATACGGAACGCTGGCCCTGACCGAGGGCGACGTCGTTCGAGCCCGTCGGGCGGGCCTCGCGACCCTCCCGGGAGACGACGCAGAGCGTCGCGTGCTGCTTCCGTTGTTTGGCGCGCACGATCGCGGGCGCTCGGCGATGACGCTCGTCGACGGCGCGTGTCTTCAGCTGACCCCGGGTAAACGCTGCGGTCTCGAAGAGCGGGGCGGAGCGGACGCGAAGCCGGTCGCGTGCTCGACGTATCCAGCGATGTTCGTCGACGACGGCGTGGAGCTGCGCGCGGGCGTCTCGCTCGAGTGTGCGTGCGTGTTCGAGAGCATCGGCGCCACGGATGGCGCGAGCCTTTCGCCGGAGAGCTGGACGACGGCGGCAGATCTGCGACCTGGCATCGCGGTGCGCGTCTTGCCGGCCCTCGTAGCGCTCACGGCCGAGCGCGGCGCGACGCGCGAAGAGGTGTCGGCTTGGTCGCGCTCCCTGGGAGACGTCGATTGGCTCGAGGGCGACGTCGATCCTGCGGCGATCGCCCTCACGGTGGCGGCGCGTCTGCGGACGGACGGGCTCGAGCTCGACGCGCGCGCTGCAGTCGCCGACGTCGCCACGCTCGAGTTCGCCACGATTCTTCCGCGCGTCGCGGCACACGCGGAGCTCTTCGCGTCGGCCAGCGTGAGCTCCGCTTCGTGGCGTAGCGAGAAAGACCGCACGCGGCGCATGCGCGAGACGCTCGCGGTCGTCGCCTCGAGAGCGGCGAGCTCCGATGCGCTCGCCGCCAGCGTCGCGGCCGACGCGTCGCTTCGTGAGAGCGAGCGCTTCGCGCTCCGCGCCGCGTTGTTCGGCCACGGGTTGGTCGGCGGCGCGCCGCTCGCCGATGGCCTCGTCGATCTCGCGGCGCGGTTCTTCGTTGCGCGCGCACTCGGACAGACCGATCTCGGTCATCCGCTCGCCGTCGTGATGGCGACCCTCGGGGGGACGTGATGCTTCAGCGGCTCCTGCCTCGATTCTATCCGCTGCCGGACCATCGACCGCGCCAGGCCGCGCTCCCGAAGGGGGACGCGCTCCGCATTCGCTGGCTCGGAACGGCCGGGCACGTCGTGTCGACGGCGACGACGACCGTCCTGCTCGATCCGTTCGTGACGCGGCCATCGATCCGCGGATTGCTCCGCCCGATCGAACCCGACGTGCTCGCGATCGAGCGTTGGATCCCTTCGCGCGTCGACGCGGTGCTCTTGGGACACAGCCACTACGATCACTTGCTCGACGCGCCGCGCATCGCGCTCCTCCGAGGCAGCAAGATCGTCGGGTCGGGCTCGACGGCCGCGTTCGCGCGTGCGTCCGGCGTCTCGGAGTCGCGCATCGAGATCGTCCCCCCGAGCGGCAGGACGCTCACGGTGGGCGATCTCGAGATCACCTTCGTCCCGAGTCGACACGGACGCATCCTCTTCGGAGACGTCCCGTTCGATGGGGAGGTCACGGCTCCGCCCGCGCTTCCGGCGCGTGCGTTCCGCTACCGGATGGGTGGCGCGTTCGGGATCCTCATCCGCGCGAAGGGCCGCAGCGTCTACCACAACGGCAGCGCCGATCTCGTGGACGCAGAACTCGGTCGGCACCGCGCAGACGTCGTCCTCGTGGGCCTCGCGGGTCGAAGCGCGACGCGGAACTACCTAGAGCGCATGATCGCGTTGCTCGATCCCGCCGTGCTCGTCCCGACGCACCACGACGCGTTCTTCGGCCCCCTCGAGCTCGGCGAGCGTCTCTTGCCTGGCGTCGACATGGACGGCTTCTTCACCGAGGCTCGGCAGCTGAAGAGCTCGGCGCGGATCGTGACGCCGCTCTATCGAGACGAGATCGTCGTGCCGCTCGAGGGCGACGCGCGCGATCTGGTGGTCGTATGACGGACGCGCCGATCGCCGCCTGGCGCGTCGCGCGTGAGGACGACGATGAGGCCGTAATCGCCCTCGGCCTGGCGCTCTACGACGAGGATCCGTCACCGGAGCCGATCACCGCTCTGCAGTTCGAGCGAACGCTCGCGATGTTTCGGCGGGAGCCGTGGCGCGGGCGAGCGCTCGTCGTCGAAGCGGGGGGCGACATCGTCGGCTACGCGCTCCTCGTGTCGTTTTGGTCGAACGAGCTGGGCGGTGAGGTGTGTGACATCGACGAGCTCTACGTGCGGCCGACGCATCGGTCCCGTGGTCACGGTTCGGCGCTGCTCGAGGCGCTCGGCCGCGGCTCGACGCTCTGGCCGAGCGACGCAGTCGCCCTCGCGCTCGAGGTGACGCCGGACAACGCACGGGCGCGCGCCCTCTACGAGCGGCTCGGCTTCGCAGGGAAAAACATCGGCCTGCGGCGCCGAATCGAGCGCTGACCTGGCCACGAGTGGGTGCGAAGCGCGCTGCGCGCCTCGCCTCAGCAGCGTTTCGACGGACGAAAATCGACCGTCGTCGGCATGGAACCGAAAAGGATCCGACTTCGCCGCGTTCCACTCGTGAACGCCGCACGGTTCGGCGCCCTTCACCATGATCTCCACCCCCCGTGAACGTCTCGCTGCCCACCTGCAGCGGCATGCCCGAACGCTGCACCGCATCGCGTGCGGCTTCGGATGTCAGCGCGACGCCGACGACGTCGTGCAGACGCTTTATACGCGGTGGTGGAAGCGGCTCTCGGCCGATCCGAGCTGGACGCCGCCCGAGACGCACGTCGAGCTCTTCGTCTGCGCCAAGAACGTCGTGATGGATCTCGCCGCGATGGAGTCGCGCCAGCGCGCTCTCCTCGAGGGGGTGCCTCGTCCGATCTCCTCCGGCGTTCGGCCAGACGACGCGCTCCACGCATGCGGACGCCTCGAGTGGATCCTGGGGCGAATGCCGGCGCATCTGTCGGAGGTGCTGCAGGCCGCGCTCGCCTCGGGACGGCGCGACGATCGCGAAGTGGCGAGCGAGCTCGGTATCTCGACGGCGACTTTCACGACGCGGCTCTTCAAAGCCCGTCGAGCCGCCGAGGATCTCGCCACGCTCTACGACACCCTGCCGAGCGACGAGGCGTCGCTCCTCGCGTCGCTGCGCTACGGGGACCGAACGCGCAGCGAGATCGCGCGCTCGCTCGGTCTCACGCTGGACGAGCTGTCCGACCGCTGGGGCGCCGCGCTCGACGCGCTGCAGCTCACGCGCGGGAGGGCGTCATGAGCGCCGGAGACAAGCGAGGCCGCGGCCGCGAGCACGGGCTCGTTCTGCTTCGCGGCGGGCTCGACGTCGAGCTGCCCGAAGCAGCCCCGCGCGACGCGCAAGCCGAATGGGAGGGCTTCTGTCGTCGCATCGGCTGGGACCGAGAGGCGCCGACGCTGCCGGGAGACTACGAGAGCGAGCTCTTCGAGCGCGTGCTCGGCGCGGGGAGCACTGGGGCGCCAGTCGTAGCGCGGTGGACCGACGAGCCGTCTGTGGGGGCCCGGACGGGGCGAGCGCTTCGTCGCGGCGCAGCGGTCGCGTTGCTTCTGGCGCTCGCCGCGGCCGCGGTGTGGGCGCTGCGCGTCCGTAGCGATGCGCCCCCGGTCGCGTCGCCCGAAGCTTCCCCGGAGATCGCGCCCTGGATCCCGCGTTCGTCGACCCCGTCTTTCGACGCCGCGCCCGTCGACGACAGAACGCCAGAAGAGAGCACGCCCGCTCCAGGTCCGAGCGCGCCCCCCGCGCCGACGGAGCCGCGCTCCGGTGCGCTCGTGGCCGTGCGTCGGGTACAGCCCTCCGTTCGGACGCGACCTGCGTCGCGGGTGCGCGAAGCAGACGCGACGGCTCACCCTGCGGGTGAACCGTCGTCCCCGGTCGCGAAGTCTGTCGAGAACGCGGCGCCGAGCTTGGCGGACGACGAAGCGGCGCCCGAGGAAGGCGCGGCGCTCGTCGGCGTGCTCGCGCAGAGCCCGCTCGGCGCGGCGCCGCTCGCGACTGGCCCGCGTATCGACACGCCACCACCCATCGAGCACGTCGATGTCGCGCGCGAGCGCGCTCGACCTTCGTGGTCGCTCGCGCCGAGCGCGTCACGCTGGGTCGGCTTCTCTGCGACGCCAGCGTCGCCTTCGACGGATTTGGGAACGCGGAGCGGTCTCGGGGTGATGGCGCAGGTCGACTTCGGCGTCGCGCTCGAACACCTCTGAGCGACAGAGCCCCATCCTCGGATGGGCGTGAAACCCGCATCTTGCGACGCGTCGCGTGTCGCTCTTTGAATCGAGGCGAGGACGATGAGACATCGGCTCTTCTTGGCCATGGGCTTGGGGCTGCTCGGAACGACCGGGTGCGCCACTGCAGAGAACGTTTATGGGCACACCGCGCGTTATTCGCCCGCATTCCACGGCTACGTGATGGCGCAAAAGGATGGCAGCGACGATCCGGCGCCCGACGACACCGTCCTCTTACTTCGCGATCCCATCACCGGGGACAAACTGCAGTGTCGCGAAGAGGTCGAAACTTGGCGAGAGCTCCACGAGGACCTGGCAGAAGATCTGGTCGCCGACGACAACGCGGCCATCGCCGCGACCGTGACCGCTACGGCCCTCTTTGCGCCGCTCGTCGCGCTGCATCCGGTCGGCGCTCTTCTGGTGGTCGAGGCCCAGTCGACCGGCGACATGATCTACGACGATGCGCGGACGGCGACAGGACGCGAGCTCTTTGCGCACGGAATCAGTCTCTTTCGCAGAGAGCGCTTCGCGCAGGCGATCCCCATTCTCGAACGTGCCCTGGCGAAAGATGGCTCTTTGGGTGTCTGGGACGAGGCGTTGCTCTATCTCGGACTCTCGTACTCGAAGACGGGCGACGTCGAACGCGCGCGGCTCACGCTCGAGCTCTTCATCACACGCAGCGGAGCCCGCGACGTCGACGCGTATCGAACCGCAGAGGCCACGCTCGCGAAGCTGGGTGACGTGGCTCCGACCTGTCAGTCGAACGAGCCAGTCGAGCTGCACTGGTGAACGCGCGGGGCGGCCGATGGCGTCGGTCGTTCGCGGGTGCGGTCGCCCTGCACGCGGCGCTCATCGTCGTCTCGAGCCTCTTGCCACCGCCCGCTCCCACGCGGTTCATGCCCGCCCCCGCCGCGCCCTCGACGAAGGGCGACCTCGAGCTCGAGATCCTGCGTCCCCCGGAGCGGCGTGAGGTCGCTCGCCCCACGCTGCCGCAGGCCGCCCCGGCGGCGCCGCTCGGGGTGGTGGTCCGCACGGGGCGCGCTGCGCCGGCTCCCCAGCAGGGACCTGTCGAAGCGTCGCCCTCGACGGCCTCCGACGAAGCGGGCGCGTCCGAGGGGCCTTCGTTCGAGCCAGACATCGAGCCCGGCCTTCGTCTTCCTCCCGCCCTCTCTCTGTCGGCGAGGCTCGAGCGCGCAGGCGGAAGCGAGGGGGCCCCGGCGCCGACGCGACCCCCTTCGCCGCGCGCCGTCACCGCCGAGGACACAGAAGAGGCAGTTCGCTCGGCGGTGCGATTGGCCGATCGCGAGCTCGGGCTCGGCAATCCACAAGAGGGCGTGGTCGCTCGCGTCGTCCAAGAGATCGGCCGTGCGACCGGCGTGCCGAGCGGGACGCACTTCGTCGTCCTCGTCGCGATCGACCGACGCGGCATGGTCGTCGACGCGTCCATCCAGGGAGACGCCGCCGGGGACGCGGTTTGGGCCGATACGCTGCGTGCCATTCGCGGGAGACTCGCTGAAAAGCCGGTCCCACTCGGTCCCGACGAGCGGACGCGCGGCGTCGTGGTGCGCGTCGAGGCGACGCTGCTTCACATCTATCCGTCGGGCTCCGACAAGCGCGTTCAGCTCGGCGATTGTCCCGTGATGCCGCGCATTGGAGGCGAAGAGCCGGCTCCTTTCGTCACGATTGGCGGCGTCCTCCATGGGGATCGTCCGCACGGGACCTGCGTGCTCGGCGACGTGGCCGACGCGGCCGGCTTGAAGACGATCACCGTGAGGACGACGACGGCGTCGATCGGCCCTCGGGATCCGCCGCTCCCTGCGAGCAACTACCCAGTTCCACCTCCCAAGAGGTTGGTCATCGGCGTCATGGACATCATCGGGGCCGTCATCGACGCCGCGAACGAGTGACGATCGCGGCGCGCTCGTGGGCGGACTACGGCGGATCAGGCGCCGGGAGCTCGATCGTTCCTGGGGATACGCCCACGGTCACGACGACGTCGCTCGAAGACTTCGTTCGCTTCTGCGCCGTGAAGAGGAACGTAAAATCTTCGAAGCGGATGACGCTGGGCTCTCTCGGTTCGAGGGCCCCAGAGGGGCTGTAGACGGACTTGTTTCCCTTCTCGAGCGGCGCATCGGGCTCGGCGAGGAACCGCGCGGCGAGAGTAATCGATCGCTTTCCGTCGTCGCCTTTGCCTGAGTAATAGACATAGAGGATCTTGCGTCCCTCTGCCGAGGTCGCCACGGTGGCCGCGGGCGACGCCACGCCGCTTGCATCGAGTGAGCCACTCGGGCCGTGGGTGAGCGCGGGCTCTTCGAGGACGTCCCAGGCGATGCCGTCGGTGCTCTTCGCCTCTCCTATAGCGGCCGCGCCGCCCTGCGTCGCCTCGAAGAACAATCGGTAGCTCCCATTCGGGAGCGTCACGACGGACGGGCTTCGAGGCGGTCCGTCCGCCCATGGGACGCTGGCGATGACCGGTGCGTCTCGGGATGTGAACGATTGGCCGTCCTCGCTCTCGGCCAAGCCAATGCCACCGGCGGCCGAATAGTAGAGGCGTCGACGAGCGCCGTCGGCGATCACACTGGGCGCGCCGACCGTGCCGCCTTCCCAGGCTTCGGTCGCCGTGAGCATCGTCACGGGCATGCGGTCGAAGCTGCGTCCATCGAGCGCCCCGACGCGCACGATCGAAGTGGGATTTGCGTCGGCGCCGGCGTCCTCGTCGCTCGCGGCGAAGTATCCCTCGACCTCGAGCGTCGACGGATCGCCGTCGATGTCGAGGATGCAAGGGTCTCGCAGGCTCGTCTTTTGGACGTCCATCGCGAACGGCGCGGCGCGGCCTTGACCGAGCTCGCCTGGGCCGAGCAGTCGGAACGGCCCCGCCCGCGCCGAAGGCGGATTGTCGAGCCCGGGCGCGCCATCGGCGAGGGTCGCGCAGCCGGCAGCCGCGACCATGGCGAGTGCGCCGAAACGAACGCCGAGCCGAGCGGGCCACACCCTGCGCGACGTCACTGGAACACCCCGCCCAGGGTTCCGCCGACGTTCACCTGTTGACCGCTTACGTGGTAGTCGCCGACCAGGTTCGCGGCGCTCTGCTTGAGCATCGTACGCTCTGGAAAGACGCTGACCGCTGCGTGCATGTCGAAGGTGACGTGCGCGACGGGGACCTCGATTCCAGCGCCCACGCTCATCGTGTGTCGGTCTGCGTCGATGAAGTTCGTCTCGCCAGTCTGCGGCGGGACGGGCGTACGCTCGTAGGAATAGCCGACCCGCACCGGCACCTTCACGACGGGGTCGCCGTCCGAATCGGTGAAGCCCGGGATGTACCACTCGAGGCCGAGTCGCGGCACGATTCGGTCGGAGAAGGCAGGCGGGATGACCTTCGTAGGTTTGAGCGGGCCGGGTAGCTCGACAGGGAAGTTCGGCGGCACGTCTGCCTCGAGGATCGCGGTCGTCTTCGCCGTGGGGCTCTCGTAGGCGCCCCAATTCACCCACGCGACGTCCGCGTTGATCTTGAGAGACGGAAGGACGTGCCAGCTCGCGCCGACGACGACCTGCTGCGGAAGGAAGGCTTGAATGGTCCGCGCCGTCAGCTCGTAGGTGAGGGGGACCTCGAGGCCGCCGACGGCCGCTTGGGCGCTGATGTCTCCGTCGAGCGCCAGATCGAGGCTGGTTTGGCCGCGATAAACCAGGGCGACGCTCGCCGTGTCGGAGAGATGAATCAGCGCGCCCAATTGGGGATAGCGCACGCTCGACAGATCGGTGTCGACCTCGTGGCGGAGCTGAGAGTCGTACGGACTGAAGAGATCGGCGCGCCCCGAGATCGCGAATCTTCCGTGCGTCGCGGCGAGAAAGGACAGTCCACCGCCGACCTCGAGCCAGTCGAACGGACGCAACGCGAGGTTCGCCGAGAGGTAGAGCACGGTCGTTCGGCTGTCGTAGAGCTCCCAGCGCGGCACGTCCTGCCGAAGGGCGGTGATGCGCGAGAGGCCTTCGTCGGGGATGTGCGTGGCGATGCCGATCCCGAATGGGATCCCGAACACCTTTCCCCCGGCGGCGAGGCCGAACATGATCCCGTGCGAACCCTTCACGCCGACGTCCTTGCCGTTGATCGTGAAGTTCTGGTCTGCGTAGAAATATCCCAAACCGAGGCGCACGCCCTCCTGCTCCGCGAGCCCAGCCGGGTTGTAGTAGCTCGCCGAGAAGTCCTTCACGTCCGCGGCGACAGCGCCGCCCATCGCGGTGCTGCGAGAGCCGATGCCGAATGCGCCGGGCTCGTGTGCGGAGGCGCGCAGCGACATGAACGTGGCCGCCAAGGCGACGGCGGTCGCGAGCGATCCGGCGACGCGGCGGCTCAAAACGCCACCCCGACGGTGGTGCCACCGGCGATGAGTGTCCCGCCGGTTTCGATGCTCGGATAGCCGGCATTGGAGGGATCGACGTTTACGTCCTTCTCGTGGGTCCGGCCGTGGAGGATCCCTAGCTGACCGAAGAAATCCATGCGGAAGCCCTTCGTGATGGGCTCGTAGACGTCGACGCCGTAGCCGACGGTGATCATGCTCCGCGCTTCTTCGAACAGGTTCGAGTCGTGGGTCGCCTCGGGTGCGGGAGCGCTCTCGAACGAGTAGCCGGCGCGCAGATCCATGTCGACGCCTGGCTGCGCGACGATGGTGCCCTCGATGCCGGCGCGCGCGACGACGGTGTCGTTGAAGTCGGCTGCGACGGGGCGGAGTGCACCGCAGGACGGAAGGATGAACGTCGTCACGTCGAGAGGACATCGGATCGTCGCCTCGGCGAGACCTGGATAGTCGGACCATTTGCGCCAACCGACGGCGATGGCGCCCTTCAGCGGGCCTTTCGTCCGTGCGAACTCGACCTCGAGGCTGAGCGGATCGTACTGCGCAGTCCCCGAGACGAAGATCGGTGGGACAGTGAGCTGACCGAGATCTTTCAGGTCGATGCGGACGTCGAAGCGGCCCTCCAGCTTGCCGTGGAATGCGACCCCGACGCGCCACGCGTCCAGGAACTCGTAGGTCGCACCGGCGACGGGCGCGTAGCTCGCGACGAGCGTGTCTTGCACCACGGCGCCGAGCTGCCCGGTCGCGTCGACGGCGACGAGGACCGAGCCCGAGAGCGCGGCGAGCGCCTCCATCCCGATGCCGACGCGGAAGCCCCACCCGACGTCGACGCCGAGCGCGACCTGCGCGGCGATGCTCTCCACGCGATCGGGGAGCAAGAACTGCGGCGTCTCCGGGTAGAGGATGCGACTGCGCACGACGACGTCGAACGGCGTGAGGAAGCCGAACCCGAGGACGAAGCGCTTGCCGATCGGATCGGGCAGGGGGATCGGAAGAGCGCCGCCGAGCATCGCCGCGGCCATACCGTCCGTGCCGAAGGGACCGTTCGCCTTCAGCTGGAAGACCACGCCCTCCATGCCGACGTCGATCTCCGGATCCTTCGTCAGCGAGAGCAGCGCCGGGTTCTTGTAGACCGACTCGTAACCCTCGGCGCTCGCGACGCCGGTGCCGCCCATCGCGGAGGATCGCGCGCCGTAGCCGAGGACGTCTTGTGGCGAAGCGCTCGCGATCGACGTCGAGGCGACGAGCGCGAGCAGAGCTCCGAGGCCGATACCCACCCGCATCGTGGCGGCGATGCTACCCGATTTCCACTCTTCGCCTCTCGCCGCTGACCCTTCGCTGTTCCGGGCTCCCCGCCACGTCCCGATGGACTAGGGTCCACCGGCGGTGTCCGAAGCCACGCTCTCCACGGAAGAACGCCACACGGGCGCGCTCGTGTTGACCGAGCTCGTCCCGGAAGAGCTGGCCTCACGCGTCGGGATCGACATCTCCGATGCGCGGCGCCTGCTCTCGCAGATCTATCGCCATGGCGATCTTCCCGCCGTCTGTCCCGCGACGATCCGGCGCGCAGCCCTCGACCGCGTTCGCTCCGAAGGCAGCGTCCCGACGTTCGAGACGATCGACCGCGCGGCGAGCGAGGTCGATCCCTTCGTCAAATACGCGTTCCGGGTCGAAGGTGGCGGCGTCATCGAGACCGTGCGCATCCCGCTCGAGCACGCAGGGCGCTTCTCCGTCTGTGTGAGCTCGCAGGTCGGTTGTGCGCTCGCATGTACTTTCTGTGCGACAGGCAAGCTCGGCCTGTCGCGCAACCTGATGACCTGGGAGATCGTCGAACAGGTGCGTAAGGTGCGCGCGGAGCTGCCCGCCGGCGCACGCGTCCACGGCGTCGTGTTCCAGGGCATGGGGGAGCCGCTCTCGAACGTGGACCGCGTGATCCGCGCGGTACGCGTGCTCTCCGATCCGGCGTGCCTCGCGATCGATCGCCGCAACATCACCGTCTGCACCTCGGGTCTGCCCGCCGGCATCCGCCGGCTGGGCAAAGAGATCCCCGGCGTGCGGCTCGGGCTCTCGATCGCGGACGCTCGTCCAAACCGCCGCAGGTCGCTCATGCCGATCGACGAGGCGAGCCCGCTCGAGACGGTGCTCGAGGCTGCCGGCGAGTTCACCGAACGCTCGGGCTATGCCCCGATGTTCGCGTACACACTGATTCGCGGGATCAACGACGGCGCGGACGCGGCTCATGCGCTCGCCGATACGGCGATCGCGTTCGCTTCGCGATACGGCGCGCGACCGCGCATCAGCCTGGTCCCCATGAATCCGATCGAGGGGTCCGACTTTCAGCGGCCCGACGCCGAGACGATCACGGCGTTCCGCGACGTCCTCGGCGGGCGCGGTCTCGGGGCCGTCCTTCGATACTCTGGCGGCGGCGACGTGAACGCAGCTTGCGGCCAGCTCGCTCGCTCCGGGGACGCGCGCACGTCCAGGGGACGAGCCCGCACCGCGTCGTCGCCCTCGTCGTCGCCCTCGACTTCGGCGTTAGTGGATCCGCGCGAGCGGGCGGGCTAGCGTTACCGCGTGTTCGGCATGAGCGCCGGCGAGATCACGATCCTGCTCATCGTGGGGATCGTGGTCGTTGGACCGAAGAAGCTGCCGCAGATGATGCGGACCGTAGGCCAATGGGTCTCGCGGCTGCGTCGCATGTCGACCGATCTCCGATCGCAGAGCGGCATCGACCGAATTCTGCGCGAGGAGGGGCTCGAGAACGAGATCAAGGAGCTGCGCGCGCTGCGGGAGAGCCTGAGCAAGGGCGTGATGTTCGATCGCCTCATGGACGCGGTGAACAACCCGCCCGCGGTCAAGCCCAAGACTCCGGTAAAGCCGATCATCGCCGCGAAGCCGACGACCGTGACTTCGCCGAAGGTCGAACCTGCGCTGGAGGCCACGAAGGACCCCGCCTCGACGGAGCAAAAGGACGAAACCGCCGACTCTGTCCCGGAGGCGCTCCGTGCGCCGCCTGAAGGCGAAGCGCCGACGAGCGACGCCGCCGCGAGCGACGCCTCTACCGACGCGGACGCGGGTGCCGGCTCGCCCCGGATCTCCGCAGGCGCCGCCGCGCTGATCAAGAAGCCCGAGGGCGCGCCCGTCGCACGGGGTGAGTCGCTCGATGCGCCGCCGACGGCCGCACCGATAGAGGACGCTGTCCTGCGCCCAGCCGTGACGAACCCGTACGACTCGTTTCGCGAGCGCGAGTACCCGAGCTACGGTCCCGACCACTACGAAGCCATGCCCGACGATTTCGACGAGAGCGAAGACTTCGACGACAGCGGTCAACCGGCCGGCATCGAGGAGCGCGCGTCGTGACGAAGAAGGCGAGCGAGAAAGAGAAAGAAGAAGAGGAGCGCGACCTCGACGACGAGGAGCAAGGCCCCGAAGACGACAAGCCCATGAGCTTCTGGGATCACCTCGGAGAGCTCCGCACACGCGTCGTCTATTCGCTCATCGCGCTCATCATCGGGTGCGCCATCACGTGGTTCTCGAAAGAGAAGCTGCTCGCGAAGATCACGGACCCGTTCTGCGCCTCTTGGAAGGCGCACGCCGTTCCCGGCGCGTGCAACTTGCACTTCTCGACGCCGGGCGGCGACTTCGCGGCGTACTTCACGCTCGCGCTCATCGGCGGGTTCGCGATCGCGGCGCCGGTGATCTTCTACCAACTCTGGGCTTTCGTCGCGCCGGGCCTGTACGCGAAAGAGAAGAAGTACGTCATCCCGTTCGTCGTGGCCTCGACGTTCCTCTTCGTGAGCGGCGGTTTCTTCGCGTTCAAGTTCGCGCTGCCGCTGACGTTTGGCTACTTCCTCAGCATGTCCGGCAGCGTCGAGGGCGCCGTCACGGTCACGCCGACCATCATGATGGAGGAGTACATCGACTTCGTCGTGAAGATCCTCCTCGGTTTCGGCGCGATCTTCGAGATCCCCATTCTCTTTACGTTTCTGTCGCTCGCCGGCGTCGTGAACCACAAGCAGATGCTGCGGTGGGCGCGCTACTACATCTTCGCCGCGTTCCTGATCGCCGGCATCCTGACTCCGCCCGATTGGGCAAGCCAACTCGTCATGGCGATCCCGGCGAGCGGCCTCTACTTTCTGTCGGTCGGTCTCGTCTTCATCTTTCAGAAGAAGAGCGCGCTCAAGGCGTGGGAAGACCGCGAGCAAGAGAAGGCCGACGCGAAGAAGAAGGAAGAAGACGACAAGGCCGCCGAAGAGAAGAAGAAGCGGAAGAAGACGAAGCCGAAGTCCAAGACCAAGGGCGCGGTCGCGTAGAGGCCTTCATCGTCGTCCGACGCGGTCTCTGTCCTCAGAGCGCCTTCAGCCTCGGAGCAGCCTCACAGCACCTTCAGCCTCAGAGCACCTTCAGCGCGCCGCCTGCTTCGATTCGGAAGCCGTGCCTTCCGTGCCATTGGAGGCCGGTCCATGGGACGTCGTGCATCGACGGCTGCACCTTCTCGCCGAGCTCGTCCCCGAGCGAGCTGTACTGCGGATCGAAGGTTCGCGTATGCACGGTCGCTCCGTCGGCCTGCACGAGGAGAATCTCGCGGCGCAGCCGTCGGCGCGCTCCACCGTCGTCGACGCTCCCGTCGGGGACTTCGACCCAGGTCGTGTCTACGCCCAGGCTGACGACGACCAGGAAGCCGGCTTGAAGCCGAAGCTCGTCCAACGCGACCGTCCGGACGATGCTCGGGCAACCTGGGTCGCGCGGATCGTCGACGTCCCAGCTGACGGGCAACGCCGCGACGCCCCCGTCGAGCTCGAGGAGCAGGGTCGAGTACCTCGCGACACCGTCGAAGGCGCGTACCGCGTGAAGCTTGCGATACGTCGCGTCGCCCTTGAACGCGACGGGTAGCGAGATCTCACGACAGGTCGGCGTGCCGCCAGGACCGCCCTCCCGTGTCACGCTCTCGGCCGTCGCGCGCACGATGGAGCGCCGACAGAAGTCACCGACGTCGACCAGCTCGGCCTCGGAGACGTCCTCTTGCGACGCGAACCCATCGTCCGCGAAATTGGATGTCGATGGCGCCTGCTCTCGGCCGGGCGCTGTTGGAGGAGTGGCCGCTGCGGTCGCCGTCGGCTCGGCGTTCGCGCTCGGCGGAAACAGTTGCGACGCGAGATCCGTCGAGCTCAGAGCAGGTCCGCCACGGGTCCTGGAGGGCGCCACGAGCGCTTGGATGTCTGCGGGCGCGCTGGGCGCGACGTCGCGGGCGCCGCAGCTGGCGACGAGGACGAGGGAGAACGCGCCGCCGATGCGAAACGCCGGGATCATCCGAACCCTACGTCCTGCGACGGGTTGGCATTCCGGACGCTCAAGCTCGCACGATCGCGACGGGAACGCTCCGCGAACGCGGGCGTAGTAGAGGGCCCCATGCGTTCTGCCCGCGTCGCCGCGTCCATCGCTCTCCTGCGAAACCTCTTCACGGTGGTCGTGCTCGGCCTGATCGGGATCGTCGCCTCTGGATGCGCATGGATCCGTGCCGAGCAGGCGCGAAGCGCGACGCTCGACCGAGAGCTCGACGCCTACGTGATCAAGAAGCCCATCGCGGTCACCTGGGACAAGGTGACGGTGCCCGACGGAGCTTGGGACCAGCTCTTCTGGAGCGGCAAAGGCTTCACGTGGCACGACACGTCGAAGTGGCACGCGCGGACCTCCAAGTCGAGTGATCGAAAGCTCGAGGAGGACGGGACGTTGACGCTGAAGACGACCTGGTTCGAGGCCGAAGGGCAGGATCTCGGCGACGGCAGTCGCATCCACTACTTCGAGGTCGAGGACGACAAGACCATCCGCCACGGCGAGACCATGTCCTCGAGCCACGATCGCTCGCGCCGCTACGATCTCGATCTCGAGCTCATCAAGCTCTTCGATCCGAAGTCCGCCGCGGAGATCGCCGCGAAGGGGCAGCGCGCCGCGGACGCCGCGGCGGCGGAGTGAGCCGCGCGCCCGAGGAGAGGCTCAGGTCGCGAGCAGTGATCGTTCCCAGTCTGCGGGCGCCTCGAAGCCGAGGAGCTCGCACACCGTCGCGGTGACGTTCGCGAGCCCCGCCTTCGGGACGTCGGCGAGCGCGAGGCCGGGCGGGCCGTAGAGATGGAGCGGCACGGCATTGAGCGTGTGGCTGGTTTTGGCGCGCGGGGAGCCATCGGGCTTGCGACTGACGGCGTGCGTCTTCTTGTCGTGCTCGAACATCTCGTCGGCGTTGCCGTGGTCGGCCGTGATGAGCGCGGCGCCGCCGAGCTCGTGCAGGACCGGGAGCAGGCGCCCGAGGCAGAGATCGACGGCCTCTACGGCTAGGATTGCCGCGTCGCGAACGCCGGTGTGGCCGACCATGTCACCATTCGCGTAGTTGACTCGAGCGTGTCTGTGATTGCCAGTCTTGAGCTCGCGGATCAGCCGATCGGTGATCTCGGCGGCCTTCATCCAGGGGCGCTCTTCGAAGGGCAGCGTATCGCTCGGGATCTCGACGTACGTCTCCGTCCGCGGATCGAAGGGCTCGGTGCGGTTGCCGTTCCAGAAGTAGGTCACATGGCCGAACTTCTGGGTCTCGCTGATGGCGAGCTGCGTGATGCCGCCCGCGGCGAGGCGCTCGCCGAGCGTGGCGTCGATCCTCGGTGGCGCGACCAGGAAGCTCTTCGGGAGACGGAGGTCGCCATCGTATTGCATCATCCCCGCGTAAAAGACGTGGGGCCTTCGGCCGCGGTCGAAGTGCGTGAACGCGTCTTCCTCGAACGCGCGCGTGAGCTCAATGGCGCGGTCTCCGCGAAAGTTGAAGAAGAGAACGGCCGCGTCGTCCTGGATCGTGCCGACGGGGCCCCGCTCGTCGGCGATGACGAACGACGGAAGGTTCTGATCGATGACCGAGGGCTTCTCGGCCCGCAGCGTCGCGACGGCCACGCGGAGGCTCGGAAACGACCGGCCCTCACCGTGGACGTGCGCGCGATACCCGCGCTCGACCATGGACCAGTCGGCGTCGTAGCGATCCATCGTCGTCGTCATGCGCCCGCCTCCGGACGCGACGCGATAGTCGCGGCGGGGCTTCTTCGAGATCTCGGAGAGGACGGCCTCGAGCGCGTCGACATACTCGAGTGCGCTCGTCTCGGGGACGTCGCGACCATCGAGGAGCGCGTGGACGCGTGCCTTCTCCACGCCCTCTTCGTCGGCGCGGCGGAGCATCGCGAACAAGTGCTCGATGTGACTGTGGACGTTGCCGTCAGAGAGGAGACCGATGAAGTGGAGCGGCTGTCCGCTCGCCTTCACGCGCGAGACGGCTTGATGCCATGTCTCTCCTGCGAAGAGCGCGCCGGATTCGATCGCGGCCTTCACGAGCTTGGCGCCCTGATCGAACACGCGACCTGCGCCGAGGGCGTTGTGGCCGACCTCGCTGTTGCCCATGTCGTCGTCGCTCGGCATGCCGACGGCCGTGCCGTGCGCGCGCAAGCGCGTCGTCGGGTGCTCGCGCGCGAGCGCGTCGAGGACAGGTGTCCGAGCGAGGTGGACTGCGTCGCTTTCGTCACCGAGTCCGATGCCGACACCGTCCATGACGACGACGACGACGGGGCCGGCGACTCCGGCGAAGCGCGGATGCTTCGAGAGGAGTAGGGGCATGACGTCTCTTCAGCGTTTGAGGAAATCGAACTTCGACTTGGCTGGGAAGACCTTTTGAAGCACGAACCACAGCGCGAAGCTCACGAAGATGAGCGCCAGGATGCCCTGAATCGACGCCAATGTCGCCGCGACCTTGAGGTTTCCCATCATGCACCCGCCGAAATACGACGAGACCATGACGATGACCGTGAGCCAAAGCAGCCGCTGGCGGTGCTTCTCGCGGCGACGGACGTCGTCCTCGAGTAGGTATTCGCGCACCACGGGCTGAGACGCGTCGACGAGCGGGCCCTTTCCGCAGGCGCCGCAGTCGCCTGCGGCGGGCCCGATGACGCCGCAGTCGCTGCAAATCCAGGTCGCCTGGGGCGCGCCCGCGGTCATCTCGGAGCAAGCTCGAGGGCCGTCGCGCGCACGATCGGATCGACCGCGTCGCGCCGAGCCCGCGCGTGCGCGGTCGCCGTCGCCGGGGCGAGGGCGTGCAGCGCGTCGAGGGCGGCCAGCGTCGCCTGTCGACCGAGAGTCGGATCGTCGAGCATCGACGTTGCCAGCTCGATGACGTCTGCCTCTGTGGTGCCACCGTCGCCCGTCGCGGACGCGCGGTAGACGAGCTCGACGGCGTGCGCGCGCGTGACGTCGAACGCGCCGGGATCGAGCGCGAGCGCCGTCACCTGAGCGGTCGCTACGCCGTCGAGTGACGTTGCGAGTGTGTCGATGAGGCCCGGACTCTCGGCGCACCAGTGGGCCGCGAGCGTACGCTCGAGGCCGCTCGAGGCGGTGCGTGCCGCGGTGATGGGGAGTTGATACGCCGTGGGCGCGTCATGAGACGGCTTCGGTGGCGGCGGCATCGAGATGGGCTGCGAGAACGGCCCGCCCTCGATCAAGGCGCCGCGATAAATCGCGCTACCCTGCATGACGCGCGCTTGCCACGCGGTCATCACGTTGCCGCCGTACGCGATGGGAAACATCACGTTCGACACGTCGGGGCAGTTCTGCGGGTTCGTGTTCATGATGTTCGGGCACTCGGGCGTGTCCGCGAGCGGATCGAAGGCCGACACCTGGAACTCGCTCGTGTGGAACAGTCCCGAGAGGTGCCCGACCTCGTGCGCGAGGACAGAGGCGTCGTAGCCGGTGTCTCCGGTGGGCGTATAGGCGACGCCGCTTCGTGGCGTCCCGTGCACCATCGGGCTCCCGGGGATGCCCCCGGCGACGCCGAGCGCGTTCTGGAGCTCGCCGCTCATGGTCCCGATGACGAACAGGTTGAGCGCCGGCGCCGCGCCCGCGCTCGTGCTCGACTCGAGGAGCGCGTGGTACTCGTCGTAGGTCGAGACGTTGTCGTAGCTCGACGGCACCGTGTAGAAGGCGACGTTGCCGAGCGACAGGCCAATCTTCGGCGTGTAGTAGTTCGAGAACATCTTCGAGAGCACGGTGTTCAGGTAGCTCTGCGATTCGCCCGCGCCGGGTGACACGAAGACGTTCACGTCCATCGCACCGCCATGGAAGACGCCGTCCTCTGTTCGGCGAACGAAGAGCCGCGCGTGAGCGCTGGTCGGGCCGTCAGCTCCGAAGACCACAAACCAGCTGCCTTCTGCGACGGGCCACGCCTCTGGAAGATCGCTCTGCGGATCCTGAGCGGCGATCGCGTGCTCGTCGACGAAGACCCCAAGCCCCGTTCCGGGGATCGCGTACTGCGAGATCACCGACGAGAGCGTGTTGGGGGGGCGCAGACGGAAGACGCCGAGCGCTCCGTCGGTCGGCGATTCGCCCAGGATCGTGAAGCCGATCGTGCGATCGGGGATCGGAAAGTGGACGGTCGTGCCGATGTCGTCCGTCCCGAGGTCGACGACGGTGAGCGACTTCACCGGCCCGGCGAACGGGTCTTCGCCGCCGCTTCCTCCGGTGCCGTTCGTCACCGTGCTCGCGCCGCCTGCGCCGCCCGCGCTCGTCGTCGCGGCGCCGCCTGCGCCCGTCGTCGTCCCGCTCGAGGTGGCGTGGGTGCCTGTCGCCGTGGTGCCGTCGTCGCTGCACGCGACGAGCATGGACAAAGCGACCAGCCCAAGGACCCGAGGCGGCGCGCTCACGAGCCCGCGAGCTCCGCGAGGCGCTCGACGAACTTCGGATCGAACGTGCCCTGCTTCAACCGCGCGCCCACTTTTACGAACACTGCCTTCCATTCCTTTTTGTCCTCTTCGCTGAGCGTCACGACAGTCATCTTGGTCTTCAGTCGATCGAACGCGGCGTCGTCCTCGGCGCGAATGCGCGTCTTCAAGGCGTCTTGGGCGAGCCTTCCGGTCGAGGTCATGATCTCGCGCAGGTCGGCCGGCATGGCGTCCATCTTCGGCTTCGAGAACACCATCCCTCCGATCGCGATGACGCTCGTGTCGCCGCCGATGTGATCGAGCTGCGGCGCCCACTGGAGCTGTTCGGCGATGATCGCGGGCGCGCTCAAGACGTCGATCGCTCCGGTGCGCAAGCCGGGCAGCACCTCGGGCGCAGAGAGCGGCACGATCGTGACGTTCGGGAGTACCTGAAAAACGGTTGGACCGATCGTGTCGTTGCGCCACGTCAGGACCTTGTGGCCCTCGAGATCCTTCGGCCTTCGGATCGTCACGCCGTGCGTCATCGAACGCAGTCGTCCGAGGTCGCCGAGCGTGATGTAGAAGCCCTCTTTCGCCGCGCCTTGCTCGAGCTCGCCGCGGACCGCGTCGCGAGCCCTGTCGAGCGTCTCCCACGTGCGGAAGAGGCCGGGAATTTGGAGCGCCAGGATCGGTTTGTGAACCAGGCCGAGCCCGATCGCGCTGACCGCGGCACCGTCGAGTTGGCCAGCGCGGACCTTGCCGACCATCGCGCCGTCGTCGCCCTGCTGCCCGTTGTAGAAGATTCGCAGCTCGAGCTTGCCGCCGGACTTCTTCTTCACCGCCTCTTCCCAGACGGAGAAGACCTTGCCCCAGGCGCTCTGCTTCGGTGCCAAGGTTCCGATGGTGACCACGTGGCCGTCGGCGTGCGCGCGCGCGGCGATCGACATCACCAGCGCGAAGAGCGCGAGGGAAGCAAGCCGACGCATCGGCTCCATCGTATCAGCGCAGGCGTTCGGCGCTGCTCCGGACTTCAAAACCTCGCGGGCCCCGGCGCCCGGCGCCGAGCGCCGTCGCGAGTCGCGCGAGGGTCCACGCCGTTCCGGCGACCTTCCGTAGCTTGGACGAGCCCACGCGCTCGTCGTAGTCGACGGGCACCTCGACGACGCGAAGGCCTCTCTTCACGGGGAGAAGCAGCGTGTCGACGGGCAGCGCGTCTCCCTCGCCGTCGAAGTCGAACGCGCGAATCGCGCTCGAACGATACCCACGAAGACCGCTGTGTAGGTCGACGGTCGGGACGCCATGAAGGGCGTGGGCCAGCGCCGCGAAGCCTCGATTCGCGAGGTAGTTCGGGAGCGGCATCGCCTTGGGACGCTCGCGTGTACGTGCGCACGTCACGACGTCGGCGGCCTCTTCTTCGAGCAAACGTCGGATCTCTGGGATGTAGCGCGGCGGATACGTGAAATCGCAGTCGAGGTAGATGAGCGCGTCCGCGCGCTTCGCCGCCTCGTACATCAAGAGCTCCATGGCGGGCCCGTGGCCGCGAGCGGGCATCTGTCGAAGGACCGTCGCGCCGTGGGCGCGCGCGCGCTCGGGCGTTCGATCGCGTGAGCTGTCGATGCAGAGAAGCTCGGCATCGGGGGCTTCGCGACGGATCGCTTCGATCATCGGGACGACGCTGTCTTCTTCGTCCATGGTCAGCATCCCGATGACGAGGGAGAGCTTTCGCGGCGCGACGCGTCGGCGCGCGACGACGACGTGCTGGAACGCGAGGAGGCCCGGAGCTCTGCGGGTGAGGGCGTCTTCGACGGGGCGCACGAGCTCGAGGTAGCCCTGATACGGCCACGATCGCGCGAGCGCCGTCGGGTCTGACGCGGCGTCGGCGAGCCTGCCACGCATCGCGCGCAGGATGGGTCCCCGGAGCGCGCGGACGCCCATCGGGTTGTGCGACACGTCGAGCACCTCGAGGCCTGCGGACTCGGCGAGCTTCACTGCGCTCTTCTCGGTGAAGAAGCGCAAGTGCGTGCGGTCGAGGATCCCGCTCGGGGCATAGTCGAAGCGACCTGCGGCGAGGCCCGCGCGCACGGTCCACGCCGCCACGTTCGGCAGGCTGATGACGACCCGACCTTCGTCCTCGAGATGGGGCAGAAATCGCGCGAGCACCGCCTCGGGATTTCGGGTGTGCTCGAGGACGTCTGCGAAGAGGAGCAGGTCGAACTTGCGGGCTCCGAGGGCCGCAGACGCTGCCCCGTCGGCTTCGATGTCGACGTCGTGCGCTTCTTGGAGCGCGCGGGCCGCGAGCGCGCGCGACTCCGGCGAGGTCTCGAGCCCGACGACATATGCGCCTCGATCGCGGGCGATCCTGCCGTTCTGGCCGATGCCGCAGCCGACGTCGAGGACCGTGCGTGGGCGCCCGAGCGCGCGCGCCACTGCGAGGTTTCGCTCTTCGACGGGGTAGGGGCTCATGCGATCGCGGCTTCGCGGACGCCTAAGAGGCGGCGACGAGCTGGCGCAGGCGCTCGCAGACGAGGT
>Ga0164241_10002285_pt1 | contig 21138 bp, 20 predicted proteins | sample OricomyardsoilBY_FD_108780 | JGI IMG/M metagenome (GOLD analysis project Ga0164241, IMG submission 108780) | Backyard soil microbial communities from Emeryville, California, USA - Original compost - Back yard soil (BY) | ecosystem: Environmental > Terrestrial > Soil > Unclassified | place: USA... | reverse complement strand
CGGGGGCGGGCGGCCTATCAGCGCCAGCGCTGGCGGCTCGAAAAGATCGAGCGCGAAACCGGCGTGCCCGAATCGATCATGGTCGCGATCTGGGGGCATGAGACCAACTACGGCACGGTGATGGGCGGCTTCGACTTGCCGCGCAGCCTCGCCAGCCTCGCCTATGAGGGGCGGCGGCGCGAGTTGTTCGCGGGCGAGTTCATCGCGACGCTCAAGATGATCGACCGCGGCGTCCCGCGCGAGAAACTGGTTGGGAGCTGGGCGGGAGCGTTCGGCGGGCCGCAATTCCTGCCCTCGGTCTATCTGCGCCTCGCGCGCGACGGGGATGGCGACGGGCTGGCCGATATCTGGTCGAGCGAGGCGGACACGCTGACCTCGATCGCCGCCTATTTTGTCGATGCCGGCTGGCGCGAGGGCCAGCCCTGGGGGCTCGCCGTCACCGTGCCGGCCGAGCTCAATCGCGCCGCGATCAAAGGCCGCACCACTTCGCCGCGCTGCCCGCGCGTCCATGAGCGCCACAGCCAGTGGAAGTCGATCGCCGAGTGGCGCGCGCTCGGCCTGGTCGCTACCAGCCGTGCCTGGCCCGCCCCGAACGTGCAGGCGACCTTGCTCGAGCCCGACGGTCCCGGAAAGACCGCCTATCTGCTCACCAGCAATTATCGCGTGATCCTCGATTATAATTGCTCAAATTTTTACGCTTTGTCGGTAGGTCTCCTGGCCGATGAAGTGGAACGCTAGCTCTCTCGCACCTCTTTTCCTCCTCCTTGCAGGCTGCATGGGCGGACATGGAGGCTATTCCGACGCCGGGCTGGAGCCCGCCGGCGGATCTCCCGCGGCGCAAAGCTGGGACGGCGGCTATGGCCGTGGCGACCGGCAGCAGGCGCCGCCACGGCTGGATACCTATCAGGCGCCGCAGCAAGGCTATGCCGCCGCGCAGCCCGATCCCTATCAGGCGACTGCGGGCGGTGCGCCCGGCGCGAGCTATGAGCGCCCCGACGCCGGCTATGACCGGCCCGCGCCGCAACAGGCCCATCAGCCCGCGCCCCAGCGCCAGCCCGCCTATCAGCCGCAACCGCAACAGAATGACGGCTATGCCGATCCGACCGCGGGCGCGAGCGGCCCGGCAAGCACCTCGCGCGCGGGCGCCAGCCAGCGCCATGACGAAGTCGGCTATGCCGGGGTTCGCGGCGTCGCGGGCGGAGACGATGGTTCGGTGGTCATGGTTCACCGCAGCCTCCCGGCGGGCAGCTTCGTCGAAGTGACCTCGCTCGAAACCGGCCGGACGATCCTGGCGCTCGTCACGGCGACGATGGACGGCGCGGATCACCTCGCCGATCTGTCGCCCGCCGCCGCGCGGATGCTGGGGAGCAGCAGCAGCCAGATCCCCGTGCGCGTCCGCACGGTCACGCCCACCGGGCAGGATCAGGCCGCGCTGCAATCGGGCCGCGCCGCGATGGATCGCCCCGATACGCCGCCGGTGCTGCTCAATGCCCTGCGCAAGCAGCTTCAGCCGCTTGCCGTCGCTCAGCCGGCTCCGGCGACCGGCTATGGCCGTTCCGCCGCGACGCCGGCACGCTCCACCGCAGCCCCGGGCGGCCGCGGCTTCTATGTCCAGGTCGGCGCTTTTTCGAACCAGGCCAATGCGAACGGCCTCGCCCAGAGTCTTGGCGGCTTCGTCCGGCCCGGCGGCGGGCTCTACCGCGTCCAGATGGGTCCCTACCGCACGGCAGGCGAAGCCCAAGCAGCACGTGCAGAGGCGGCCCGGCGCGGCTATGGGGATGCGAGAGTTCTCACGCAGAACTGATTCGCTTGTCCCATAGCCCGAGGCCCCATGAAAAAGCTTATTGCCGCGTCGCTCCTCGCCATCTCGCTCGCCACGCCGCTGCAAGCAGCGCTGCCCGTCTTCGAAACCCCCGCGCCGATCGCCTATATGATCGATCTCAGCTCGGGCGCGGTGCTCTTCGCCAAGGATGCCGATCGCCGCATCCCGCCGGCGTCGATGGCCAAGATGATGACGGTCTATGTCGCGTTCGACCTGATCAAGCAGGGCAAGCTGGATTTGGGCAAGAAGATCCGGGTCAGCGAAGAGACCTGGAAGAAGTGGCACTCGCAGGGCTCCACCATGTTCCTGGGCGTCGGCGAGGAACCGACCGTGTCGGATCTGCTCAAGGGTATCGTCACGCTGTCGGGCAATGACGCCTGTGTCGTCCTGGCCGAAGGGATTGCGGGCAACGAGGCCGCCTTCACCAATCTGATGAACGAGCAGGCGACCAAGCTTGGCCTGACCAACAGCCATTTCGGCACCTCGAACGGCTGGCCCGACGAAGGCCGCACCTATGTGAGCGCGCGCGATCTCGCGACGCTGGCCGCCGCGACGATCCGCGACCATCCCAAGCTGTACAAGGACTTCTACTCGCTCCCGAATTACAGCTGGGGCAAGACGCTGGGCGCGGGCGCGAACATCACGCAGGCCAATCGCGATCCGCTGCTCGGCCGCGTCGCGGGCGCCGATGGCCTCAAGACCGGGCATACCGACGAGGCCGGCTATGGCTTCACGGGCTCCGCCGAACAGAATGGCCGCCGCCTGATCATGGTCGTCGCGGGGCTCGATTCGTACAACGGCCGCGCCAACGAATCGGTCAAGTTCATGAACTGGGGCTTCGGCGCCTGGAACGCGCAGAAAGTCGTGGCGAAGGGCCGCACTGTCGGCGACGCGAACGTTCAGGGTGGCGGATCGAGCACCGTCGGGCTCGTCGCCCCGCGCGACCTCGCGATCGCGGTCCCTTCGGGCACCACGCCAAAGCTTCAGGCGCGCATCGTCTATCAGGGCCCGATCAAGGCGCCGATCAAGGCGGGCGACCATATCGCGGACCTCGTCATCACCACCGGCGACGGCATGGTGCAGACGCTCCCGCTCGCCGCGGCGAACGATGTCGGCGAGGCCGGCTTCTTCCGCCGCGCCTGGCTGGGTCTCTGGGGCCTGTTCGGCATGTGATCTTCTACTCCCCTCCCTGAAAGCGAGGGGATGGGGTGGGTGCGCGCGTCTGCGCGCCCAAAAGACTCATCAGCGGCAGCCCAGAAACGCGCCCGTCGAGGCATCGAGCCTCGCCATTGCGCTAAACCCACCCCTTGCCCCTCCCTTTCAGGGAGGGGATAGAAGAGGGCAATGAACGGCTTCACCGGCAACACGAATGCGCAAGCCGCGCTCGCCGCCGCGATGGCATCGGGCGCGCTGCATCACGCCTGGCTGCTCGCCGGGCCGGAGGGCGTGGGCAAGGCGCGGTTCGCGCGGATCGCGGCGCTGCGCATGCTCGCCGAGGCCGCCGAACCGCAGTCGCTCAAACCCGGGTGGGACGTGCCCGACACCACACAGGCCGCACATCTCTTCGCCGCCGGTTCGCACCCCGATTATCGCGAACTGCTCCGGCTGCCCAAGGATGTCGACAAGCCGGAACAGGGCCTGGCGCGTTCGATGAAGATCGATCAGGTGCGCAGCCTGATCGCGAGCTTCGCGACCAAGCCTTCACTGTCCGAGCGCCGCGTGGTCGTGATCGATTCGATCGACGAAGTGGAACGTCCAGGGGCGGCCAACGCGCTCCTGAAAGTGCTCGAGGAACCACCGCAGGGGACGATCTTCCTGCTGGTCAGCCACGCGCCGGGGCGGTTGCTCCCGACGATCCGGTCGCGCTGCCGACTGCTGCGCTTCGATCCGCTGCCCGCGACCGATGTCGCCACGGTGCTGCGCGCCGAACGCCCCGACGCCACCGCGATCGAAATCGATGCGCTGGTGCGGGCAGGGGAGGGCTCGCCCGGACGCGCGCTCGGCTTTGCGGGGCTCGACCTGGCGGCACTTGAGGCGGACATGGCGGCGATCGCCGAGCGCGGGGACGCTTCCAACGCCATCCGCAGCCGGCTTGCCAAGCTACTCGGGGCCAGGGCCGCGCAGCCGCGCTACGAAGCCTTCCTCGAGCGCGCGCCGAGCTTCATCGCCGAACGCGCCAAGCCCTTGCAGGGGGAAGGACTGCGCACCGCGCTCGACGCCTATCACGCGGCCCGCGAGCTTGGCGCCGCCGCATTGGGCCTTTCTCTCGATCCGGGAGCCACCGTGTTCGAGATGAGCGGCCTGATCGCGAGACTATCTCGGCAGGTTTGATACGATCCTGCAACGATAACAATACGTATGCGTAACGGATTACTTGGATGGAATCGCCATCGTTACTTGAAAAACCGCAAGATTATTTCGAGGTGACCAGCGTTGTCAGGCAGATTTCAAGTAAAACTACGCATTTTAACGGATCGTTAACCTCCTTAGCTGCAAAATCGTGAGGTCATCAGAGGGGGAACCCATGAGCGATCATTCCGAGCGCTTGCGACGCATCAGTGATTACACGCATCATCTCGAACGCGCGGCCGACGAGCGCCGTCTGGCCGAACGGGCCTGGTGCGTCGCGGCCCGCACCGCGCATATCGCGCTTGCCGAACTTCACGAAGTCGCGGCGCGTGAACGTGCGGACGATTGGCGCCCGGCACCCTATCAGCGCGAGCGCGCGCGCTGGGCGCCGCTGCGTCCGCGCCGCGGCGACCGGATGCTCGAAAGCCTCTGACCGGCTTAAAGCGCCTGAAACCATTGGCCCGCTAAGCATCTCCCCGTCATTTCGGGGGAACATCATGACCATCGGTATCGGCGCGAGCGGCGCGACCAGCAGCGGTGTCAACACGCCGGACTTCGGCGCTATGGCCAAGCCGAAACTGGATTTCGCCAAGATCCTCGAGAATTTCAAAAAGGCCGCCGCCCAGACTCCGGCTCAGAAGGCGCGCGACGCCGTGCTCGCCAAACACAAGCTGAGCGAAGAGGATTACCAGAAGCTGCCGCCCGCGGAGCGCAAGGCGATCGATCAGGAAATCGTCGAGGCGGTGAAGAAAGTCACCGAGCGCAAGACTGGCGTGCCGCTGGACGACCATCCCATCGGCACGGCACGGCTGCTGGCGGCGAAACTCTTCCACTGAACGCCCTTCACCGGGGCGGCGGCTTCGCCTAAAGGCGGCGCATGTCCCGGCCTTATTACATCACCACCGCGATCCATTATCCCAATGGCCGCCCGCATATCGGCCACGCCTATGAGATGATCGCGGCCGATGCGATCGCGCGTTTCCAGCGCCAGCAGGGCCGCGAGGTCCGCTTTCAGACGGGCACCGACGAGCACGGGCTCAAGATGGCGCAGACCGCCCGCGGCCGCGACATGACGCCGCGCGCGCTCGCGGACGAGATGTCGGGTTATTTCCACGAGATGGCCGATGCGCTGGACATCAGCTACGATCGCTTCATTCGCACCGTGGAGTCCGAACATTATGCCGCCAGCCAGGCGATCTGGCGGGCGATGGAGGCATCGGGCGACCTGTATCTCGATCGCTACGAAGGCTGGTATTCGGTCCGGGACGAAGCGTTCTATGAAGAGAAGGAACTGACCGAAGGGGAAGGGGGCCAGAAGCTCTCGCCCCAGGGCACGCCCGTCGAATGGACCGCCGAAGAGACCTGGTTCTTCAAGCTCTCCAAATATCAGCAGCCCTTGCTCAATCTCTATGCGAGTCAGCCCGATTTCATCCGCCCCGACAGCCGCCACAACGAAGTGATGCGCTTCGTCGAGGGCGGGCTGGTCGATCTCTCGGTCAGCCGGACCAGCTTCGATTGGGGCGTTCCGGTGCCGGGGTCGCCGGGGCATGTGATGTATGTCTGGGTCGATGCACTGACCAATTACATCACCGGCGCGGGCTATCCGGACAGACCGGAAGAGTTCGCCAAATGGTGGCCCGCCGATCTGCACCTGATCGGCAAGGATATCGTCCGCTTCCACGCGGTCTATTGGCCCGCCTTCCTGATGAGCGCCGGCCTCCCGTTGCCGAAGCAGGTGTTCGGCCACGGTTTCCTGCTCAATCGCGGGGAGAAGATGTCCAAATCGACCGGCAACGTCATCGATCCGATGGCGCTGGCCGAGCTCTATGGCGTCGATGCGCTGCGCTATTTCCTGCTGCGTGACGTCAGTTTCGGCAATGACGGGACGTTCAGCGACGAAGCGATCGTGACGCGGGCCAATGCCGATCTGTCGAACAGTTTCGGCAATCTGGCGCAGCGGACGCTCGCCTTTATCGCCAAAAATCTGGACGGCGTGGTGGAGGCGGGGCGCGGCGATCCCGCCGACGAGGCTCTGCTCGCCGATGTCCGCGGCGGTTGTGACAGCTTCCGGACGGCCTTCGAGGATCTGGCGCTCAATCAGGGCATCGAGGCGTGGATGGCCGCTGTCTTCGCATGCAACCAGTATATCGACGTCCAGGCCCCCTGGGCGCTGCGCAAGAACGATCCCGAGCGGATGCATGCGGTACTCGGCACGCTGGTGACTGCGATCCGCTTGCTCGCGGAGACGATCGAGCCGGTGGTGCCGACATCGGCGCGCAAATTGCTCGATCATCTGGGCCCTGAGGGCTCGAAGATCGAACCGCCAACCCCCATATTCCCCCGCTTGGAGCTACAAGCGACGGAGGAAGCGTGAGGCTCGCCGACAGCCATTGCCACCTGAACTACAAAGGTCTTGTCGAGGAACAGGCGCAGGTAATCGCCCGGGCCCGCGAAACCGGGGTCGAGGCGATGCTCAACATCTCGACTCGCGAACGCGAATGGGACGACGTGATCGGCCTGGCCGAGCGCGAGCCCGATATCTGGGCGAGCGTCGGCATCCATCCGCATGAGGCGGACGAGCACGTGCATATCGACACCGCCAAGCTGGTCGAGCGCGCGGCGCATCCGCGCGTCGTCGGCATCGGCGAGTCCGGGCTCGATTATTATTACGACCATTCGGATCGCGATCGCCAGCGCGCGAGTTTCCGCGCGCATTGCGCCGCTTCGCGCGAGACCGGCCTGCCGATCATCGTCCACACCCGCGACGCCGAGGCCGACACCGCCGAAATCCTGCGCGACGAGCTGGGGAAGGGGGCCTTTCCGGGCGTCATCCACTGTTTCACCGCAAGCGGAGCATTCGCCGATATCGCACTGGAATTGGGCTTTTATATCTCGATCTCAGGCATCGTGACCTTCAAGAACGCCACGGAGCTGCAGAAATCCGCCGCGCGGCTGCCGCTCGATCGGCTGCTGATCGAAACCGACTCGCCATTCCTTGCGCCCGTCCCCCATCGGGGAAGGACGGGCGAGCCTGCGTTCGTCGCCGACACCTGCAAGTTCCTCGCGACCCTGCGCGGGGAAGATGCCGATGCGCTTGCCGACGCGACCCGCGCCAATTTCCACACGCTGTTCGCCAAGACGCGCGGATGAAAGTCCGCATCCTCGGCTCGGGTACGTCCTCGGGTGTACCGAGAATCGGCAATGATTGGGGTGCCTGCGACCCGCAAGACTCGCGCAACCGCCGCAGCCGCGCCTCGATTCTCGTATGGACCGGCACGACGCGCATCCTGATCGATACCAGCCCGGACATGCGCGAGCAGCTGCTGGCGGCGGACGTCGCCGATCTCGACGCAGTGATCTGGACCCACGATCACGCCGATCACTGCCACGGCATCGACGATCTGCGCCAGATCATGCACTTCAAGGGCGGGCCGGTTCGCGGCCTCGCGCGGGGGTTCACGCTCGAGCAGCTCCAGACCCGCTTCGCCTACGCCTTCCATGGCCGAAAGGGCTATCGACCCACTGTGACGGGGGAGGTGCTGCCCGACCGCATCACCATCGGTGACGTCACGATCTCGGCGGCGGATCAGCCGCATGGCGGCATCACGTCTGCGGGCCTTCGTTTTGATAGTAACGATAAATCAATTGGTTATGCGACAGACTTCCACGAAATGACGAGGGAGATGCGGGCGCTCTACACCGGTCTCGACCTGTGGATCGTGGACGCGCTGCGCGAGAAGCCGCACCCGACGCACCCCGATCTGGCCTCGACCTTGGGCTGGATAGGGGAACTGGTGCCGAAACGCGCCTTGCTGGTCCATATGGATCAGTCGATGGACTATCGGACGCTGGCGGCTAAGCTGCCCGAAGGCGTTTCGCCGGGCTATGACGGGCTGGAGATGACGGTCTGATGGGTGGGAATATGCCCAACATCATCTGGTTTATCGGCGCGCTGGTGCTCGCGGTCAGCGCGCTCGCGGCGCAGCGGGCGCCGCTCGGCTTTATGCTGAAATCCGCGATCGCCTGGGCCGCGATCATCCTGATCGTCGTCGTGGCCGTGAGCCACCGATACGAACTCCAGGAGATGCTGTCGCGCGTGAACCGGAGTCTCGGCATCGACGAACAGCAGGTTTCGGGCGACACAGTGCGCATCCGCATGTCGCCGGACGGCCATTTCTGGGCACGCGCGACGATCAACGGGCATGAAGAGCTGATGCTGATCGATAGCGGCGCGACCATCACCGCGCTGTCCGAGGAAACCGCCCGGCGCGCGGGCGTGGAGGCCGACGGCCTGGCGGTCCAACTGAACACCGCGAACGGCGTGGTCGATGCGCAGCATGGCCGAATCGCCGAACTCGGTGTCGGACCGCTCAAGACGCTCGATCTGGGAGCCGTGATCTCGCCGGCGTTCGGCGACAATAATGTGCTGGGCATGAATTTCCTGTCGCGGCTCGGATCGTGGCGCGTCGAGGGCAAGACGCTGGTGCTGGTGCCCGGCAAGGACGACGGCACCGCGGGTGGCGAAATTCAGGAGGTCGAAACCCCCGCTAACCCCGACTAGATTTTACATAATGTATATTATCGTTCTCACAGATAGGTCGCAAAGGGCCCCCTCGCATGAATTCCGCCCCGATCGAGCGACCCCGGATTGAGCTTCCCCAGATCGAACGGCTCATCGAGATCATGGCCCGCCTCCGTGATCCGGTGAGCGGCTGTGAATGGGACACCGTCCAGACCTTCGCCACCATCGCGCCTTATACGATCGAGGAAGCCTATGAAGTCGCCGACGCGATCGAGCGCGGCGATATGGCGGATCTCAAGGACGAGCTCGGCGACTTGCTGCTCCAGGTCGTGTTCCATTCGCGCATGGCCCAGGAAGCCGGCCTGTTCGATCTCAGTGATGTCGCGGGCGCGATCAGCGACAAGATGGAGCGCCGCCATCCGCACATCTTCCTCGGCGCCGAACAAGGCGGCCACTACCTGTGGGAACAAATCAAGGCCGAAGAGCGGGGGGCCAGGGGGGCGGAGAGCGCCCTTGATGGGGTGGCGATCGGCCTCCCCGCCCTGCTCCGCGCCGAAAAGCTCCAGAAACGCGCCGCGCGCACCGGTTTCGACTGGCCCGATCCCAGCGGCGCCCGCGCCAAGATCGATGAGGAACTGGCCGAAGTCGAAGCCGCGGCCACGCCCCGGGACATCGAAGAGGAAATCGGCGACCTGCTGTTCGCGGTGGTCAATTGGGCGCGCAAGCTGGGCGTCGATCCCGAGGCTGCGTTGCGAGCTGGCAACACCAAGTTCGAACGGCGCTTCAAGGCGATGGAGGCCGAGGCCGGCGATGCCTTCCCTACGCTCGGGCTCGATGCGCAGGAAGCGCTGTGGCAGCGGGTCAAGCGCGCCTAAGCCAGGTCGCTCGCCACCCGCTCCAGCACCGCGCGCGGGTTCTCGTCGATCACATCGCCATGGCTCACGACGATGCGCGCCAGCCCCGGGTCAGCAGCCCAACGGCGGAATTCGCCGGCCAGCGCATCGATATCCTTCACGAACATCCGCTTGCCGATCCGCGGCATGCGTGGGCGCCTGACGCCGAAGCCCAGCAGCCGCGCCATGATGTTAGCGCCGATCCCATGCGGATGGCGGACATTGGCGAGGATATCGTTGACCACCAAGGTGAGGCGGCCTTCCCGCCGCACCAGCAGCGCACCTTCCAGCTCGCCGACACCGGCGACCGTTTCCAGCCGCACTTCAGAATCGTTGAGAACGTCGCCGGTGGCCTCGACCGGCACCACTTCCTCGACCGCCCTCTGCGCACCCGGCGGGCATACCACGCGCGCGCTCGGATAGCGCGCCTTCCATGGCGCGATATCGAGGCGGTGGCCGGGACCGGGGACGATCAGGACGGCCACCTCCCCCATCGCGTCGATCTGCAACATTTCGGGCTCGCGCAACGGGATCGCGCTCCAGATCGCCACGCGGCCCCCTGAGAGCGCCGCGACGGTCATGCGCCGGGGAAAGCGGCCGAGCGGCATCACGATCTCGCCCGGCACGGTGAACAGGCCCGTATCGAGCCGGTCCAGCGGGCCATGCAGGCCCACGATCCATTCGGTGTTGAACCTTCCCATCCCGGACCAACCCATGGGCGGCACAAGGGTTGCCCTGCCCCGCCTCGCCGCTAGGCTGAGCGGGCACGACGCATCGGGGGACGCGGCGAATGGACTGGCAGGCTATTGGCGGGCAGATCGCCGGCATCGCGCAATCGATCTGGATGGTGATCTCGTCGCCGGGCGCGCAGCGGCTCTATGTGATCGCACTGGCGATCGCCGCGGTCGGCCTCGCGCTGGTCCGGGCACGGTCGCGCAAGCATTTCCTCGAGCATGTCACTGCCGGCTATTTCGAGAAGCGCTATCGCGGCCGCGCGCCCACCCGCAAGGAAACGATCGATCGCCGCGAGGAGGAGATGATCGCCTTTCGCGAGGATCGGGCGCGGGGTATCTGGCTGGCGGTCGGCGAACTCTTCACACTGGGCGTGCTGTTCCCGGCAACGTTGCTGGCGCTCGGCACGCTCTATTATGGCTGGTTCGATGCCGGCGCGGCGCCGCTGCTCGACGACCGGTCCGGGATTCCGGTGCGCGATCCCAGCCTTTGGCAGATCGGCGCCTATGTGGCCGATCACATGCTGCGCGGCGGGTTGTTCGACCTGATGGAGGTGTTCAAGCTCCACGCCTCGACCGTGACCAATAACCGCGATGCCTATGGCTATACGGTCGGGCTCTTCCTGTTCCACCTCTATGTCGAGGCGTTCTTCCTGTTCGGGCTGATCGCGGTCGGGCGGATGGCATTGCTGGTGCCGCGGGCTTTGCGGGGACTTTAGCGGCCGTACCAGAGGTAGACATTGTAGAGGAAAACCTCGCCGCGGACGAAGACGAACCAGTTCCCCCGGTCGCGATAGAAGGCCGCTGGCAGCGGCCGGCGGCCTCTCGACCCAGCAAAACTTCGTCAGCTACGCTGCTCAAATCGCTCATAATCTCTCGGCGCCATACGCACTTCGTAGACTGCCTTGTCGCCCTCGACACTCTGTTCGAGCACTTCGCCATGCTGATGCAGCCAGGCCGCCCCCGCGCCGTCCGCGACGTCGAGCGCGATGCGATATCGGCGATGCCCCTCGGTCAGCCGCGCGGCGACCGACTCGAAGAGGAGCGCGACGCCCTCCCCCGTCCAGGCCGACAGCGCGACCACATCCTCGCGCCTGGTCGCTTCGGCAAGCGCTTCCTGCCGGCGCTCATCGTCGAGCAGGTCGAGCTTGTTCCACGCCTCGAAGCGCGGGGTTTCGGGCGCGACGCCGATCTCGCTCAGCACCTTCTCGACATCGGTGCGCTGCGCCTCGCTGTCAGGGTGCGCGATGTCGCGGACATGGATGAGCAGGTCCGCCGAAATGACTTCCTCGAGCGTCGCCTTGAACGCCGCGACCAATTGGGTCGGCAGCTCGGAGACGAAACCCACCGTGTCGGAGAGAATCGCCTTGTCGATCCCGGGCAGTTCGATCTGGCGCAAGGTCGGGTCGAGCGTGGCGAACAACAGGTTTTCCGCCATGACGTCAGCACCGGTCAAGCGATTGAACAGCGTCGATTTTCCGGCGTTGGTATAGCCGACCAGCGCGATCACCGGCCATGGCGCGCGCTGGCGGCGGTCACGGTGGAGGCTGCGGGTGCGGGTGACCTGGTCGAGCTCGCGCTTGAGCCGTGCCATGCGGTCGCGGATCAGGCGGCGGTCGGCCTCGATCTGAGTTTCGCCCGGGCCGCCGAGGAAGCCGAAGCCGCCGCGCTGGCGTTCAAGGTGAGTCCAGCTCCGCACAAGCCGGCCGGCTTGATAGTCGAGATGCGCCAGTTCGACCTGAAGCCGGCCCTCGGCGGTGCGGGCCCGCTCGCCGAAGATTTCGAGGATCAGCCCGGTGCGATCGATCACCTTGCAGCCGAGCGTGGTCTCGAGGTTGCGCTGCTGGATCGGAGTGAGCGTGGCGTCGAACACCGCGAGATCAAGTTCGCTGTCGCGGACGAGCTCGCCCAGCGCCTCGACCTGTCCCGATCCAATCAGCGTCCCCGCCTTGGGCTGGCGCAGCCGCAGCGCGACCTTCTCGCGCACCTCGATACCGATCGCCATGGCGAGGCCGGCGGTCTCCTCAAGGCGCGCGTCGGCATCCCGCGAGCTGCCGCCCGTATCGGGATAGACGATGACTGCCTGCGCCCCGCGATTGAACTCGCCGGCGTCACGCTCAAAACCGGTACTCATATGTCGAGCCTAACTCAGTCCTCGCCGTGCTGTTCCTCGGCGAGGTTCAGCGGATGTGCCGGCTGGATGGTCGATACGGCGTGCTTGTAGACCAGCTGCGCCATACCCTCGCGCTGGAGCAGCATGCAGAACAGGTCGAACGCCGCGATCTGGCCCTGGAGCATGACGCCGTTCACCAGGAACATCGTCACATTTTCCTGGCCTTTGCGAACTGCGTTGAGGAAAATTTCCTGCAAAACCGGGTTCTTGGCGTTATATTCTCCGAGTTGATCCAAGAGCTGCTGAAGATCCACCGGGCCCGAGGGCATCACCGTCGAGATCGCATGCTTGTAGATCAGCTGCGACTGGCCGTCGCGGCGCAGCAGCACCGAAAAATTGTCGAACCAGGTCACGATCCCCTGAAGCTTGACGCCCTTGACGAGGAACATCGTCACCGGCGCCTTCGAACGGCGCAACGAGTTCAGGAACAGGTCCTGGAGCGACGTTTGCTTCTCGGCCATTTCAGCCTCCATCTTTATTGGCGGGTTTTGTCCCGCAGGGCGCCGTTTCCCGGCGTCGGAGTCGCGCCATGTTTGGCGGGCGTCAGCAATCTAGGGTCTCCGCGCCGCCGCGTCCATATGCGGGCCGGGCGGATCGGCAAACGCACGCGAAAACGGAACTCCATTATGGCGGACAGCGCGGCGTTGAAGCGGACGGCGTGCGGTCCTAAATATCGGGTGCGAGGCCACGCCCTCCCCCAGCATGGGTTTGACGTCCGGGACGGCCCGGCCCTTTCGTGAGGAGGGCCCGATGGCCTGGATTGCGTTGTTTGTCGCCGGCCTCCTCGAAATCCTGTGGGCCTATTCGATGAAGATATCGGAGGGCTTCTCACGCCCCCTGCCCGCCACGGTCACGCTCGCGGCGATGGCGGCGAGCTTCGCGCTGCTCGCTTGGGCGATGCGGCAATTGCCGCTGGGGACGGCCTATATGGTGTGGACCGGGATCGGCGCGGTCGGGGCGTTCGCGGTGGGTGTCGCGGTGCTGGGGGAGAGCGCGAGCGCGATGCGGTTGGCGGCTGCGGGGATGATCGTCGGGGGGATTGTGCTGATGAAATGGGCTTAATTCCTTCTCCCGCAAGCGGAGAAGGAGCGTGGTTTACTCCTCCCTGGTCTCCGTGATCCCCAGCAGCTTCAATTTCCGGTGGAGCGCCGAACGCTCCATCCCGATGAAGCTCGCCGTCCGCGAGATGTTGCCCGAGAAGCGGCGGATCTGGACGCGGAGATATTCGCGTTCGAAGGTCTCGCGCGCCTCCTTGAGCGGGGCGCCCATGATCGCGTTGGCTCCCACCCCATTGCCCAGCTCGCCGGGCTTGCCGAGCACTTCGGGAGGCAGCAAATCGAGGTCGATCCGGCCGATCCGGTCGCCGGGTGCGAGGATGACGGTGCGCTCGACCACGTTGCGGAGCTGGCGGACATTGCCCGGCCATTCATAGCTCTGGAGCGCGACCATGGCGTCAGCCGCCACTTCGGGCGTCGGCACGCGCCGGTCATTGGCGTAATGCGCGACGAAATGCTCGACCAGCACCGGGATGTCCTCGCGCCGCTCGGTCAGATGCGGGATCACGACGGGGACGACGTTCAGCCGATAATAGAGATCCTCGCGGAAGCGCCCCGCGGCGATTTCCGCCTGCAAATCGCGTGCGGTGGCGGAGACGACGCGGACATCGACCTTGACGATGCGCTGCCCGCCGACGCGGCTGAAACTCTGATCGGTCAGCACGCGCAGGATTCGCGCCTGTGTCGCGATCGGCATATCGGCGATCTCGTCGAGGAACAGCGTGCCGCCATGCGCCTGTTCGAGCAGCCCGGGGCGGACCAGATCGCCACCTTCCTCGACGCCGAACAATTCTTCCTCGACGCGCTCGGGAGTCATCCGCGCTGCGCTGACGATCACGAACGGCGCCTGGGTGCGCTGGCTCCAGCCATGGAGCAGCCGCGCGGCGACTTCCTTGCCGACGCCGGGCCCGCCGCTGATCAGCACGCGGCTGCCGGTCGAGGCTACCCGTTTCAGGGTCGCGCGAACCGCGTTGATCGCGCCCGACGTGCCGGTGAGGTCGGTCTCGCGCCCCGCAGAGAGGCGCAATGACGCCACTTCGCGCTTCAGCCGCTCGGTTTCGGTGGCGCGTTCGACCATCCACAGCAGCCGCTCGGCCTCGAACGGCTTTTCGATGAAGTCGGCCGCACCCCGGCGGATCGCCGCGACGGCGGTATCCAGATTGCCATGGCCCGAAATCACCAGCACCGGGATCGAGGCGTCGCGCCGCTTGATCTCGTCGAGCAGTTCGAGCCCGTCGAGCCGCGAACCCGTCAGCCACACATCGAGCAGCACGAGGCTGGGGCGGCGATCGGCGATGGCTTCCAGCGCGGCATCGCTGTCCGCCGCGCCACGAGTTTCATAGCCCTCGTCTTCGAGCACGCCGGCGACGAGTTCGCGGATATCGCGCTCGTCATCGACCACGAGGATGTCGAGTGTCATGCTTTGATTCCAGTACGGGTCAGGGCGGCGGGACGCGGTTCATTGGTGTCCCCCGGATCGGCGTCGCTCGCCATGCCGGCGAGCTGTTCGGTGTCGAAGCAGATCGTCACCACCGTGCCCCCGCCCTTGCGGTCGGCGAAGCCGATGGTGCCGAAATGCTCCTCGATGATCTTCTTGACGATGGCGAGGCCCAGGCCGGTGCCTCGAGCGCGCGTGGTCATATAGGGCTCGGCGATGCGGTCGCGCTCGACGGGGAGGCCGATGCCGTTATCGGAGACAGTCAGGATGATGCGACGATCCTCCTGACGCAGCGCGAGGGTGATTTCGCCCTTAGGCAGCTTCTTCTTGCCCTCTTCACGCGCCTCGATGGCTTCGACCGCGTTCTTGACGACATTGGTCAGCGCCTGGCCGATCTGGCGCCGGTCGCAGACGAGGCTGGGCGCGGGATCGGTAACGTCCATTTCGAAGCGGATCGCGGGATGGGCGACTTCGTGGAGGAACATCGACTGGCGCGCGATATCGAGCAGGGATTCGAACCGGAACAGCGGCTTGGGCATCCGCGCGAAGGAGGAGAATTCATCGACGATGCGGCGCAGGTCTCCCACCTGGCGGATAATGGTGTCGGTCAGGCGGCTGAAGGTGCCATCCTTCTCGTCCGCGTTCGCCTTGCCATAGCGCCGCTGGAGCCGTTCCGCGGCGAGCTGGATCGGGGTGAGCGGGTTCTTGATCTCGTGCGCGATCCGGCGCGCGACATCGGACCAGGCCGCGCGGCGCTGGTCGAGCAATTGCTGAGTGATGTCGTCGAAGGTGAGCACCTGGCCGCCTTCGTCCCGCGTGATCTTGACCGCGAGAGTGCGCGCTTCCCCCTCGACGGTGATCTGGATGACCGCCTCACGGGCTTCGCCGTCAAGCAGTGCGGCGAGTTCGGGGGCGACTTCGCTCAAAGGGCGGCCGAGCGCGCTCGTGGTGTCGTGGCGCAGCAGCTCGGTGGCGGAGGCGTTGATCAGGCGGACATTGCGGGCGCCATCGATCGAAAGCACGCCTGCGGAAACGCCCGAGAGCACGGCTTCGATCAGCGCGCGACGGCTTTCGGCCTGGGCACTGGCGGTGATCAGCGCGCCGGTCTGCTCCTCAAGCCGCTCGGTCATGCTGTTGAACGTGTCGCCCAGGGTCGCGATCTCGTCGCCGCTCTGCTGCTCGGGTACGCGCGCCGACAAGTCGCCTTCGGTCACTCTTCGCGTTGCCGCCACCAGCAGGTTGAGCGGCTGCACGAGCCGATCCGCTACCGCCAGCGCGATCCACACGGTCAGGATCATGATCAACAGCGCGACGCCGAACAGTGCGGCGTTGAAGGAGAGCTGAGTCGAACGCGCGCTCTTTTGGAGCAGGCGGTAATCGTCGAGCACGCTCGTACCCTCGGTCACCTGCTCCTGAAGGAAGGCGGCATCCATGTCCGTGCCGACGTAAAGATAGGTGTTGGCGACCCCGTTGATCGGATAGACGAGCCAGATCGTGTCGCGCTCGAGCCCCACGACTTCCTTCTTCTGCTTCTTGAGCAGGGGATCGAGGAGCTGCGGGGTCACGCGCGCGCCGAACACGACCTTGAGCAGATCCTGTGGCGGCGGCGTGGTGAGCAGCGGATTCTGCCAGTAATTCAGGACATTGACGCCATTATCGGGCGTGTAGGTGAACAGGACCCCCTGTTTGAAATTGCGGTAGAAGACGTCTTGGATGAAATAGGCCTTGAACGCTTCGCCCCTCAGCCCGCCGACGAGCGAGTTCCCGAGATCGTCCGCGGTCGTCTCTCCTTCGGCCTTCCAACGATCGACAATGTGATCCTGCGCCTTGCGGACCAGATTGACGGACGTCACCAGTGCGCCGTTCGCACGGTTCGCCGACCAGAATTGCGCGCCCGTTTGGAACATCCACGACGCGGCGATCACAGTCAGCATGATCGGAATGCTGGCGAGCAGCAGAAAGATCGCGACGAGCCTGACATGCAACCGCCCGCCCCCGGCCAACATCCGCGCGGCCCGACGTTTGGCGATCCGGCGCGCGATCAGCACGAGCAGCGCGATTGCGGGAAGCAAATTGCCGATGAGCAGCAGCGACATCACCCACGGCGCGAGCAACTCGCCCGGAGCAGCGGCGCGGGTGACCACCGAATAGGTGACTGCGGCGACAATCGCCGCCACCGCGAGCACCGCCAACTCGATCGCTGGCGTGACCGACAGCCCCCACCGGCGCGGCGGCGCGATCATCGCTGGCTCGGTAAGGGCATCCATCGTTGCTTAAGTACAACGGGATTGTGGCCGAAAAAACACATAATCGGCTTCAGACTGTCGCTATTCGGCACCATCCGGGCGTGATTGGGCCATTCCGATGCCCAATGTGTCGAGGCGCTTGCGCAATGTGTTGCGGTTTATCCCCAGTGCGCGGGCGGCGCGGAGTTGGTTCTGGGCGTGGCGCTGGAGCATCGCTTCGATCAGGGGCCGTTCGACCTCGCCGATGATCCGGTCGTAGAGCGTGCCGTTATCGAGCGCGCTGGGTTCCTCGATGGCGATGCGTTCGAGGCGGGCGCGGACGGCGGCTTCGATACCGCGATCGCGGTCGGCGACGGCGACTGCGGCCCCTGCCCTCGCCTCCCCCAGGGCGCGGCGGAGCGCCGCGGCGTCGATCACTTCGTCGCGGCTGAGCGCCGCGATGCGGCGCATGAGGTTCTCGAGCTCGCGGACATTGCCGGGCCAGTCGTAATGATCGAGCACCGCGACCGCGCCCGCGTCAAGCTGCTTGCGCGGCAGCCCGTCCTCGGCGGCGCGATCGAGGAAGTGGCGGGCGAGCAAAGGCACGTCCTGGCGGCGCTCGCGCAGCGACGGCAGCGCCACGGGGACGACGTTGAGGCGGTAGAACAGATCCTCGCGGAACTGGCCGACGCCGACCAGCGCGCTCAGATCCTTGTTGGTCGCGGCGACGATGCGCACGTCCGCCTTGATCGTCCGCGCCCCGCCGACGGTGGTGAATTCGCCCGATTGCAGCACGCGCAGCAGCCGCGTCTGGGCGTCCATCGGCATGTCACCGATCTCGTCGAGGAACAGCGTGCCCCCCGCCGCCTGTTCGAACTTGCCCGCGACACGCGCCGCCGCGCCGGTGAAGGCGCCGCGTTCGTGGCCGAACAGCTCGGCTTCGATCAGCTCGCGCGGGATCGCCGCCATGTTGAGCGCGACGAAGGGCGCGCGGCGGCGCGGGCCGAGATCGTGGATCGCCTTCGCGACCAGCTCCTTGCCGGTGCCCGATTCGCCCGAGATCAGCACGGTCAGGTCGTTCGAGACCACCCGCGCGATCACGCGATAGACTTCCTGCATCGCCGGCGAACGGCCGATCAGTGATGGGCCGCCCTCCTCAATGTCGGGCAAGTCGGCGGGGCGGCGGCGGCCCTTGGCGATCGCGCCGCGCACCGCCTGGCTGAGCAAGTCGAGATCGAACGGCTTGGGGAGATAGTCGAACGCGCCGACTTCGGTAGCGCGGACCGCGGTGGCGAGGGTGTTCTGCGCCGAAAAGACGATCACCGGCAGATCGGGCCGCTCGCCCATCAGCGTCGCGACGAAATCGAGGCCGTTGCCGTCGGGGAGCACCACGTCGGTGACCAGCACATCGGGCACGACGAGGCGCATCTCGCGGCGGAGCTCGGCGAGGCTGGCCGCGGTGGCGACGCGGTGGCCCTCTCGCCTCAGCGCGGCGGCGACGACGGTGCGGATGGTGCTGTCGTCATCGACGACCAGAACGGCCCCGGGGGTGTTCATTGGGCGCTTATCCCTTTCAAAGGACGGCTAACCATAGTGCCTTCGCCGGGATGACGGTTTTGGGTTGGACCGCACCCGTTCATTTCGGCCCTCTCGGCAGGAGGATGCGGAAGACGGTGTTCTCGTTATGCCCGGCGCGCTCGCGTTCGTACTGGACGATGCCGCCCATATCGCGGACCAGCTTCTCGACCAGGGGGAGGCCCAGCCCCGTGCCCTCGGGCTTGCCCGAGACGAAGGGCTCGAACAGATGCTCGGCGATATCCTCGGGCGCGCCGGGGCCGTTGTCGATGACGAGGATCTCGATCGGCAGCGGCTGGCGCGGACGCCCGGCCCCGGTGCTCACCGACATGCCATGGCGATAGGCGGTCGCCAGCACGATGCGCGGCTGGGCGAGGCCCTGCAGCACTTCGGCTGCGTTCTTGAGCAGGTTGAGCATCACCTGGAGGAAGGCGTCGCGATCGATCAGCACCGCGGGGAGCGAAGGGTCGAACCGCTCCTCGATCACCATCCCCCGCGCGAACCCCGCCAGCGCCACGCGGCGGGCGTGATCGAGCAGGGGATAGACATTGGTGGATTCGAGCTTGAGCGGGCGGGTGTCGGTGAAATCCTGCATCCGGTCGATCAGCGCCGCGATGCGGTCGACTTCGGTGGTGATCATGCCGGTGAGCGACTTGTCGCCCTCCGACATGCCGAGCAATTGCGCCGCGCCGCGGATGCCGGCCAGCGGGTTCTTGATCTCATGCGCCAGCATCGCCGCCGCGCCCACTGCCGCGCGGGCGCCGGCGGTGCGTTCGGCGCCCTGAGTGAGGCGGCGCGAGGCGTTGTGGAGCGTGACGATCCGCCAGCCCGGATGATCGGCGACCAAGGTCTCGACGAAATCGGCGCGGATACGCTGGCCGCGCGCGATCTCGATCTCGGTGTCGAAGGCCGCGAAACCATGACCGTCGCGCCGGTCGGCATAGTCGTCGGGGGGCATCAGCACCGTGTCGTAGGGCTGGCCGATCATGGATTTCTCGGAATGGTTGAGCAGTGATTCACAGGCCGCATTGGCATGCGCGATGCGGCCATCAGGATCGATGACGAGGACGGCGACAGGCAAGGCCGCGAACAGCTCGGCGAACCCGGGGCCCGTGACGGACGCCGGTTTCGTCCATCTCAGGCCGCCGCGCGGGAACGCCACGGTGCGTAATATTCGGCGAGCATGTTTAGCACCTGATCGGGATCGGCGACCTTGTTCACCGCATTGCGGAACTCGGCCGAGCCGTGCAGCCCCTTGGTGTACCAGCCGATATGCTTGCGCATCATATTGACGCCGACTTCGCTCCCATAAAGGCTCAGCGAGTCGCGGTAATGCGCGATAATAATGTCATATTGTTCGTCGAGCGACGGATCGGCACGCTCGGGCTGGCCGGAGAGCGCATCCATCACCTGGCGCAGGATCCACGGACGCCCATAGGAGCCGCGACCGATCATGACGCCATCCGCCCCCGATTGGGCGAGCGCGGTGCGGGCGTCCTCGGCATTCAGGATATCGCCATTGACGATCACCGGGATCGACACCGCGTCCTTCACCTTGCGGATGAAGGCCCAATCGGCGGTGTCGCGGTACATCTGGTTGCGGGTGCGGCCATGGACCGTCACCAGCTTGACTCCGATATCCTCGGCGATCCGCGCGAGTTCGGGCGCGTTGAGGCTCGAATGGCACCAGCCCATCCGCATCTTGAGCGTGACGGGCACCTTCACGGCCTTGACCACCGCCTCGACCAGCTGCGCCGCCAGCGGCAAGTCGCGCATCAGCGCGGACCCCGCATCGCCATTGGTCACCTTGCGGACCGGGCAACCCATATTGATGTCGACGATCGCGGCGCCGCGATCCTCTGACAGGCGGGCAGCCTCCCCCATCTCATAGGGCGTGCAGCCGACCAGCTGCATCGAGACCGGGTCCTCGATCGGGTCCCAGGCGAATTTCTGGAGCGACTGGCGCGTCTCGCGGATCGCGGCCTGGCTCGCGACCATCTCGGTGACGTTGAGCCCCGAGCCATAGCGCCGCACCACCCGCCGGAACGGCAGATCGGTCACGCCGGTCATGGGCGCGAGGATCACCGGCACGTCGATGGTCACCGGACCGATCTGGATGGGAGCGAGGGTCGTCATGATCTGCCTGAAAAATAGGCAGAGGCGGGTAGCGGGGCAAGGGCCGATTGGCAAGCCGGGGATGTCCTATGAGGCGGGTAGCGTCCACTCATAGGTATAGCGCCAGCTATCCGTTGCGGGTTGCCCCTCGCGATCGGTCGCCGGCGTAAAGCGGGCGCGGCGTTTGAGCAGGGTGCAAGTGGTGCGATCGAGCATCTCCGAGCCGCTCGACTTCTCAAT
>Ga0164241_10002284_pt1 | contig 21145 bp, 19 predicted proteins | sample OricomyardsoilBY_FD_108780 | JGI IMG/M metagenome (GOLD analysis project Ga0164241, IMG submission 108780) | Backyard soil microbial communities from Emeryville, California, USA - Original compost - Back yard soil (BY) | ecosystem: Environmental > Terrestrial > Soil > Unclassified | place: USA... | reverse complement strand
GTCGCCGGGCTTGGCTTTGAATTTCCACAGCGCGTAGAACAGCATCACCATCACCAGCGCGAAGACGAAGGACGAGAGGACGATCATCACGTCGAGCAGCTGGTCGATCTTCGGCGCCGCCGTGGAAGCGCCCTGGCCGTTCCAGTTGATCGACAGCATCACGGCAGAAATGGCCGCGGTCAGCACGACCGTGACGCCAAGCATCTTCGCTATCGGGAGGCGGCCCATCATCAGCGGGGGCGCATTCTATGCAAGCGGCAGACGGTCAAGGTCGCCCCCGGCGGCAGCGATGACGCCGCGGGCGACGCCCTCCCAGCTCCAGAGCCGCCGGGCGGTCTCGACCAGCGCCTCGCGCGCCGCCTCACGCTCCTGCTCCGACAGCGCCAGCCACCCGTTCAGCCGCTCCGCGATCGCCTCGACCGCCCCCTCCTCGACCGGAAACGAGGTCAGCCGACCGACCTCCGGCGGCAGTGCCTCCTGCAACTGCCGCGATACCTCGAGCATCCCCGAGTGACCCGCCGAGACCGGCAACGCCCCGCAAGCCGCCGCCTCGGCGGCGACCATCCCAAACGCCTCAGGAAACGTGCTGGGCATCACCAAAGCTTCCGCCTCAGGCAACAGCTCAGCCACCTCATCGTGCTCGAGTCGCCCAATGAACTCGACCGAGCCGGCCGCGGCTTTAGCCATCTCCGCATAACCAGCTGGCGGCTCGCGCAGGAAGGCGGACAAAATCGGCAGCGGCTTCTCCCCCCCGCCCTCGAGCCCCCAACCAGCTGCCGCAATCTCACCAGCTCCGCCGAGGTCCCCCTGCCCGAGCGCATCAAGCAAGCGACGCAGTCCTGACTCGTACTCGCCGAACCCGGCAATCTCGAGCCGTGCATCCGAATTGGCGTCGTGCACCAACGGCCACGCCGCGAGCAGCAAGTCGACTCCCTTGGAGACGATCAACTTCCCCACGAAGACAACTCTCCGCGGGTGGCGCAACGGGCCCCGCGGCCGAAACCTCTCCGTGTCAACACCGGGCGGACCAAGCCTGGTCTTCTCCTCGAGTCCTTCGACATCAGGCAGTGCGTTCCAAAGCGACTCCGCCGTATGCCGCGATCCGACGAGCACGCCCGAAGCTGCCTTCATGCCTTCTTCGGCATAGGGCAGAAACCGAGGGTGCGGCTTGACCGTGTACTCGAGCGCGGAGCCGTGGATCTTGGCGGCAAAGGGGGCGACATCGGCGCGAGCGAGGATCGCTGGACCCATGACCAGGTGGTTGGCGAGGGCGACGTCGATGCCGCCCACCTGAGCAGCGACCTCGCGGACGGCTTCGACGTTTGCCCCGATATAGCGATCCAGCTCGGCCTCGGTCAGCTCCGGAAAGGCCTTGACCTCGAAGCCTTTATACGGGTCTTTGACGTAGACGGGCAGCAGGCCATGGATGTCGGGGTTGTGGATCTGGACGCCCTCGATCTTCGTCTCGCGGTCCTGGCAGAGCAGGTGCACCTCGTGGCCCAGCATGGCCAGAGCTCGAGCCAAATTGGCGTTGTAGATGTTGCTGCCGGTGCCACGCAGCATGTAGCCGTGGAAGAGGAGGACACGCATCGGAGCCGCGCAAGCTATTAGTCTTCGCGGCCATGAACCCGAAGCAGCTCTACAGGATGCGCGCGCCGGCCTCTGGCCGCGAGGCGCTCACCCACGCCGAGCCGGGCCAGGTCTACCTCGACCGCGAGACCGGCGAGGAGATGGAGCCGGTGGCGATGGTGCTGCCCCTGGCCCCCTCCGCCTCGGCCCTGCCACGCACGCCGGAGAACCTCCGCGCCTGCCGTCGCTGCGACCAGCTGATCGGTCTCGACATCAGCGACTGTCAGTACTGCGGACTCCGCCAAGAAGCCCTCTGAGGCCGTTTGGTCGGCGCATGCCGGCGTCCTCAGTCGCTCACGCGCAGAGCACGCTTCGCTCCTTGCGTCCTTGGCCTGCTTGACCAGACGGCCTCAGGAACCCTTATCCACCTGATCGTGCTGTTCTCGCCAGAGCCGGAGGCGGTCGGGGCCAAGAAAGCAGGCCAAGCCGATCGCGCCGACGCCAAACGCGAGCAGGTAAGTGGCGCCCGGGCTTGCTTGCGTGACCGCGGCAATGATCGCTACCACCGCCCCCAGCGCGTAGGCAACAGCAGCTTCAGATCGGACAAAACGTTTCATGATCTCGATGCTAGCTGAATCAGTAGCGAGAGCGCATATCCCGACAAGCCAATCCGGAATCCCCAGAGGCCACCATTGCGAATCGCTCGATCGCGTTGGTCCGCGGGAGCATCGACATAGATCACCCTCCCAGGACCCCGAGAGCGCCCGCCAAGTCTTTGCAGCAACTTAGGGATCGGTCGGGGACGGGCGTCGGTAGGGCCTGCTCACTCGCCTGACTGGCTGGGTCGCCTTCAGCCGTCCGAGAATCCTCGCTGGGCCAGCGGCGCAAAACGTTCGCAGGCCCTACCGACGCCCGTCCCTCATCAGCTTCAAAAAAAAGGTGCTACCCAAGGCGCGTCTGGGGCACCCACGTCTCGTGCTCACGAGCTTTTGTAATTCGGAGCCGTTCGGTGGGCTGCTGCCGGGTGCCCCTGCGAACGTTTTGCGCCGCTGGCCGACAACCGATCTCGGACGGCTAGGGGCGACCCAGCCAGTCAGGCGAGTGAGCAGGGGTACCCGGCAGCAGCCCCTTTGACCAGCGCCCGAACTACGGGTTCTTTACCAGCGTCGCCGTGTAGAGCAGGCGGGCGTTGGAGTAGTAGCAGCCATATGTCTTGGTTTTGCCGACCCCCTGCTGTGGGTGGCCGCCCTGGATGTCCTCCTTGGAGGCGCACTCGCCGGTCATCCGGCTGCCTCGCCAGGTGTCTTCGTCGGTGACGTTGAAGGCGAACATCGGGGCCCAGGTCGGGATCGTCAGCGCGATGACCTGGCCACGCAGGACCGAGAGCGGGTGCTCCAAGGCAAAGATCGGGGTGCTGCCGAAGTGCGGGTTGAGCACCTCCAGCGGGCTCTGGCGGACCAGCGTGTACTGCGGCGGCTTGGAGTCCTCGACCGGGCGCAGGACGCCGATCCGTGCCTGTGAGGGACTACCGAGGAATTCGTTGAAGAAGCCGACCTCGTTCGTGGTGGTGTCTGCGTCCGCACGCGAGGGGCGCGCAAGCGTGATCGACCAGGCGACCAGCTTGCCGTCGAAAGGTGCCTCGTAGGGCCGGGCGACGCCGCCGGCCACCGCCTGGAAGCCGGTCACGTGTCCCTCGACCCGGCAGGGGATGACCTCGACGTTGTTGACGATTTTGCCCGGACAGGAAGGTGGCGGGGTCGAAGCGGTCTTGCCGAGGACGACAACCCGCAGCGGCGCGGAGTCCGCTGCGCCCGGCCAAACGACAACGATCAAGGCAATCAGGGCGCAGGCAAACGCCAGCGCCACCGGCGCCCTACCGATTCGGTTTTCGACTGCTCCAAGCACGGTCTGATGCTGCAAACCCGGCCCTTTGACCAGGGTTGCGGCCACGATTCTGCCGTGCGACTCGGCGGTATGCGGCGCTGCGACGTGCTTTGCACGATCCCGGCCAGAGGTCACTGTAGGCTTGCGGACCGAGATGGAGGCCAGCGATCGCGCAGAGGATTTCGTCCCAGCCGGCCTCGCCTCGTTCGGAATCGAGGCAGACGAGGTCGACCTCGCGGTGATGAACGCCGCCCATCAGATGTTCTGGCCAGGAATTCGCGGCCTGCTCTCGCTTGACCTCTCCGCCGTCGAGCCGGAGAGAAATCCGGACATGTCCAGGTCACCGGAGGCGTCGTGAGCGTCACCGGAGGCGTCGTGAGCGCGCTCGATCTGTCGCTGCGCGGCCAGGCGGCGGCCATAGCCGCGGGGGAAGTCGAGGCAACAGAGCTACTCGACGCGACCCTGGCCCGGATCGAGGAGCGCAACCCCGCGATCAACGCCGTGGTGGAGACGTTCCCGGAGCGCTCGCGCGAGATGCTCGCCGCCGCTCCCGACGGTCCCTTGCGCGGCGTGCCGATCGTGGTCAAGGACGAGTGGCCGCTGCCCTGGCGGGCGCAGCGCTTCGGCGCAGCGGAACTTCTGGCGCCCACCGCGCCCGGCGAGTCGGGCCCCTACAGAGCGCTGCGCGACGCCGGCGCCGTCATCGTCGGCGTCGGCAACATGCACGAGCTGGGCTCGGGGAGTACCGGCAACGTCTCCGTCTACGGCGCTGCTCGCAATCCTTGGGACACCGAGCGCTGCCCGGGAGGCTCCTCCAGCGGCCCGGCCGCGGCAACCGCGGCCCGCCTGGTCGCCGGCGCGGTCGGCGCCGACGGGCTCGGCTCGGTCCGCTTCCCGGCCGCCTACTGCGGCCTCACCGGCCTGAAGCCGACCTTCGGCCGCTCGGCGATGGCCGGCCACCACATGGCTTCAACGACCACGCTGATCGTCTCCGGCCCGCTCTGCGCCGACGCAGCCGACTGCCGGCTGCTCGGCTCCGCCCTCTTCGGCGAGGAGCTGGTGAGCGGCGACGCGGCTGGGTTGCGCATCGGCGTCGTCCGCGACGCCGTCTCCGAAGACGTCGCGCCCGAGGTTCGCGATGCCTGCGAGGCGGCGATCGAGGCGCTGCGCACAGCGACCGGCGGCGAGGTCCGCGAGGTCGAGCTGGCCGATCTCCCGGCGGCGACTCTCGCCGCGATCCTGGCGATCAACGCCGAGAGCCTGAGTGGTGTGGCGCCCGAGCGGCTCAATGACCTGCACCCGGAGATCAGCCCGATCAATCGAGGCTTTACCAAGTACCGGATGCTGCTGCCGGCAGCCGCAGTGGTGCAGGCCGGCCGTGTTCGCACCCTGATGCGACGCCGCCTGGCAGCCCTGTTCGATGACGTCGACGTGATCGTCTGGCCGACGACGCCGGCGGTCGCGCCACCACTCGAGGCGCCGATGGTCGAGTTGCCCTCGGGCACGCACACCGCGGACCAAGCGAACGTGCGCGGCGCGGCTCTCGCCAACCTGACCGGCATTCCGGCGATCAGCGTGCCGGTCGGACTGAGCTCCGATGGACTGCCGATCGCGCTGCAACTGCAGGCAGCCTGGGGACGCGACGAGTTGCTGCTCGATGCCGCCGAGGCGCTGGAGCGCGCCAACGAGCGTCGCTGGGTCGAGTCGCTGCCGCCGCTAGCGCGGGCAGAGCCGACCGAGGCCTGATGTCGGCGGCCATCGTGGTCGACCCGACCGCGGTGGGCATGGCGGAGCGCGTCCTGCGCGGGAGCTGGGTCGAGGGCGAGCGCCAGGGCACTGGCTTTGCCTACACGCGCCCGAGTCCGACCCGCTATCCCTGGCAGTGGTACTGGGACTCCTGCTTCGCCGCGATCGTCTGGCGCCGCTTCGAGCCGGCCCGCGCCCGGCTCGAGCTGGAGACGCTGCTCGGCGCCCAGCAGCCAGACGGATTCATCGGCCACACGATCTTCTGGGAGCGGCCGGTCTCGCTCTCGCGGCTGCCCTTCTACAACGTCGCCTCGCGAAGCTCGTTCCAGACCGGGACGATCCAGCCGCCGCTGCTCGCCTGGGCCTGGAGGATCGCCGTTGGCGACCCGAATACGGAGCCGCGAATCGCCGCCCAGATGGATTGGCTGACGGCCAACCGCGATCTCGAGGGCGATGGCCTGCTCTGGATCGTCCAGCCCGACGAGTCGGGCCTCGACGCCTCTCCCAAGTTCGACCCCGTCTGGGGATGGCGGGCCTGCTCGCGGATCGGCTTTCCGCTGCTCATTCACCGCAACCGGAAGCTGGGTTTCGACGCCCGCCGGATCCGCGAACGCGGCGGTCCGGTTCTCTGCGAGACGCTGGTCAACACGCTCTGGTCGCTCTCCCTGCAAGCGCTAGGCCGGCCCTCGGCGACGCCGGCCCTGGTCGAGCGCCTCTGGGACGAGCGCCACGGCCTATTCCTCGATGAGGCGCAGCCCGACGGGAAGAGGCCGGTGGTGGCCACCTGGGCCGCGCTCGCGCCACTCGCCCTACCGGACCTGCCCGAGCAGATCGGCCGTCGCCTGGTCGAGGAGCACCTGCTCGACGAGCGCCAGTTCCTCACCCCCGTCGCGCCGCCGTCGGTCTCCGCCGCGGAGCTGAGCTATGAACCGGGTGGCAGTCGCGGGCCGGTGCGGCGCTACTGGCGTGGGCCGACATGGGTCAACTCCGCCTGGCTGGTCTGGCTCGGTCTACGCCGGCTCGGCTACGAGGAGGCCGCGTCGCGCCTGGCCAGGGGGCTGATCGGTGCGGTCAAGCGTGAAGGTCTGCGCGAGTACTACGACCCGCGCACAGGCGCCGGCCTCGGCGCCAAGGACTTCGCCTGGTCAGCCCTGATCGCAGAGCTGGCAGATCCGAAATAGCCGCCAGGCGACTATTTGTAGCGATAGGTGATGCGGCCGCGATCGAGGTCGTAAGGCGAAAGCTCGATCTTCACCCGGTCGCCCGGGAGGATGCGGATGTAGTGGCGACGCATCTTGCCGGAGATATGGCCGAGCACATCGTGCCCGTTGTCGAGTTTGACCCGGAACATCGTGTTGGGGAGGGCCTCGGTGATCTCGCCCTCCATCTCGATCTTCTCCTCTTTCCCCATGCGGCGGGGAGCGTAGCGGACCGGGGACGTAAACCCAGCTAGCCACGCAGGCGGCGGGCGTGTTCGACCGCCTCGGCGTGGGTCGAGATCTCGCCCGCGTACTGGGCCGCCTCCAGCTCAGCCAGTAGCTCCCCCACTTCCGGGCCCTCGACGATGCCGAGCTCGGCAGCGAGCTGATCGCCGCGCACGAGCGGCTCCGGGGGGCCGTCGCGTCGCCAGTCGAGCGCCGCGGCCAGCATCTGGCGTGCGAGGGAGAGATGGGCCTCGATCGCCTCCTCGGTGGCGAACGGACCCGAGCCGCGCGCCGAAAGCCGGTCGGCGATCGTCAGCAGCGTCACGTCGGCGGCAACCGGCTCGGTCGCGCGCAGGTACTCGTGGACGCGGCGCGGCGGCAAGGGGGCCTCGTGGACGAGGAAGCCGAGACGGAGATGGTGCAAGGTCAGGCCCTGTAGGTGGCGGGTCAGGACGCGGCTCGCCCGCAGCCGCTCGCAGAGGCGGCCGACGATCTCGGCGCCGTCACCGTCGTGGCCGATGAAGGTGACGTAGCCGTTTCTTTCGGAGCGCGTCGCCGGCTTGCCGATGTCGTGCAGCAGGGCGCCGAAGCGCAGCGCCGTGCCGCGCGTCATCTCGTCGGCGAGCGGCTCGGCGAGCAACGCCTCCAGCTCCCCCGCGCGCTCGCCGCCGAAGCGCTCCAGGTCAGCCTCGACCTCGAGCGTGCGCTCCAGCACCGCCATCGTGTGACCGTGGACGTCGAGGTGGTGGTTGGGACCCTGTTCGACCCCGCGCAGAGCCTCCAGCTCGGGTAGGACCACCGGGGTCAGCCCGAGCTCATCAAGCAGCGTGAGTCCCCGCAGCGGGTCAGGTCCACCGAGCAGCTGGCGCAGCTCGACCAGCTGGCGCTCACCAGCGGACTCGGCCGCTCGCCCTGCTTCGTTGCGGGCCAGCGAAACGGTGGCGGGGTCGATCTCCAGCGCCAGCGCCGCCGCAAAGCGGGCCGCCCGCAGCAGACGCAGTGGATCGGCAGCGAAGCTGCGCTCAGCCACCACGCGCAATACCCGCTGGTCGAGGTCGGCGAGCCCGCCGTGGGGATCGATCGGCTCCCCCCCCGCCAGTGGCACGGCGACGGCGCCGATCGTGAAGTCGCGCTCCTCCAGGTCGGCCTCGATCGTCTCGCCGCGCAGCGCCGTCACATCGATCTGCCAGGCGCCGTCAGCGGCAACAGCGCGCCAGGTGGCGAACTCGGCGGAGAGCTCGAAGGAGTGCCCGTCGCCCTCGCGGGCAACCGCCTTCGCAGCGGTGGCCGGGTCGCCTGCGGTCGCCAGGTCGAGATCGATCACCTCCCGGCCGAGAGCCGCGTCGCGTACGGCGCCGCCGGCGATCCAGACACGATCCTCGCCGGCCAGCGCTCGCCGGGCCAGCGCAACCGGCGCCGCGGCGGTGAGGCGATCGGCGAGGCTCATGCGGTGACTCGCGGCACCCTGGCCGAGATCCCGCAGGTGACCTCATAGTTGATCGTGCTCAGGCGCGCAGCGACCTCCTCGGCCAGGATCGACTCCTCGCCCTGAGCGCCGATCAGCACCGCCTCGTCGCCCGGCTGGACCTCTGTCTCAGGCCCGAGGTCGACCGTCACGTTGTCCATCGAGACGGTGCCGACAAGCGGCAGCCGCCGACCCCGGATCAGCACCTCGGCGTTGTTGGAGAGGCCACGCCGCACTCCATCCCCATAGCCGAGCGGCAGCACTCCCACCCAGGTGTCAGCAGGCGGGCGCCAGGTCTGCCCGTAGCCGGCGCTGTCGCCCGCCGCGAAGCGCTTGACGTCTGCCACATAGGAGCGCAGCGAAAGCGCCGGGGCGAGGCCGCGCTCGGCCGGGTTGCCCTGAAAAGGGTCGAGGCCGTAGACCGCGACGCCGCAGCGGGCCATGTCGAAGTGCGAGCGCCGGTCGCGGAAGACCGCGGCGCTGTTGGCGGCGTGGGCAATGACCGTGGGAAACTCGTCCCTGACCGCGGCAGCAACTGCCTCGAAGCGCTCGAGCTGCGCAGCGAAGAAGTCCGACTCCGGTTCGTCGGCGGTGGCGAAATGGGTCCAGATCCCCGCCAGCTCGAGCTGCGGGTCCTCCGCGCAGGCGCGAGCCAGTGCCAGCACCTCGCCCGGATCGGGATTGCCGAGCCGGCCCATGCCGCTGTCGTACTTGACGTGGACGCGAACCGGCCGGCCCTGGGCGCGGCCGCGGGTGCTGAGGAGCTCGCGGAAGCCATCGCGCCAGACTGAGACCTCCGAGCCGGCCCCGAGCGCGTCCTCGAGATCTTCGGGACTGAGCGCGCCCATCGTCAGCAGCGGTATCTGAGGGAAGCGACGGCCGATCTGAGCGGCCTCGGCGCCGGTGGCCACCGCCAGCCTGCTCGCGCCGCCCGCCAGCGCTGCCGTCGCGCAGGTATCGGCGCCGTGCCCGTAACCATCGGCCTTGACCACCGCGCAGAGCTCGGCACCCTCGCCCAGCTCCGCCTTCAGCCGCGCGCAGTTGCGCTCGACGGCGCTGAGATCGATCCGGGCGACTGCCCGCGCCATGGCCTCTTAGCGCCCTGTCTCGCAGCGCATAGCCGGAAATGACGGCCCCAGATCGCCGCCATACAGCGTCCTCGGTCGCCCAAATAGCGCTGCTATTTGGGCTCCCTGCGTCCTTGTCTGGCGGCGCCTGGACCTCGTCATTTCCTGGCCAACGTTACGAGACAGGGCGCTAGCTGTCGGCGACGAGCGCGGCCAGCGCGTCGGCCCGCGTCACCAGTCCGGCGAGGCGGCCGTCGCCATCGACCACGGGCAAGTGATTGTGATGCTTCTCGGCGATCGTCCTGGCGACCGTCTCGGCATCGTCGTCGGCGTTGACCACAAACGGATCGCCGGTCATCAGCTCTGAGACTTTGGTCGCGAAAGCCTTGTCGAGTCGTTTCTCAAAACCCTTCATCGAGCCGATGAAGACGACCCCGCCCATGATGTTGAGGTAGTGCGGCAGATGCAGATCCGCCTCCTCGTCGCTGAGGATCAGGTCCGACTCGCTGACGATCCCGACCACCTTGCGATCGGCGTCGACCACCGGGATCGCCCCCATGTCGGTCTTGGCGAGCAACTCGATCGCGGCGCGCGCATCGGCGTCCGGAGAGACGGCCGGCACATCGGCGTCCATGATCTCGGCGGCGGTCTTCACAGGCAAGTGTCAGCGTAGGGAACGTGCATATCTGATTCTTCGTGACCGGAGCTGACGCGCAGCCCCGCGTGTCCGCGAGACTATTCGACGGGCGCGCCTGGAACCATCCCGAGCGGGATCGAGTCGATCACGTCGGTTGCGATCACCGACTCGGCAGCGCCGATCCGCGTCGCGGCGTCGCGGCCGGCGCGAGCATGGGCGATCACCGCCGCGCAGGCGGCGGCAAAGGGTTCGAGACCGCGTGCGAGCAGCGCGGCGACGATGCCGGAGAGCACGTCGCCGGTGCCCGCGGTGGCGAGACCGGGCGCCGAAAGGGCATTGACCGCGACCCTCTCGCCGTCGGTGACGATCGTGTCGTCGCCCTTGAGGACGACGACGGCATTCGCTGCCCGTGCGGCCTCCTTTGCCGAGACCAGGCGATGGGCGGAGATTTCCCCCGACGAGCGGTCGAGCAGGCGCCCCAGCTCGCCGGCATGCGGGGTGAGGATCGTCGGGGCGTCACGCTCGGCGATCCGACCGATGTCCGCGGCGAAGGCGTTGAGACCGTCGGCGTCGATCACCAGCGGCACCTCGATCGCGGCGGCGGCCGCGCGCGCCAACTCGATCGAGCCAGGGTCGCGCCCCATCCCGGGGCCGAGCACGCCGGCCGCGGCGGGATCGAAGGCACGCAAAACGGTCTTCAGCGAACCCGGCGCCAGGCAACCGTCGCCACCAGGACAGCCGACCGACATCACCTCCGGTTGGCCTGTCTCGAAAATCGGCTCGAGGTCTGCCGGCACCGCCACGGTGGCGTAGCCGGCGCCGGCGCGAATCGCCGCGCAGGAGGACATCCGCACCGCGCCGGTGAGTCCGCGTGAGCCGCCGGCGACGACCACCTGGCCGGAGCTGAACTTGGTCGAGTGCGGACCACGAGCCGGGGCCAGCGCCAGCACAGCCGGCTCGATCGTGCCGGCCACCGCCTCGGCTGGCGGCCCAGCGGGAATCCCGATCGGCGCCACGCGCAGCTCACCGGTGTGCGACTTGCCCGGTGCGACCCGGTGGCCGATCTTCGCCGCGTGGAAGCTGACGGTCAGATCAGCCTCAACCGCGAAGCCTTCGATCTCACCGGTCGAGGCGTCGACCCCAGAGGCGATGTCGCAGGCGACGACCGGCACCCCGCAGCGGTTGATCGCTTCGATTGCTGCCGCCGCCGGCTGCCGCGGCGCCCCGGCAAACCCGGTGCCGAAGATCGCGTCGACGACCGCGCCGGAGCCCTCGAGCCAAGCGTCGAAGTCGCTCGGCGACTGGTCCGAGAAGAGCTCCAACGCCTCGACCGCGTAGCCCATCTTCTCGAGGCGCCGTGCGGCGATCAGCCCGTCGCCACCGTTGTTGCCTTTGCCACAGAGAATGCGCACCGGCCCCTCGGGTGCAAGCTCGGCGACCGCCTCGGCCAGTGCCGTCCCGGCAGCCTCCATCAGCTCCGACTCCGGCACCCCCTGCTCCTCAATCGCCCAGCGATCGACCGCCCGAATCCCCTCGGCGTCGTATAGCGGGCTGAGCCAGGGCTCCATCTCACTCAGTGTCGACGATCGCGACGGCCGCGGCAAAATCACGCGAATGCGTCAGTGAGATCTCGATATCGCTGCCCGCGGCCGCCTCGGCGGCGCGGCCCGAGACGCGCACCGTCGGCGGCTCACCGGCGACGATCTCGATCTCACGCAGGCCGAAGCCGCCAGAGAGGCCGAGGGCCTTGACCACCGCCTCCTTGGCGGCAAAGCGAGCAGCGAGGTGGCGGGCCGGACGGGCGCAGGCGGCGGCGTAGCCGCGCTCTGCGGCGGTGAAGACGCGCTCAGCGAGACGGGGATGGCGCTCCAGCGCCCGCTCCAGACGGTCGATCTCGAGCAGGTCGATGCCGACGCCGGAGGCCATCCTCCCGATCTATTCCACCAAGCCGACTATCAGTTTCGCCGTTGCCAGCCCGTCCTCCGTCCCGGTGCCTACGGCTATGTAGTCGACCTTCTTCAGGTACGGCCGCGCCTCCCAGAAATCGGTTTCCGAGCGAGGCACCAATGATTCGGCCAGAAACACGGATGACGAGCCATCTATGAACGCACTTATTGGAGTGCTGTCCAGGGACGAGACGGCCGCCTTGTAGTCCGTGCTCTCCGTGAGCGGTGTTTCCCGCCCCGGGAAGAGACCGGCCAAGGTCACTTCACGGCCGTAGCCAATTGAGACCCGCTTGCCATCGGCGGCCACCACCAGAGGCTGCTGGCCGAGATCGGGGCTGCGAACGGAGAAGCCGCTGGCCTTACCGGTCAGTACCGTGACGCCCGGAGTGCGGGTATTGCGCAGGAGCACTCCCACGTTGGCAACGGTTTTCGCAGCTTCATCGGAGTTGGTCGTCAAGACCAAAGCTCCCCCGAGGCTTGCCTCATCGCTCCCTAGGGCAAACACGGCGGCGTCTTCGACCGACTCAGCAATCTTGTCGAGGTCGATTCCCATCGCTTTCAGCGTGCTCTTCAGCTGGTTGGGCGGCAGCTCGCCAGGAATGCCAGATTCGTCAAGCTCGTCGACGGCTTCTTGCAGCTGATCGCCGAACCCCGATACGCCAATAGCCGCGAACGCACCCCATGGCAGCGAGCCAATCAGCTTGGAGGCGTCCCCGCTCGGCGCTTCCTCACCGCCGAGATCGCTGCTCAGATCGATCTGAATCTTGTTGTCGGCAGGGATGACGCTCGCCACCGCGGTCGCTTCACTGGGGTCGATGCCGGCGCTCTCGAGGGCTTCCCGCGCCTGCGGGTCGATCTCGTCCCCGGACTGGTCTAGCAGGCCCCCAACGTCGATGTAGGCGTCGGCGAGGCTGCCATCCGAAGCGTTGGCGATCGTGTCCTCGAAGCCCGCTTCGTCGGCGAGCGATTCGCCGCTCGAAGCCTCGACGGCCGATTTAAACGCGGTTTCGTCGTCGGCGATCAGCAGCGTGTCCTCGACGAGCCCCACCGCGGTCCCGTCCGAGCCGTCGACCTTGAAGTCGACGCCTTCATAGGAGACGTCCTCGTAGGGTTCTTTGCTCTGGGCCGCCTGGGCGTCGATGAAATCCTGCGTAGCTTCGGCGTCGGTGCTCTCGACGGCCATCACCGGTTCGGTGAGGTCACCCTCGCTGTCAAGACCGACAAAGGTGACGCCCGCCTTTTCTCCAAGCCAGGGCTCGACTTCCTTCGCGAAGTCGACCGGTTCGCCGTCATCGCTGGCCGAGTTTTCCAGCTCTTCGACGATCAGGTCGCCGAGATCGTCGACGCCGCCGATCGTTTTGGCGAGCGAGTTGACGTCTTCGCTCAGTTCACCGGAAGGCTGCATCGTGCCTTCGACGTAGACGAGCGAGCCGGGCGGCGCGAAGCTGGCCAAGTCGGAGCTGGACGAATCGCTGCTACCGCAACCGGCGAGAGCGATTGCGGCCGTGGCCGCGAGGACTGGGAGGACGAACCGGGTCTTGATCATTGGCCGGCAGCGTAGCGAGATGCGAGGCGTACGCGGAGTACTCCGGACAGACCCTCTACTCAACCGTGACGGTCTTGGCCAGGTTGCGCGGCTGGTCGACGTTGAGCCCGCGGGCGCGGGCGATGTCGTAGGCGAGCAGCTGCAACGGCAGGATCGCCACGATCGGCTGCATGATCCAGTCGGTGCGAGCCACCTCGATCGTCTGGTCGGCCACCTCGGCGACGCGCTCGCTGCCCGCTGTCGCGATCGCGATTGTGTCGGCGCCGCGGGCGCGCACCTCTTCGACATTGGAGAGCACCTTGTCGAGGACGGGGCTATCGGTCGCAACGCAGACGACCGGCGTCGACTCGTCGAGCAGGGCGATCGGCCCGTGCTTCATCTCGCCAGCCGCGTAGGCGTCGGTCGGGATGTAGGAGACCTCCTTCAGCTTCAGCGCCCCCTCGAGGCAGACCGGCAGGCCGATGTGGCGCCCGAGGTAGAGGAAGAACTGCTGGGTGTGGTGGGTCGCGGAGATCTCACGCACGTGCTCCTCGCTGGCGGCGATCGTCGTCTCGATCTTCGAGGGCAGGGCCTTCATCTCGGCGACCAGCTCGGCCAGGCGCTCCGGAGGCAGCGTGCCGCGCAGCTCGGCGAGGCGCAGGCCGATCAGGTACATCGCTGCGCCCTGGGCTACGAAGGTCTTGGTCGCGGCGACGCTGATCTCCATGCCGGCGCGGGTGTAGAGCACGGCGTCGGAGTCGCGGGTCGCCTGACTGCCCATGATGTTGGTGATCGCCAGCACTTTGGCGCCGCGCTCGCGAGCTAGCCGCATCGCCGCCAACGTGTCGGCGGTCTCCCCCGACTGGGTGATGCCGATGACGAGGTCGCCGGGCCCGACTACGGGGTTTCGGTAGCGGTACTCGGAGGCAATGTCCATCTCGACCGGCACCCGGGCCCACTCCTCGATCGCGTAACGGCCGAGCAGACCGGCGTGGTAGGAGGTGCCGCAGGCGACGATCACGATCCGCTTCAGATCTCGTAGGTAGTCGTCGTCGAGCTCGACCTCGGAGAGATCGACCCCGTCATCGTCCGGCAGACGGTCGGCGATCGTCTCGGCGACGGCGTCAGCCTGTTCGTGGATCTCCTTCAGCATGTAGGTCTCATAGCCGCCCTTCTCGGCGGCGGCCTCGTCCCAGGTGATCCGTTCGGCCTCGCGCTGCACGGGGTTGCCGGCAGCATCGGTGATGCTGACCCCCGAAGCGTCAATCGTGACTATCTCGTCGTTTTCGATCGCGACCGCATCGCGGGTCTCGGCAAGGAAGGCCGGTATCGCCGAGGCAAGAAAGGTCTCCCCCTCGCCGACTCCGGCGACCAGCGGGCACTCCTTGCGGGCGCCGACCAGCTGATTGGGCTCGTCGGCGTGCATGGCGACGAAGGCGTAGTGGCCGCGCAGCTCCGCGAAGGCGGCGCGGACGGCAGCGGCGAGATCGCCGTCGTAGTGGCCGGCGATCAGGTGGGCGACGACCTCGGCATCGGTTTCCGAGCTGAACTCCTGCCCTTCACCCTCGAGGCGGCGGCGCAGCTTGGCGTGGTTCTCGACGATCCCGTTGAGGACGATGTGGACCCGGTCCGAGCTGTCGCTGTGCGGATGGGCGTTCTCCTCGGTGACGCGGCCGTGGGTCGCCCAGCGGGTGTGGGCGACGCCGGTCGTCGCCGGAGGTGCGGCGACGGCGACGCCGCCGTCTCCGTCGCGCTGCTCGATCGCGGCGCGCAGGTTGGCGAGATTGCCGACCGCGCGCACGCTGTCGATCTGCCCATCCTCGACGACAGAGACCCCAGCCGAGTCATAGCCGCGGTACTCGAGTTTCTCGAGTCCGGCGACCAGGAGGTCCAAGCAGGGGCGTCCGCCCACATATCCAACGATTCCGCACATAAGAAGGGAGGCAGATAGAGAGTAAAGGCAGGAGGACTAGGCCAGCTCTTGCCGGACCAAGCTGACAAGACGCTCGCAGACCGCATCGGCCTCATCGGCGCTCGGCGCCTCAACCATCACCCGCACAAGCGGCTCGGTTCCCGACGGCCGCAGCAGCACGCGACCGCGCCCCTCCAGCGCTGCGCTCTCCCGCTCGACCGCCTCCCAAACCGCGGCCGCCGCCGCGATTGCCTCGCGATCGGCGACCTCGACATTGACCAGGACCTGCGGCAATTTCTCCATCGGCGCTGCCGTGGCGAGCTCGCGCTCACCCAGTTCGCGCATCGTCATCAGCGCCGCGGCAATGCCGTCGCCGGTGGCGACAAAGCGGGTGTCGATGATGTGCCCGGACTGCTCGCCGCCGAAGGCCCAGCCACGCTCGCGCAACTCGTCGAGGACGTAGCGGTCGCCGACCTTGGTGACCGCGACCTCGATCCCAGCCTCCTCCATCGCCTGGTGGAAGCCGTAGTTGCTCATCACGGTCACCGCGACGCCGCCGCCCAGCTCGTCGCGGGCAGACATGCCGCGCGCGGCGAGGGCGATCAGCTCGTCACCGTCGTGAGGGCGACCGTTGGCGTCGACGGCAAGGACCCGGTCGGCGTCGCCATCGAAGGCGAAACCGATCGTCGCCTCGGAGGCTGCTATCGCCTCGGCCAGCCGGTCGAGGTGGGTCGAGCCGCAGCCGTCGTTGATGTTGCGGCCATCGGGCTCGGCGCCGATCGTCTCGACCGTCGCGCCGAGGCGCTCGAAGATCGCCGGGGCGGCGCGGAAGGCGGCGCCGTTGGCGCAGTCGAGCAGCACCCTGCGGCCGGAGAGATCAAGCGGAAAGGCAGTCTCGAGCGCACGCAGGTAGTCCTCCAGGCCACCGTTGAGCTCGCGCAGGTGACCGGGCTCGGCGGCAGCGGGCTCGGCGTCGATCAGCGACTCAATCCTCTCCTCAGCCTGATCGCCGAGCTTCGTCCCCTGCGCCGAGAAGAACTTGATCCCGTTGTCGCGGTAAGGGTTGTGGGAGGCCGAGACGATCGCGGCAAGGTCGAAGCCAAGTCGTTTGACCAGGATCGCCGCCGCCGGGGTGGGCAGCACGCCGCCAAGCAGCGCATCGCCGCCGGCAGCCGCGATGCCCGCGGCCAGCGCCGACTCGAGCATCGGCCCGGACTCGCGCGTGTCGCGCACGATCAGTACCTGCGGTCGCTTTGCCTCAAGCGATGTCGTCGCCGCCCGGCCCAATGAGGTGGCCAGCTCGGCAGTAAGAAAGGTCCCGGCCTGCCCTCGGACCCCATCGGTTCCGAAGAGCTTGCGCCCAGTCGTCACTCGACGACTCCTAGCGCTTGGAGAACTGAGGCCGCTTGCGGGCCTTCTTGAGGCCGGCCTTCTTGCGCTCCTTGGCTCGCGCATCACGAGTCAGGAAGCCACGGCGCTTGAGCTCGCCGCGCAGCTCCGGATCGACCTCGGTCAGTGCCCGGGCGATCCCGTGGCGTACCGCACCGGCCTGGCCGCTGATGCCGCCGCCGTGGACACGAACGCGGACGTCGACGCTCTTCTCGTAGCCGGTGACGGTCAGCGGCTGAACAGCCGTCGTCTGGTGCAGGGGACGCGGGAAGAACTCCTCGATGGCGCGCTTGTTGATTTCGACCTTGCCGCTGCCGGGCAGCAGCGTCACGCGAGCGATCGCCGTCTTGCGCTTGCCGGTGGCGAGGTAACGGGCGTCGCCCTCGAGCTTTGCCGGCGCGCGACTGGCGGCGCTTGGCTCCTCGACGGCGTCGCCGACCAGCTCGGCCTCGCGCTTCGCGCGCTCTTCCTCTTCAGCCTCCTTGCGGGCCTGCTCCTCAGCACTGAGCGGCCGCTCCTCCGGCTCAACCGCGATCGGCTCAAGGTCGGCACCCGGAATAACGTCCTTCTTCTTCTCCTCAGCCTTGGGCTTCTCAGCCACCGGAGCCTCAGCGGACTCCTCCGCGGCCACAGGCTCCTCGGCCTCAGCAGCGACAGGCTCCTCGGCCTGAGGAGCCTCCTCCTCCTGGGGCACCTCTGCCTGAGGTGTCTCTTGTGGCTCCTCGGCCGGAGTCTCCTCCACGGCCTCGGGCTCCTGTGGCTCTGAAGTCTCGTCCTTCTGCGTCTCGTCGTCGATCAAGTCTGTATCTCCATCGGTTTCGGCTGTTGCGCCTCATGCGGATGCTCAGGTCCGGCGTAGACCTTGAGCTTGGTCAACTGCTGGCGGGCGAGGCGGTTGCGGGGAAGCATGCCCTTGACCGCCTTGCGGATGACCTCCTCGGGCCGGCGCTCGAGCATCTCGGCGAGCGTTCGCGACTTAATCCCGCCCGGGTAGCCGCTGTGGCGCCAGTAGCGCTTCTGGTTGAGCTTGTCGCCGGTGACGTGGATCTTCTCCGCGTTGACGACAACGATGAAGTCGCCGGTGTCGATGTGAGGCGTGTACTCAGGCTTGCGCTTGCCGCGCAGAGCATCGGCGATGCGGGTCGCCAGACGGCCCAGGGTCTGCCCCTCGGCATCGACGACGTACCAGTCGCGCTGGCGGTCGGTGGGTGTGGCTACATAGGTCTTCATCAGCGAAAAGCCGCGGGCAGTGCCCAGCGGCCACGGCATGATAGCCGCCGCGCCGTCTTGGCGTACGTGGCCGCATCGGTGGCTATACTGCCGCGCCAACACTGCCGAATCTCAGCCGCACAGGTGGCTGAGAGCGGAGGAACCGCAGGGACTGTTGCAGGTCCCAGGGGCGAATCGGCCGAAAAGGTCGTAGCGCATCTCTTTCAGCGCGAGCCCGACAGCTAACTCCGTAGGCGAACGAAAGAGAGGGCACGTGGTAGGCAAGACCACCCGGCCTTGGTTGGCGGGAATTTCATTTACGGTCGCAGCGGCAGTGCTGCTGATCGCGTTGAGCCTTGCCGCCACGGCCACGGCATCGACCGGCGGCGCCCCCACGGCGGCCGGCGCTCCGCCCCCGCCAGGCAGTCCCAGCGGAGCAGCCACCGACGCCCCCAGTGCCGGCGCGGTCAGCCTGGTCTCGGCCGTCACCACCCCCCGCAAGTCCTTCTACTACGGCTTCCGCTATCCGAGGCTCAGCTTCACGATCGCCAGCACGCAGCCCCAGAACGACCTCCGCATCGACGTCGTCGACGCAGCCGGGGCGAGCGTCCGCACCTTCTTCCGCAACGACGTCGCGCCGAACACTGAAACGCGGATCCGCTGGGACGGCGCCACCAACGACGGGCGACCCGCACCGAACGGCCGCTACACCTTCCAGGTCTCCTCGCAGGTGGGCGAAGTGGCGACGCGGCCCGCCACCTCCTCGGAAGCACCGAGCCTCAACTTCGCCTTCTACGGCTACGCCTTCCCGATCCTCGGCGCCCATGAATTCGGCAGCTCGGCGGGTCGCTTCGGTGCCGGCCGCTCCGGCCACACCCACCAGGGCCAGGACACGATGGCCGCCTGCGGAACGCCGCTGGTCGCTGCCCGTGGCGGCACTGTCCAGTACGCCGGCTACCAGAGCGCCGCCGGCAACTACGTCGTCATCGACGGCAAAGGCACAACCTTCGACTTCATGTACGCGCACCTGGCCGAACCCTCGCCGCTACAGACCGGCGACCAGGTCCGCACCGGGCAGCCGATCGGCGTCGTCGGCGACACCGGCGACGCCAGCGCTTGCCACCTCCACTTCGAGATCTGGACAACCCCCGGCTGGTACGAGGGCGGCAGCCCGATCGACCCGCTGTCCTACCTCGAAAAATGGGACCGCTACAGCTGAGCTGAGCTCCGCCGGCTGACGATCGCCAGCGCCACGGCGACGGGCACCGTCGCCGGCAACGTATCGACCGCGAAAAAGAGCAAGTCAAAAGCAAGCGCCAGCGCAGCCACCAACCCCGCCGCGTACAGCTGCCGACGGGCCGCAAACGTGTCGATATGTCCCGATCCCGGCCCGTCGGCGGGCTTGACAAGGAGGCAGCCGACCAGGGCGGCGACGAAGAGGTCGCCGAAGCCCATGCGCGCAGCACCGAAGTTGGCGACCTGCAAGGCCGGCAGGTCGGCCGCGGGGGCAGCGACGCTGAGCACGTCGCTGGGGCCCTGAAGGAGGTCGGCGGCGACCAGAACGGCGTCAAGCGCGGCCATCGCGTAAATGCCCCAGCGCAACCACCTGGCCGAAACAGCGCAGGTGAGTAGCCAACCCAGCGTCACACAGGCGAGCGCAGAAAGCGCCAACGCTGCGGCCTCGCCAACCAGCGACCCTGCCGAGAACCACGCCAGCGCGAAGAGCGCCCCCGAGACCAAGGCCGAGGCCATTCCGCCGTAGCCGGCAGGCGGCGAGTCCGCGAAAACCTTTGTTGACGACGGGTTTTCGCGGACTCGGACGAGGTCGGCGAAGGCGTAGGCGGCAAGCGGCGGCACCGCAACAAGCGCCAAGTAGGCGAGCGCCGTGGCCGAGTCCGAGTAGAGCTCGATCCCACCGACTACGACAACGATCGACAGCGCCGGCGCCAGCGCCCACCAGCGCCCACGCAAGCGCTCCAGCCAGGCGGGCAAGGGCCGCGGCACCGGCAACGCCACCAGCGCCGCCTGCACCAGTCCAAGCACCGCAATCGAGACAGCAAACGGCATCAGGACCGATCCCGGCAGGGGTGGAACGTCTTGTACTTTTTGGTCAAGCGGCTCAGGGCGTCAGCCCATTCAGGCCCACCCAAAAAGTTAAGTGGAACCCCTGCCGGGATCGGTCCCGGCACCCAGAGTTACTCCCACTCGATTGTCGCTGGGGGCTTTGAGGAGATATCCAATGCGACGCGGTTGACATCGACGATCTCGTTGATGATCCGGTTGGAAACGCGCTCGAGCAGGTCGTAGGGGAGCCGGGCCCAATCGGCGGTCATCGCATCGTCGGAGGTGACGGCGCGGATCACGATCGGGTAGGCGTAGGTGCGGCCGTCGCCCTGCACTCCCACCGAGCGGACAACCGGCAGCACGCAGAAGGACTGCCAGAGCTGACGGTAGAGCTCGGCAGCGCGGATCTCCTCCTGCAGGATCGCGTCGGCGGAGCGCAGGATGTCGAGCCGCTCTTTGTTGACCTCGCCACCGACGATGCGGATCGCCAGGCCCGGGCCCGGGAAGGGCTGGCGCCAGACCATGCGATCCGGCAGCCCCAGCTCGGCGCCGACGGCGCGAACCTCGTCCTTGAAGAGCATGCGCAGCGGCTCGACCAGCTCGAATTCGAGGTCCTCGGGCAGGCCGCCAACGTTGTGGTGGGACTTGATCGTCGCCGCGTGGTCGGAGCCACCGGACTCGATCACGTCGGAGTAGAGCGTGCCCTGAACCAGGTAGGAGACGTCCTCGAGCTTCTCGGCCTCCTCCTCGAAGACGCGGATGAACTCCTCGCCGATGATCTTGCGCTTGCGCTCCGGGTCGTCCACCCCGGCCAGCCTGGCGAGGAAACGCTCTTCGGCTTCGACATGGACGAGCGGAATGCCGAACTGCTCGAAGGCGGCGACTACCTGCTCGGCCTCGTTGAGCCGCATCAGGCCATGGTCGACGAAGACGCAGGTCAGCTGCTTGCCGATCGCCTTGTGGACGAGCAGGGCGGCGACCGAGGAGTCGACACCGCCGGAGAGGCCGCAGATCACCTGCCCCTCGCCAACCTGGGCCTGGACCTTGGCGACCTGCTCGGCGATCACCGATTGCGGCGACCACTGCTGCTCGCAACCGGCGACGTCGCGCAGGAAGCGGGTGAGGATCTCGGTGCCGTAGGGCGTGTGGACGACCTCGGGGTGGAACTGGATGCCGTAGAGCCCGCGGTCGGGGTTCTCGCAGGCCGCTACCGGCGAGCCCGGGCTCGAGGCGAGCGCCGTGAACCCCTCGGGCGGCTCGAAGACCGCGTCGCGATGGCTCATCCAGCAGTGCTGCTCCTCGGGCAGG
>Ga0164241_10002283_pt1 | contig 21149 bp, 20 predicted proteins | sample OricomyardsoilBY_FD_108780 | JGI IMG/M metagenome (GOLD analysis project Ga0164241, IMG submission 108780) | Backyard soil microbial communities from Emeryville, California, USA - Original compost - Back yard soil (BY) | ecosystem: Environmental > Terrestrial > Soil > Unclassified | place: USA... | reverse complement strand
TACTCCATCGAGATGGCGTAGTTGCCCTGGATGAACAGGAAGTCGTAGATGCGGATGACGTTGTGGTGCGTGATCTTGCGCGAGTAGCGCAGCTCATGCACGAAGCGCTTCATGATCTCTTCGTCTTCGGAGACGTTGGGGTTCAGGAACTTGAGGATCAGACGCTCGTCGACCACGGTGTCTTCCATCAGCAGCACCGTGCCGAACGCGCCCTTGCCGATGCGTTCCACGTACTTGTAACGGCCCTCGATGATGTCGCCGGGCTTGAGCGTCTGGATGTCGAGCTTCTGCGGCCCGGCCATCTTTTCCGCCTCCTTGACGGCGCGCTGCACTTCCTGCTCGGACATGAGCAAGGTGCGCGCCGGCTGTTGCGGCGGCGCCGGAGCCGGCGGGGGAGGCGCTTCCGCGCGCGGACGTGGCGGCGGCACGCTCGCTGGCGGCGGCGTTTGATGTTGGCCCGGGGCCTGCGTGGCCGATTCGTGGCGCGGCGCTGGTGGCGGCGGCGTACTGAAAGAAGGCCGACTCTGCGTGCCCGACAGTCGGCTGCCGCTCACCGAGAAGCGCGAGTCGAGATCGGAGAGCGCGCGCAAGGCGGCCTGCGCCACGGTCTGCTCGTTGTTGCCGGTCTGGCCCTGGATCTGCACGCGAATGTGTTCGAGGCGGCGCTCGTCGGCGAGCTTGGCCAGCGAGTTGATGGCCTCGAGACGGATTTCCTTTTCTTCCCGCTGCAGCATGGGCAGCACGGAGTCGATGACCTTGTAGTCGCCGAGGCGGCCCAGCGCGCGCACCACCACGGGCAGCGAGCGGGGCGGCGTGGTCTCGAGCATTTCGACCAGGCGTGGCACGGCGCGCTTGCTGCCGATCTCGGCGAGCGCGTCCACGGCCCGTTCGCTGACCCACCAGTCCTTGTCCTTGGTGGCATCGATGAGGTGGCCGATGGCCCGGTCGTCCTTGGTCTGGTTGAGGATCTCGACCGCGGCACGGCGCACGTCTTCGTCCTGGTCGCCGATGAGCTGCAGCACCGCTTCGACCACCTTGGGTCCGCCGATCTTGCCCAGCGCGTCGGCGGCGCGCGAGCGCACCCACCAGTCGTCGTCCGAGACAGCCTCGAGCAGCTCCTTGATCGATTTCGCGTTGCCGACCTCGTTGAGCACCTCGACGGCGGCGCGGCGCGCGTATTCGTTCTCGTCCTTGAGCACCGGGATCAGGTACTTGATGGTCTCGGGGTCATTCGCGCGGATGACCGCGTCGATGGCCTTGTTCTGCACGTCGATTTCCGGATCCAGCAGCAGGTTGCAGAGCAGCTGCATGTCGAACGGGCCTTCCATGCGCGACAACGCCGAGAGCGCGGCCGCCCGGATCAGCTTGTTGTTGTCCTTCAGCTGCTGCTGCAGCGCGCGCGAGACTTCCGGCTTGGGGAAGCGCGACAGGATGTTGATGATGTGCAGCCGCGCGACCGGATCCTTGCCGTGCAGGCGCCCGACCAGCTCCGGCAAATCGTTGTCGGTGGCCAGCTCGCCCAGCACGCGGAACAGCGCGGCCTTTTCGTTGGCCTCCTGCTTGTAGGCGGCCGCCAGCAGCTCGCGCACCGACAGGCGGCTGCGATGCGCGGTGATCACGTCCAGCAGGGCGGACTTGGCGATGCCCTCGGTATTCAGCGCATCCAGCAGCATGGTCGGCGGATAGGCACGGCTGCTGGAGAGCGCCCAGGCCACGCCGGCGATCACGCGCGGGCTGCCCGTGACCATGGCCTCGATGAACCTCGGGAAAGTCTTCTGGGTGACCAGGCCGGTCAGCACCTCGATGTAGGCCACCGTCGCGATCTTGTCGGCATCCGCAAGCGCAGCCGTCACCGGCTCGATGGCCCCGGGCCCGAGCTCGCGCAGCTTGGCAATGGCTTTCTGGGTCGCCGGAGCGGCGACGTCGGTCGCCTCTTTGAGCTCCGTAATGAACCGGTCAGCCCGGATGTTGGTGAAAAAACTCATGGAACCGATGAACTGCGATCTGCACGCCGGAAGCGAATTCGTTGTGCGAGCGCGGAACGAAGCAAGCCTGCCGTCCTTTGTAGCCTGAACCCTGTTACAAAAATTATGCCACAGGTACCGGCGACACCAGCCGATCCGGACCTTGAGTCGGGAAATTTTCGCTAGAATCCCGGCCCCTTATGGTCCCAGAGCTTTCCGCAGAATTTCGCGCACTGGTCGAGAGTTATTCAGATCCGTACCTTGGACAGACCCTGGGAACGGCGCGCGCAGTCGAGTCCGCCGAGCTGAAAGGTGATCGGGCTCACGTTCGCGTGTGCCTTGGATTCCCGGTGGGCGGATATGAAGCGGAATTCGCACGTGGGCTCTCGATCCATGTCGCAGCCGGTGGTGGGCCGCGGCAGGTCGACGTCGAACTAACATCGAAGATCATCGCGCACGCCGTGCAGCGCCAGCTTTCGCCGCTGGCGGGGGTCAGGAATCTCGTTGCCGTGGCATCGGGCAAGGGCGGCGTCGGCAAATCGACGGTCGCGGCCAACCTCGCGCTCGCGTGGGCGCGCCAGGGTGCCCGGGTGGGCATCCTCGATGCCGACATCTACGGTCCCAGCCAGCCCATCATGCTGGGTCTCACCGGACAGCGGCCCGCATCGCCCGATGGCAAGCGCATCAAGCCGCTGCTCGCGCATGGCATCGGCGCCATGTCGATCGGGTTCCTGATCGATCCCGAGCAGCCCATGGTGTGGCGTGGTCCCATGGTGACCCAGGCGCTCACGCAACTGCTCGGTGACACGGACTGGGGCGATCTCGACTACCTGGTCATCGACATGCCGCCGGGTACCGGCGACATCCAGCTCACGCTGGCGCAACGCGTGCCGGTGGCGGGCGCGGTCATCGTGACCACGCCGCAGGACATCGCGCTGGCCGACGCCCGCAAGGGCCTCAAGATGTTCGAGAAGGTCAACGTGCCGGTGCTCGGCATCGTCGAGAACATGAGCGTGCACGTCTGCAGCAACTGCGGACACGTCGAGCACCTGTTCGGCTCGGGCGGCGGCGCGCGCATGGCGGCACAGTACGGCGTCGAACTACTCGGCGAGCTGCCGCTGGACGCGCGCGTGCGCGAGGAAGCCGACGGCGGCGTGCCCACGGTGGTCGCGGCGCCCGACTCGCCGCATGCCGCGCCGTATTTCCTGATGGCGCGGCGTACCGCGGCGGCACTGGCGCGCCGTGCCAGGGACAAGTCCACGTTATTCCCCAAGATCGTTGTCGAAGAAAGCTAGAGAAAAAATGAGCATCAAGTCCGACAAGTGGATCCGCCGCATGGCGGATCAACACAAGATGATCGAGCCGTTTGCCGCCGAACAGGTTCGTACCGCCGCCGACGGTCACAAGATCGTGTCGTACGGCACGTCGAGTTATGGCTACGACGTGCGCTGCTCGCGCGAATTCAAGATCTTCACGAATATCAACTCGACCATCGTGGATCCGAAGGCGTTTGACGAGAAGAGTTTTGTCGACGTGACGGCGGACGTCTGCATCATTCCCCCTAACTCTTTCGCGCTGGCCAGGACAGTCGAGTACTTCAGGATTCCTCGAACTACTCTGGTAGTTTGTCTCGGAAAATCGACGTATGCGCGCTGCGGTGTAATAGTAAACGTAACGCCTTTGGAGCCCGAGTGGGAAGGACACGTGACCCTCGAGTTCTCGAACACCACGCCGCTGCCGGCGAAGATCTACGCCAACGAAGGCGTGGCGCAGATGCTGTTCTTCGAGTCGGACGAGGTGTGCGCCACTTCTTATAAGGACCGGGGCGGCAAGTACCAGGGGCAGAAGGGCGTGACGCTGCCGAAGGCTTGAAGAATGGGGTCACAAAGAGTGGGGTCTGGCACCATTTTCGAGGACGAAAATGGTGCCAGACCCCTCACTTGTCGATGGACTCGATTCTGATCGAGAACAGCACCTTGCTGCCTTTCACCCGCTCGGCCTTCACGGGTAGATAGCCCAGCGCCGGCGCCACCCAGGTGCGCGTCAGCTGCTCGGACCCGGCGTGCTTGCTGGTGTAGATCACGGTGTCGAGTTTGCCCAGCGCGGTTTCGATCTGCGCCGTGCCTTCACGCCGCAATTCGTAGTCCTTGACCTTGTCGCTGTCGACCAGCCAGACCCGGTCGACCAGGTTGCCCGAGGCCAGCGCCCGCAGGCTCGCGATCTGCAGCGACATCGGATCCTGTGAGCCGTCGTGCAGCTCGAGATCCACGGCGTGGCCCTTGGCCTCGCCGGTCACGCGTTTGCCGTTCCAATCGAACTTGAGCTCGATGGGGCGCTCCTTTTCATCGGAGCCCCGGAAGGAAATCGGCACCACGCGCCCATCGGTGATCCGGAACGTGCTGGCCTGCGTCAGCGATTCCGGCAGCGCCATGCGGAACAAGCCACGCGGCTTGTTGATGGACTCGTAGGTGTAGGTGTCGTTGCCGTTGTTGCGCAGCTCGAACGTGGCGCTCGCCGCCGAAATGCCTTTCCACTCGGCGCCGTAGGTGGCGCGGAAGGGCTTGAGATCCACGGGATCGGCGTGCGTGACGGCTGCGCCCGCGAGCATCGCCAGCGCGAGTGCGACCTCAGGCAGCCGCATCGTTTTCCTCGATGAGAGGTCCGGCCAGCGGTTCGCCATCGAACCAGGCAGTGCCGTGGCGCCATTCGACGCGGCCGGCGGAAATGAGCGAGCAGACATGCGGGTAGATGATGTGTTCCAGCGCATGAACGCGCGCTGAAATCGATTCCGGTGTATCCCCGGCGCGCACCTTGAGCCTGCCCTGCATGATGACCGGGCCACCGTCGAGCTCCGGCGTCACGAAGTGCACGCTGGCGCCGTGGTGCGTGTCGCGCGCCGCCAGCACGCGCGCATGGGTATCCAGGCCCTTGTACTTCGGCAGCAGCGACGGATGGATGTTGAGCAGGCGGCCTTCGAGCCGGCCGACGAACTGCGGCGAGAGGATGCGCATGAAGCCGGCCAGCGCCACCAGCTCGGCGCCGCTGGCCGTGATTTCAGCGTGCAGTGCGTCCTCGAAGGCCGGGCGGTCGGCGAAGGATTTGACCGGCACCACGGCGGTCGGCACGCCCAGCGCGGCGGCGCGCGCCAGGCCGCCGGCCTCCGGGCGGTCGGCGATCACCCTAACTACGCGATAGCGGCTGTCGCCGAGCTGCGCGGCGCGCGCGATGGCTTCCATGTTGCTGCCACGCCCGGAGATGACGACGGCGACCGGCAGCAACGGATCTATTCCTCGATGATGACGCCGCGGGTACCGCGCGCGACCGAACCGATGACCATGGCGTGTTCGCCGCTGGCCTGCAGCGATGCCAGCGCGGCGTCCAGCTCGGCGGGGGCCACCACGGCCACCATGCCGATGCCGCAATTGAAGGTGCGGTACATCTCCGCGGCCGCGATGCGCCCGGTGGCGGCCAGCCAATCGAACACCGGATCGCGGGCCCAGCTGCGCCGCTCCAGCACGACTTCCAAGCCGTCGGGCAGCACGCGCGGGATGTTGTCGGTGAGGCCACCGCCGGTGATGTGCGCGAATCCCTTCACGTCGATGTTCCGCGTGAGCGCCAGCAACGACTTGACGTAGATGCGCGTGGGCGTGAGCAGGCGATCGAACAAGGATTTGCCGTCGAGCTGTGTCTGCTCGTTGGCTTGCGCCACGGACACCAGCTTGCGGATCAGCGAATAGCCATTGGAGTGCGGACCGGAAGAGGCGAGGCCGATTACCACGTCGCCGGGCGCGGTACGCGTGCCGTCGATGATGCGGTCCTTCTCGACCACGCCGACCGCGAAGCCGGCCAGGTCGTAGTCGTCGCCGTGGTACATGCCGGGCATTTCAGCGGTCTCGCCGCCCACCAGGGCCGCGCCGGCCAGCGAGCAGCCCTCCGCGATGCCGCGGATCACCGCCTCGGCCACGTCCACGCGCAGCTTTCCGGTGGCGTAGTAGTCGAGGAAGAACAGGGGCTCGGCGCCGGAGACCACGATGTCATTGACGCACATGGCCACCAGGTCGATGCCGATCTTGTCGTGGCGACCCGTGTCGATGGCCAGCCGCAGCTTGGTGCCGACGCCGTCCGTGCCCGACACCAGCACCGGCTTCTTGTAGCGATCCAGCGGCACTTCGACCAGCGCGCCGAATCCACCTACACCGGCGAGCACCTCTTTTCGCAGGGTGCGTTTGACCACGGGCTTGATGCGTTCGACCAGCTCGTCACCCGCGTCGATATCGACGCCGGCATCGCGATAAGTCAGTCCGGATTCAGTCATTTAGATGGAGGCGCCAACGCGGCGGTTAAGGAAAAAACGTGCGATATTGTAGCCAATGCGAACCTTGATCGTGAGTTTGATCACCCTGGCGGTGCTGGGATTCGCGCAGCGCGCGGAAGCGTTGCGGCCGGTGCGCGTCTGGGAAGCGAACGTATCGTCGCAGACCGATGCCACCGTGCAGGCCCAGTCAGGATTGCGCCAGGTGCTGGTGCGTGCCACCGGCTCTCGTGATGCCGCCAACGATCCGGCATTGGCCGGAATCCTGGCGAACGCGCCGCAATACGTGATCGCCACCCGCCCCGCGAGCACGGGCAGCGCCACCACGCTGGTGTTCGATGCCGCCGCGCTGGAGCGCGACATCACCGCGGCCGGTCGCGCGGTCTGGTCCAGCGAGCGTCCGTTGCTGCTCATCGTGCTGACGGGAGGACCCGCCTCCGGTGCCTTCGAGACCCGCCGCCAGGTCGAAAGCCTGCTCGATGCCACCGGGAATCGTCGCGGTCAACCCATTCGCGTCGCGCGTCCGGAGGCCATCAGCCTTCCGGCCGCGGGCGACATTCCATTGGACGCCGCGCTCGCGGCCGCGCAAAGGCTCGGCGCCGACGCGGTCATCATCGGTTACGGCGATACGGCCACCGACGGTGGTCCGTGGCGCTGGAACCTGAGCGCGGCCGGCATCAGCGAGACCTGGAGCGGTTCGCTGGAAGACGGCGTGAACGGCTCGGCGGACATCTTCGCGCGCAATGCGCAGGCCTTTGCCGCGTTGCCGGAATCCGCGTTGCTGGTCGAGGTGGACAACGTCCCGACGTTGCGCGACTACGCGCGCGTCTCGGAAATCCTGGCCGCCGCCGGTGGCGTGCGCAGCGTGCAGCTGGCGGAGGCGGCCGGCACGCGCGCCACGTTCGCGGTGTCCACGCGCGGCGGCGCCGATGCGCTGCAGAGCTCACTCGCGGACAACGCCAGCTTCGAACGTATCGATCCGTCGGCGGGTGGCGCGATCGCGTTTCGATTCCGTCCGTGATGCGCCACCTGCCGAATTTCATCTGCCTGGTGCGCATCGCGCTGATCTGGCCGACGGTCATGGCGCTGCAGAACGGTGAGTACTGGACGGCGCTGGTGCTGGTGGCCGTGTGCGCCGTCTCCGACGGGCTCGATGGCTGGCTCGCCAAGCGTTTCAACTGGACCTCGCACCTCGGCAAGATCCTCGACCCGCTGGCGGACAAGATGTTGCTGGTGGCGCTGTTCCTCACGGCCACCTGGAACAACCTCGTGCCCTGGTGGCTTACGGCCGTCGTCGTGGCCCGCGACGTGATGATCGGCGGCGGCGCGGTGTGCTACCGCCTCTGGTTCGGGCCGCTGTATGGCAGGCCGACCATCCTGAGCAAGATCAATACCGGCATGCAGCTCGCGGTGGTGCTGGCGGCCGTGCTCGGCGCCGCGACCGGCAAGTTGCCGACGCCGGAGATGGTCACGGCCCTGGCCATCGTCACCCTGCTGACCACCATCGTCTCGGGCGGCGACTACCTGACAGCCTTCACGCGGCGCGCGCTGGCAACGGGGCAGGCTCCGGCGGGCCGATGAAGCAGCTGACTCTCGGCGTGCAGCTCAAGGAGCGCGCCACCTTCGCGAGCTTTCTCACGGCGCGTAACCAGGAGCTGGTCGCGCACCTGAAACACGTGGCGGCGAGCGCGCCGGGGGGTGCCACCTGGCTCGCCGGCCCGCACGCCTCGGGCAAGTCGCACCTGCTGCAGGCGGTGTGCGCCGACCTCGCGCCGGGCCGGCGCGCTGCCTATCTACCGCTGGAGACGCTGCTGCCGTTCGGCCCCGGGACACTGGATGGCGCCGAGGCGCTGGACGTGGCGTGTTACGACGACGTGCAGGTGGTCGCCGGTCTCGACGCCTGGGAGCGACGCCTGTTCGCGTTGTGGCAGGCCGCGCTGGAGCGACAGGCGACGGTGTTGTTCGCCGCGCGCGAAAACCCAGTGCACGTGGACTTCGGCCTCGCGGACCTCAAGTCGAGGCTGGCGTCCGCGTCGATCTTCGCGGTGCGCGAACTCAACGACGAGGAGCAGCTGCAGGCCCTCGATCTGCGCGCGCAACTGCGCGGCTTCGAATTGCCGGCGGAGACCGCGCGCTACCTGCAGCGCCGCTTTCCGCGTGACATGCGCACCTTGTGCGACATTCTCGACACGCTGGACGATGCGGCGTTCGCCGCGCAGCGGCGGCTGACCGTGCCGTTCATCCGCAACGTGATCGACGGCCGCGGCGGCTGAGCGTCAGCGCCGCGCGGCGCGACCGGCCACCAGCGTGGCCGCCACGTCGGCCACCCGCTTGCCCAGTGCCTGCGCCAGCGTGACTTCGTCTTCGGACAAAGTGCCGGGTTGCGCGGCCAGCCCCGCCACGTGCGTCGCGCCGTAGGGCGTGCCGCCGGTGCGCGTCTGGTTCAGCCCGCGCTCGGTGAATGGAATGCCGACCAGCAGCATGCCGTGGTGGATCAATGGCAGGGCCATGGAAAGCAGCGTGGTTTCCTGTCCGCCGTGCAGCGTCTGGGTGGAGGAGAGCAGCCCGGCGGGTTTGCCCGCGAGCGTGCCGTCGAGCCACAACGCGGAGGTGCCGTCTAGGAAGTACTTCAGTGGCGCGGCCATGTTGCCGAAGCGCGTCGGGCTGCCTAACAACAGGCCGTCGCAGCGCCGCAGGTCGTCGAGCGTGGCGTAGGGCGCGCCGCTGTCGGGGATGGGCTTGACCGGTCGCTCGCTCTCGGCGGTCACCGGCGGCACGGTGCGCACCGTGGCACTGCAGCCCGGCGTGCTCTCGACGCCGCGCGCCGCGTGGCGCGCGAGTTCCGCGGTGGCTCCGTGGCGTGAGTAGTAGACAATGAGTATCTCGGTCATGCAGGCGCATGATAAACATGCCGCATGAACTGCCGCCGCTGTTTCGTGTCCGGTCGAGTCCAGGGTGTGTTCTATCGCGCCACCTGCGTGCGCAAGGCGCAGGAGCTGGGTATCACCGGGTTCGCGCGCAACCTGCCGGACGGTCGCGTGGAAGTGCTGGCCTGCGGCGAAGCCCAAGTGCTCGAGGCCTTCGTGAAATGGTTGTGGGAAGGATCGACGGCGTCGAAGGTCACGGCCGTGGACACGGTCGAGGTCGACGCGGCGTCGGTTCAGCGGACCACGAGTTTCACGTCGGGCTGACCTTCAGTCCGGCCCAGGTCGTCCGCGCCGTTCCAGCGCGTCCACTGCGCGATCACCTTGTCGGAGTACCAGCGCTTGCCGGTGCTGCCGTTGTAACGCGCCAGCGCGCGCGCGATGTTGTGGTTCTCGCGGCGCAGGTAGGCCCGGAAAATCGCGCAGCCCATGCGGATGTTTTCCGCGGTCTTGGTCAACTGGTGGCGTCGCATGCCCAGCGTCTCGGGCCAGAACGGCATGACCTGCATGAGGCCCACCGCGCCCGCGTACGACACCGCGTAGCGGTTGAAGCCGCTCTCGATGTCCATGATGCCCATGACCAGGCCGGGCGGCAGGCGGATCTCGCCGGCACGGTTGGCCTCGCAGAACACGTTCTTCAGCAGCGACATGCGCTCGTCGCGATCCGGAACGCGGTTGCGCAGCCGCGGCTCCATCATCTTGTACCAGACCGCCGATTCGTACTTGTCTTCGAAGCACTCGGCCTGTTCGATGGCGTGTTGCACGGCGCCCTTGAGCTCGGGTTCGCGCTGCGCGTCGGCGGCGGGCGCGGCCCAGGCGCCGATCGGCAGAAGGAAGCAGAGGGGCAGGAGTTTGCGCATGCCCCTCACTGCGTAGTTAGATCCCGAGCTTGCCGCGCAGGAAGGCGAGCGCGTCGCCGGCCGGGAATTCTTCGGCCGCCTCGGCGCGCCGGTGGCGGTATTCGAGCACGCCTTTCTCCAGGCCGCGGTCGCCCACCACCACGCGGTGCGGAATGCCGATGAGCTCCGAGTCCGCGAACTTGACGCCGGGGCGTTCGTCGCGGTCGTCCAGCAGGGCATCCAGACCTGCGGCAATGAGCTCGTTGTAGATGCGTTCGGCTGTTTCACGGACACGCGGCGACTTCGGGGCGTTGATCGGGACCACCACCACCTGGAAGGGCGCGATGGCGTCCGGCCAGATGATGCCGCGTGCATCATGATTCTGTTCAATGGCCGCGGCAACGACGCGTGTCACACCGATCCCGTAGCAGCCCATGTACATGGTGGCCTGCTTGCCGGTCTCGTCCAGCACCGAGGCGCCCATGGCCTCGCTGTATTTCTGGCCGAGCGCGAAGATGTGCCCGACCTCGATGCCGCGCGCGATCTTCAAGGCGCCCTTGCCCGTGGGGCTGGGGTCGCCCTCGACCACGTTGCGCAGGTCGGCGGGCGTTGGGACTTCGAGATCCCGGCCCCAGTTGACGCCGGTGAAGTGCGTGTCCTTCTTGTTGGCGCCGCAGACGAAGTCCGCCATCGCGACCACCGAGTGGTCGGCGTACACCTTGCCCTTGAAGCCCACCGGGCCGAGAAACCCGGCCTCCGCCCCCGTACCGGCGGCGATCGCCTGGTGCGAGGCCATGCGCAGCGGGTTTGCCACGCCGGCCAGCTTCTGCGCCTTGACCGCGTTGAGCTCGTGATCGCCGCGCACCAGCAGCGCGACCACGCCGCCCTCGCTGCCTTCCACCAGCAGCGTCTTGACCAGCTTGCTGGCCGGTAGTTTGAGCTGGCGGGTGACTTCCTCGATGGTGCGGGCGTTCGGCGTCGCGACTTCGGTCAGTGCCGCGCCCGGCGCCGCGCGCGGCGTGGCGGGCGGCAGGGCCACCGCCATCTCGAGGTTGGCGGCGTACGAATCGCCATCGGAGAAGGCGATCGCGTCTTCGCCGGACTCGGCCAGCACGTGGAATTCCTCGGAGGCGCTGCCGCCGATGGCGCCGGTGTCCGCCACCACCGAGCGGAACTTCAGCTGCAGGCGCGTGAAGATGGCCGTGTACGCCTTGTGCATGGCGTCGTAGCTCTTCTGCATGGCCTCGGGGCTGATGTCGAACGAGTACGCGTCCTTCATGAGGAACTCGCGCGCGCGCATCACGCCGAAGCGCGGGCGCCGCTCGTCGCGGAACTTCATCTGCACCTGGTAGAAGTTCACCGGCAGCTGGCGGTAACTCTTGAGATCGCTGCGTGCGATGTCGGTGATGACTTCCTCGTGCGTGGGCCCGACGCAGAAATCGCGGTCGTGGCGATCCTTGAAGCGCAGCAGCTCCGGCCCGAACTTGTCCCACCTGCCGGATTCCACCCACAACTCGGCGGGGATGGCGGCCGGCATCAGCACTTCGAGCGCACCGGCACGGTTCATCTCCTCGCGGACGATGTTCTCGACCTTGCGCATGGCGCGCAGGCCCAGGGGCATCCAGGTGTACAGGCCGGCGGCGAGCTTGCGGATCAGGCCCGCGCGCAGCATGAGCTGCTGGCTCACGACATCTGCATCGGCGGGAGTTTCTTTGGTCGTGTTGACCGGGTATTGGGACCAGCGCATGGAGGCGCGAGAGTGTATCAGGTGGGGGATTCGCCTATGATGCCGGCCGTGATGACTGAGCCCGAAAACACCCATAAAACAGATGACAATCCGCCGCGCCGCGGTGTCTACCTGCTGCCCAACCTGTTCACCACCGGCTGCCTGTTCTCGGGTTTCTATTCGATTGTTGCCGCCATCGACCGCAACTTCGCGGTGGCCGGCGGCGCGGTGTTCATCGCCATGTTGTTCGACGGGCTCGACGGCCGCGTGGCGCGCTGGACCCGCACCGAGAGCCAGTTCGGCAAGGAATACGACAGCCTCGCCGACATGGTGGCCTTCGGCATCGCGCCGGCGGTGCTGGTCTACCAGTGGGGCGTGGTCCGGATCAGTGAATACGGCCATGAGTGGCGGCAGTTCGGCTGGATCATCGCGTTCTTCTACACGTTGTGCGCGGCGCTGCGGCTGGCCCGGTTCAACGTGGTCACCGCCTCCGGCGACAAGCGTTTCTTCCAGGGCCTGGCCAGTCCTTCGGCGGCGGCCACCGTGGCCGCGTTCGTATGGTTCTTCGCCAAGTGGCGTGAGCCGGGCCTGCCCGGGCTGGTGCTGGCCTTCGCGGTGACGGGTTACGCCGCCGCGCTGATGGTGTCCTCGTTCAGCTACATCAGCCTCAAGCAGGTCGACGTCGACAAGCGCGTGAAGTTTTCGTACATCGCGTTCGTGATCCTGCCGATGTTGCTCATGATCACCTGGGATCCGCCGACCATGCTGTTCGCCATGTTCATGTCCTACGCCACCTACGGCCCGGTGCAGTGGTTAGTGCGCAGGCTGCGGCGGCCGCGCACGGCTGGGGCAGGGTGAGCCCGTGCGGCACGGACCGCTGCGCAACGCGTACCTCGAGGCGCTGGGCATCGATCGCTGGGTGCCCCGCAACGCCCCGGCCGAAGTTTCCCCCGAGCCGGTAGCCGCGCGCGCCGAGGTGCCGGTCGTCCAGGCGCCGCAGGCACGCGCGCCGCTGGCTCCCCCGGTGCAGCTGGAACCTGGCATCGACTGGCAGCCGCTGCGCGAACGCGTCGCCGGCTGCACCGCCTGTGATCTCTGCAAAACCCGCACGCAAACCGTATTCGGCGTGGGCAACACGCGCGCCGAGTGGCTGATTATCGGCGAGGCGCCCGGCGCCGAAGAGGATCGCCAGGGCGAGCCCTTCGTCGGCCGCGCGGGCCAGCTGTTGAACGCCATGCTGCTGGCCATCGGCCTGCCGCGCGAGTCGGTGTTCATCGCCAACATCCTCAAGTGCCGGCCGCCCGGCAACCGCGACCCCAGGCCCGAGGAAGTCGCGCGCTGCCTGCCGTACCTGAAGGCGCAGATCGCGCTGCTGCAGCCGAAGATCATGCTGGCCGTGGGCCGCATCGCCGCGCAGAACCTGCTGGCCACGGACGCGCCGCTGGCGCGGCTGCGCGGCAAGCTGCATCGTTTCGGCGAGGCCGACACCCCGCTGGTGATCACCTATCACCCGGCCTATCTACTGCGCACGCCCGCGGACAAGCGCAAGGCCTGGGAAGACCTGAAATTCGCACGGGCCACCCACCGGAAACTGGCGGGAACGAACTGATGGCCGCGGCACCCGAAGACATGAACGAGGTGCCGGAGGTTCATATCCGGCCGATGGTGGAGATCGACCTGCCCGAGGTCGCGCAGGTCGAGCAACTGAGCTACACGTTTCCCTGGAGCGAAAACATCTTCCGCGACTGCCTGCGCGTGGGATACACCTGCCGCGCGCTGGACATGGCCGGGCAGGTCATCGGCTATGGGGTCATGAGTCTCGGTGCCGGCGAGGCGCACATCCTCAACGTGTGCGTGCGCAACGAATTCCGCAATCTCGGCTTCGGACGGCGGCTGCTGGAGCACCTGCTGGAGCGGGCCGCGGCCTCCGGGGTGGCCGAGGCCTTCCTCGAGGTGCGCCCGACCAACCTTTCCGCCATCCGGCTCTATCAACACCTAGGATTCGAACAAATCGGCATCCGCCGCGGGTATTATCAGGCCCCCGACGGGCGCGAAGACGCCATCGTGCTGAAGCGCGAGCTCGGGAAAAACCCAGTTACCTGAGTCACCCAGGCAGATAAATGAATTCGACCGGGCAAGAGACGGCGCGGCGGCGCACGTTTGCCATCATTTCGCACCCCGACGCCGGCAAGACCACGCTGACCGAAAAGCTGCTGCTGTTCGGCGGCGCGATCCAGATGGCCGGCACCGTCAAGGGGCGCAAGGCTGCGCGGCACGCGACCTCCGACTGGATGGCGCTCGAAAAGCAGCGCGGCATTTCCATCACCTCCTCGGTGATGCAGTTTCCGTTCCGCGAGCAGATCATCAACCTGCTCGACACGCCCGGCCACGAGGACTTCTCCGAGGACACCTACCGCACGCTGACCGCGGTAGATAGCGCGCTCATGGTCATCGACTGTGCCAAGGGTGTCGAAGAACGTACCATCAAGCTGATGGAGGTCTGCCGGCTGCGCGACACCCCCATCATGACCTTCATCAACAAGCTGGATCGCGAGGGCCGCCCGCCCATCGAGCTGCTCGACGAAGTGGAGAGCGTGCTCAAGATCCGCACCGCGCCCGTGACCTGGCCCATCGGCATGGGGCGCGATCTCGCCGGCATCTATCACCTGCTGGAAGACAAGATCTACGCGTACGAAGCCGCGGGCCGCGGCGAGCGCGGCAGCAACCGCGTGATCCAGGGACTGCACAGCGCGGAGGGGCGCGAGTTCCTGGGCGACCGCGCGGCGCGCTTCGACGACGAGATCGAGCTGGTGCGCGGCGGTACCGCCGAGTTCCACGTCGACGACTACCTGGCCGGCAGGCAGACCCCGGTGTTCTTCGGCTCGGCCATCTCCAACTTCGGTGTCGAGGAGTTGCTGGCGCACTTCGCCGTGCATGCGCCCGCGCCGTTGCCGCGCACGACGGTGCAGCGCGAAGTCGAAGCGCAGGAGGAAAAACTCACCGGCTTCGTGTTCAAGATCCAGGCGAACATGGATCCGCAGCACCGCGACCGCATCGCCTTCATGCGGCTGTGCTCGGGCAAGTACAACCGCGGCATGCGCATGTACCACGTGCGCCTCGAGAAAGAGATGCGCATCGCCGACGCGCTCACGTTCATGGCGGCGGATCGTTCCGCCGCGGACGAGGCGTTCGCCGGTGACATCATCGGCCTGCACAACCACGGCACCATCAACATCGGCGACACCTTCACCGAGGGCGAGAAACTCACCTTCACCGGCATCCCGAACTTCGCGCCGGAAATGTTCCGGCGCGCGGTGCTCAAGGACCCGCTGAAGATGAAGGCGCTGTCGAAGGGCCTCGATCAATTGTGCGAGGAGGGCGCCACGCAGCTGTTCAAGCCCCTGCGCAACAACGACATGATCCTCGGCGCCGTCGGCCAGCTGCAGTTCGAAGTGGTCGCGTTCCGGCTGCAGGACGAATACGCGGTCGCCTCGGTGTTCGACACCGTGAACGTGTTCACCGCGCGCTGGGTGTACTGCGACGACGAGAAACACCTCGAGGAATTCCGCGTCAAGGCGCATGACCACCTGGCGATCGACCACTCCGGCGCGCTGGTATACCTCGCTCCCTCGCGCGTGAACCTGGAGCTCACGATCGAACGCTGGCCGAAGATCTCGTTCAAGGCTACCCGGGAAGCCCACGCAGCCTGACGGCCGGAATTGGGTTAGCCTTCGCTGCCGTGCGTGACCTGATCAAAAACCGCCAGACCCTGTCGTGGGCCTTCTACGACTGGGCCAACTCCGCTTTCGCCACCACCGTCATGGCGGGATTCTTTCCCGTGTTCTTCCAGAAGTTCTGGAGCGTGGACGTTTCACCCACCGACACGACCTCGCGCCTGGGTTACGCCAACGCCATCGCCGGCGCGGTGATCGCGCTGCTGGCGCCGGTGCTCGGCGCGATCGCCGATCGCGGCGGGCGTCGCAAGCAGTTCATGTTCGCCTGGACCCTGTTGGGCGTGCTGGCCACCGGCGCTTTGTACCTGGTAGCACAGGGCCAGTGGTTCTACGCCTTGCTGCTGTTCGTGCTCGGCACCATCGGCTTCAACGGCGGCGTGGTGTTCAACGACTCGCTGCTGCTCGACGTTGCGCATCCGAAGGATTTCGACCGCGTCTCGGCCTTTGGTTACGCGCTGGGCTATCTCGGCGGCGGCCTGCTGTTCCTAGTCAACGTGATCATGGTGCAGAAGCCGGCGCTGTTCGGCTTGCGCGATTCGGCGCAGGCCGTGCAGATGTCCTTCGTCACCGTCGCGGTGTGGTGGTTGCTGTTCACCATCCCGGTGATGCGCGGCGTGCGTGAGCACGAGAAGGGCCCGCATCCCGGCATCGGCACCGCGATTGCCCGCGGTTTCCGCGAGCTGGGCAGCACCATTGCGCACCTGCGCCAGTACAAGACCCTGGTGATGTTCCTGGTGGCCTACTGGTTCTACATCGACGGCGTGAACACCATCATCAAGATGGCGGTGAACTACGGCACGGCGCTGGGCCTGGACACCGGCTCGTTGCTGACGGCGCTGCTGGTCACGCAGTTCGTGGGTTTCCCCGCGGCGCTGCTGTTCGGCTGGCTCGGCGATCGCATCGGGCCGAAGCGCGGCATCCTCATCGGGCTCGTGGTGTATGCCGGCATCACGGTGTACGCCTATTTTCTCGACAGCGAGGCGGAGTTCTTCGCGTTGGCCGTCGCCGTGGGACTGGTGCAGGGCGGTGTGCAAAGCCTGTCGCGCTCGCTGTTCGGCCGCATGGTGCCGGAAGGCAAGAACGCCGAGTTCTTCGGCTTCTACAACATGATGGGCAAGTTCGCGACGGTGCTCGGTCCGCTGCTGATCGCCGTTGTTGCTGGGCTTACCCACAACGAACGCGCCTCGATCATCTCGCTGGTGCTGCTGTTCCTGATCGGCGGCACGCTGCTGTGGCGCGTGAAGCTCACACCGCGAGACTCCTGACCTCGCGTTCCAGCGACGCCAGTTCGGCCGCGTCGGCGTCCGGCCCGAAACGCAGCCGCGCGTAACGCAGGGCCAGCGCAGCCACGCGCCCGGCCAGATCCGGCCGTGCGTCTCCCACGCGGCGCGCGTATTCCAGCGGACCCTCACTGGCGGCACGCGGCGTGATGCGCCCGAGTTTGCGTGTGGCCTTCAGCCAGGCGCGCGCGATGCGGTCGGGGCGCACGCGCGGCACGCTGCGTCGCAGGGACAGCGCCACCCAGGCGATCCAGGCCACCAGGCCGATCGCGAACGCCCAGCCGAGGTGTTGCCATTCCGGCAGCTCGATGCCTAACTTCTGCAGCAGGTTGAATTGCGCGCGCAGGTCGAACTCGACCACATTGGCCTGCCACCACTGGTTCATGTTGTCCCAGACTTGCGAGATGCGCTTGAGCCAGGAGTTGCCGTTCAGCAGCGCCGTGGTCGCGGGCATGGACTCGGGCAGCAGGTCGAACAAGCCACGCTGCAGTCGCTCGGGCGCGACCACGGCAGTGGGATCGATGCGCGTCCAGCCCTGGCCATCGAGCCAGACCTCGGTCCACGCATGCGCCTCGGACTGGCGCACCATCACGTACCCGCCCACCGGGTTCCATTCGCCGCCGAGGTAGCCGGTGACCACGCGCGCCGGCACACCGGCGGCGCGCATCAACGTGGCGTACGCGGAGGCGAAGTGGCCACAAAATCCCTTGCGCGTATCGAACAGCGTCGTGTCGACCGAGTCGATGCTGGTGATGCCTGGCTCGAGCGTGTACTCGAGGCCCTGGGTGCGGAACCAGTCGAGCACCACGCGCGTGTACTCGGCATCGTTGGCGCTGCGCAGGCGCAGCTCGGTGGCCAGCGCGAGCGCGCGCGGATTGCGGTCCGGCGGCAGGCGTATTTCGTAGCGGCGACCGAGGGTCGAAAGCTCGGCATCGCTGCGCGTCTGCAGGTGCGACACCGCGTCGTAGCTCGTGGCCGACGTGATGGGACCCAGGCCCGTGAGCTGGCGATCGTGCGACAGGAACATGTCGCGCCGCGGGCTCGCATCGATGGTGTCGAGCGCGAACAGCCAGGGCTGGTCGGTGGGCTCGAGCGTCACGTGGTAGCGATACGCGGGTCCCAGGCGTTGCAGCGGTTCGGCGTGGTACACGCGGCCACGTGCGCGCCGCCAGGTGAATCCGTCGAAGTCGTTCAGCACCGGGCCGCGCCAGTAGAGCGTGGTGCGCGGCGGCAGCTGATCCTCGAAGCGCGCGCGGAATACCGGGTCGTATTCGTTGGCGATCTTGCCGATGCTGCCTGGCGACATCTCGTCGGTGAGCCCGGTCACACCCGCGGAGCCGCGTTCCAGCGCCCAGAAATGCCCGGCGACGCGTGGGAAGAACGCGAAGCAGGCCAGCGCCAGCGGCAGCGCCATGAGCAGCGCACGCGCCGCGAGGCGCAAGGCCGCGCGCGTGGTCAGCATGTTGTCGCCATGCGCCACCAGTGCGATCGCGGTGCCGGCGCCCCAGGCGGCGAGTAGATAGAGAGGAGCGCGCCACAAGGCCTGGCCGCCGAGCGCCGCGGCCAGCAGCAGGAACAGCGCCACGCCGATCAGGATGGCGTCGTCGCGGCGCGCGCGCGACTCGAGCACCTTGAGCGCGCCCATCACCACCAGCAACGCGGTACCGGCCGCCAGGCCGTTGAGCGTGCGGAAGTTCAGCGCGACCGCGGCCACCAGCACCGCGGTGACGGCACCGAACAGGAAACGCATGCCCGGGCGGCGCTTCGGCCGTGGCACGCGCCCGGTGCTGGTCAACACGCGCCACACCACGGCTGCGAGCCCGATGATCACGCACCACGCCGGCGCGTAGGCGGCCACCAGCAGCACGGCCACCGCATAAACCAGTGCGGCCGCGATGTTGGCCCGCGCCTCCGGGGTCACCATGCTTCGCCGCTGCCGTACAAGGCGAGCCCGTCCAGGCAGCGCTCGCGATGTTCGTTGCCGCCGTCGGGCTGCACTTCCGCGTCGTCGAGCTTGAGTCCATAACGCTCGCCGCGCGCGTGTGCGGCCACGATCCATGCCGCGAGTTGCTCGAGGCGCTGTTCGAGTTCACCGGGAACCGACGCCAGATCGAAATAGCGATGGTGCGCGGCCGGCGACTCATAAGTCTTCACCAGCAGCCCGCGGCCCCGTGCGTAGGCCGCCCAGGCCACCTGGCGCGGCGAATCGCCGTCGCGGAACTCGCGCAGCCCGGCCCATTCCTCGTCGCCGGCGCGATGCACGGCCTGGGTACTGCCGCCGCTCGCGGTTTCCGGTGGTGGTTCGCGGCGGCCGCGTGGCACCGGCCACGCGATCAACGAGACCGGCAGGTGCAGCCAGGTCCAGGCGCGGAACAAGCCGAACGGAAACGAGGTAGATAGCTTGATGCGTTCCACCGGCACGCGGCCACGCCGGGCGAGCGGTACCGCGATGTCGGCGCGCGCCGAGCCGCCGGTCGGCAGGCTGACGCTGGCATGGCCGGTTTCGCCCCCGATGTCATCGATCCGCGCTTCGAGGCCGATGCGCGGCGAGTCGGCGTGATTCTCCAGCGTGATCAGCAGGCGCCCATGTTCGCCGGCGAAGGCGTCCACGGCAGCCACGCCATGTACCACGGTGCCGGCGAGATTGCGATGGCACAGGTGCATGCCGATGAGCGCGAACCCGGCCAGCAGGAAAGTGAACAGCAGCGCGATGCTGTTGGCGTAGTTGAGTCCCGCGAGCAGCATGACCAGGAGCAACGCGGCGAAGGCAAAGCCCGCGCGGGTCGGCAGGATGTAGATGCGCCGCGTGTGCAGCGTCACCGGCAGGCGATCGTCTCCCTGGCGGCGTCGCGCCCAGGTGGCCGCGCGCCGGCGGAATTTGAGCGACCAGCGCCCCGCAATGGCGTGCGCTGTCGAAGCCATCGGGCCTGGACCTCTAGACCGGGACGGGCACGCCGCGCGCGATGCCCGCGATGAAGGCCGCGTGGTCGCTGGCGGTGGCGACGCCGGCGCTCTCCAGCCGATGTGAAGCCACCGAGGCGAACACCGCCTGGATGTCCTCGGGCAAGGTCAGGTCGCGGCCTGCCAGCAAGGCCCAGGCACGCGCCGCGCGCACCAGGCCCTGGCCGGCACGCGGCGACAGGCCGATCTGGATGTCGCTGCGCTTGCGCGTGCTGGCAAGCAGCGCCTGCACGTATTCGAGCAATACCGGTGACACGTGTACGCGCTGTGCCGCGGCCTGCAGCTCGCGCACGGCCTCGGGATTCAGCACCGGGGGCATGGCCGCCAGCAAGTCGCGGCGATCTCCCTCGGCGAGCAGCGCGCGTTCGTGGGCCGCGTCCGGATAACCCAGCGAAATGCGCATCAGGAATCGATCGAGCTGCGATTCGGGCAGCCGGAACGTGCCCAGCTGTTCGAACGGATTCTGCGTGGCGACCACGAAGAAGGGATCCGGCAGGCGATACGTGGTGACGTCGACGCTGACCTGGCGTTCTTCCATGGCCTCGAGCAGCGCGCTCTGTGTCTTGGGGCTGGCGCGGTTCACTTCGTCCGCCAGCAACAGCTGCGTGAACATCGGGCCTTTTCTGAAAGAGAACTCGCCGCGGCTCGAATCGAAGATTGATACACCGATGATGTCGGCGGGCAGCAGGTCACTGGTGAACTGCACGCGTTGCCAGGTCAGGCCCAGCACCTGCGCCAGTGCGTGTGCCAGCGTGGTCTTGCCGACGCCGGGCACGTCTTCGATCAGCAGGTGACCGCGCGCCAGCAGGCAGGCGAGCGCCAGGCGCACGGCTTCGGATTTGCCGAGGATGACCCGATCGAGGGCGGCCAACGCGGCAGTGAGGGTGGGCAAGGTCACGAGCCCGGATGTTACTGCGCTCATCGCCTTCCTGGTCCTTTGCTAGCCCGAAGCTTCGAGCTTGTGCACCTTTTCGAGGTGCCGCTTGTAGCCCGCCGTCTGCTCGGTGAGTTCGGCGAGGCGCGCCTTGTCGGCCGCCACCAGTTCGGGCTTCGCATTCTCGGTGTAACGGGTGTTGGCGAGTTTTGCGGTCAATTTGCCGATGTCGGACTCGTTGTTGCCGATCAACTTGCTGACGCGCGCGATCTCGGTTTGGGGCTCGATCAGTCCCTTCATCGGGATGCTGAACGTGGTGCTGCCTACAATAATAGAGGTGCTCGCCGCCGGGATCCGCTCCGCGGGCGTCAAGGTCAGCGACGCGAGGCCGGCCAGCCTCAGCGCGTAGGTCGCGCCCTTTTCGGTGAGGTCGATCTCGGACTGCACCGGGCTGTGGTATTGCACGGCGAGGCGCAGCGAGGGCGCCAGGTTCATGCCGCTGCGCGCCTGGCGCATGCCCAGAATGAGTTGCTTG
>Ga0164241_10002282_pt1 | contig 21150 bp, 14 predicted proteins | sample OricomyardsoilBY_FD_108780 | JGI IMG/M metagenome (GOLD analysis project Ga0164241, IMG submission 108780) | Backyard soil microbial communities from Emeryville, California, USA - Original compost - Back yard soil (BY) | ecosystem: Environmental > Terrestrial > Soil > Unclassified | place: USA... | reverse complement strand
CGAGGCGTTTGGGGTTGCCCCAACTCGCAGGTGCTCGCCCCTTCGGGGCTGCGCGCCTGCGGTCTTCCCCAAAGACCGTGCTCGCCCTTCGGGCTGCGCGCGGCAGGGGAAGACCCGCTCTGCCTCGCACAGTTCCGGTGTGAGACATGTGCGGGCTCGGTGCTGAGTAGCGCGATCGGTATGAGGTGATGGCTCGCGCGCGCCCGGCTCCCGCGCCGGCTTCGGGCCGGACTACGCGAGAGGGCGCACGCTGCGCGCCACGCCCGTGATGTGCGCGCTCTACGTTGGGGGCGCGTCACGCAGCCTGCGCCTTGGGGGGCTGCGTCCGGCCCGAAGCCGGCGCGGGAGCCTCCAATGCGTGCTCGTCATTCACACAATCATGCCAAGTCGTCGCAACTTCAACACTACGCAGCCCAGAACCGCGCGGCTCCCACGGAATCTGAAGCGCGGCTGTGGTCGGCGCTGAGCGGCGGCAAGCTCGGCGTGGCGTTTCGCCGCCAAGTCGTGCTCGGCGGCTCTATCGTGGACTTCTTGGCGCCGCGCGCGCGGCTCGTTGTGGAAGTGGACGGCAGCTATCATGCGCAGCGCGTCGCGGCGGACGCCCGCCGCGACAGCAAGCTTGGCCGGCTGGGCTACCGCGTGCTGCGGATCCCGGCGGCGCTGGTCATGGGCAACTCGCAGGCTGCGGTGCAGCGAGTTCGGGCGGCGTTGTGAGCCGCGGCGCCTGCGCTTTATTGAGACAAGAGCGAGCACTGCAGCCTACCTGAGCTGCCGCCGTGACAAGGCCCGAAGGCGCGCGGCAACGGCGTCAATCTGAATCGGGTGACGTTCAGTTTGGAAGCGGTCAGGTTCACGGCTTGCTTCCTCGCGAATCTGGGCGCCGGCGTTGTCAGAAAATCGATAGATGAGCTTGAGGAGACGAGGAACAATCACGATATCTGGACAAGGATGCGGCAGGCCGGGCCGGGTGCTGCCAAAGTACGAAGGGCTCGCGTGAGGCCCCGAAGCGCGCAGACGGGCCAGGGAACGTCAAGAAACACCACGAGATCGGCGTTGGCGCGAACGAGAGCGGAGACGCCGTCAATTATCCAAGCAGGCGACGAAACCAGACGCATTTCTGCGGATAGGGGCTGGTCCGTCGGGGCTTTGATCCAATGGGGTTGCCATACGATCGAATCCAGCGAGAAGATTGGCAAGTCGAATTGAGCGCCGAGATGGGCGGCAAGCGATGTCTTTCCCGATGCAGCGTTGCCCGTAATGTTGATCCGCATCGCGTCGTTCCGACGGTACTGGCCAAGACCCCGGGGGCAGCCCTACTCGAACTCCATGCGCCACCGCACGTCGGCTCCGAGATTGCCGAGCGAGGACGAAGAGATGTCGTTGACGTTGTCGTACGAGCCTTCGACGGAGACGCGCGGCGACAATTGCCATTCGACGTTGGAGCGGATTTCGCGGGATTCGGCGACGCCGCTGGTGACGTTGGCGCGGATGCGTTCGGCGAGGCGTTTGCCGATGGTGATGGTGGGCTCGGTGCGGCCGGTGCGTGATGAGTAGGCGCTGCCGAAGCGCAATTCGTCGATGATGGGCACGGCGTCGGTGACGGCTTTGTCGGCGCCGCTGAGGGTGCCCAGGGCTTCGAGCGCGACTGATTCGCCCACGCTCGCCGACTGCGCTTGATCGAGCTCGGCGCGGGTGAGGCCGACGGTGATGAGCAGGAAGATGTCGTCTTGGGCGAGCGCCGGGTCGCTGGTCAGGTCGATTTTGAGCTTATCGGCGTCGCCGTGGGCGTGCATGGTGATGCGGAAGCGTCGGCCGCGCGCGGCGGCGGCGCTTCCGCCCGAAGCCGCCGCGGCGTTGGAGCTGGCGGAGCCGGTGGCGGTGGGGCCGGCCGCTTGCGAAGAGGTGTTGTAGCGCCGGTATTCGGTGACGGCCGTCACGTCGACCTGCGGCGCGATGCGCGTGACGTCGTCGAAGCGCACTCGGCCCTCTTTGATTTCGAACTCGCTGCGGCGCAGCTTGATGCGCCCGCCCGGCTTGAGGCTCACGTCACCGCGCAGGCCGAAGCGTGCGTTGGTGCCCGAGAGCTCCAAGCCGCGCTCGTCGAGCAAGAGCTCGGCCTCGATCAAGTTATTTTGCAGCTTGAGCGAGCGCTCGCTGGAAATGCGAATATCCAGATCGATGGCGTCGTCGTTCGGGTCGTAGGCCTCGAATTCGGTGCGTTTTCCGCGCTGGGCCAGCGACGAAATGTCGGCCGTCATCATCACCGGCCGTTTGTATTCGAAGCTCTTGAGCATCACGTTGCCGGTCACCCGCGGCAGCGTGCGCTCGGCCGCGCCGTCGCGCGCCGACTGAAAGGTCGCCAGCAGATCGGCGTCGGCGACGGCGTGGATGCCGTTGGTCGCGGGGATGGACAAGTTGCGCGCGGTGATCGACACGCTGGCGGCGCCCAGATCGAAGCCGCGCAGCGGCGCGCCGCCACGAATCGCGAGCGTGCCCGAGCCCAAGCGCGCGTTGCCGCGCACGATGTTGATCTCGCTGCCGTCGACGCTGAGCGCGACCGCAATGTCGCTGATCGGCGTGGCCATGCCGTGCAGCGCGACCTCGCCGTTGTTCAGCTCGAAGCCGCCCTGGTAGTGCGGCGCCGCCACCGGTCCGTGGACGCGGAGCTTGCCGCTCAGCGTGCCATCGGCGCGCTCGACGCGCGAAACCATGCCCAGCACGGTGGCCAGCGGCAGCGGCCGCATGCCGAACGTCGCGTCAATCTCGGCGCCCTGGCCGATTCTTTCCAGCCGACCCGAGACATCGAAGCTGGCGGCTTGGCCGCGCGGCGTGCTCAGCTCGAGCGCCAGCTGCGGAACCGCAAGGCGGCCCTGCTCCAGCGACAGCAGCCCCGCGCCGGGCGGTATGCGCACGCGGTAGCCCGCGTATTCGGCGCGCAAATCGGCGATCTGCGCGAAGCCGGCGGCCACGTGCGGCTCGTCCAAATCGAAGCGCTTGATGTCTAACGCGGCGCTCAACGTGCCCGAAGGCCGCACGTCCGAGAGCGCGAGCTGCGGCACCAGCTCCGCGGCCGCGCCCACGTCGAACTTGTCGAACACGATCTTGCCCGCCATCGTCTTTTTGCGTTGGCGCGTGGTCGTGACGTCGTTGAGCTTGATTTGCCCGCCCAGCATCTGACCGTCGATGTGGAATACGCCCGCCACTTTGTCGGCGTTGTACTCGGCGCGATCGAGGGGCGGAAACATCGGCAGCCCGCATTTGCTGGTGCCGATCGGCTTGACCTCTTTCACGACCGGCTCGAGCCGCACCGTGAGGTCGGAGGGCGGAAACGTGGCGCGTCCGAGCCGCAGCTCGGAAATTTTGGCGCGCGCGGTGAGCGATAAGGCGTCGAGCGTGCCGGAGAGCTCGGCGCTGGCGGTCGCGCGGCCATCGGCGACCTTCAGCATCGCCGGTAGCGTGTCGAGCTTCGACAGCGGCACTTCGGTGCCGGTCAGGGTGCCACTGACGCGCGCGCCGCGTCGGAGCCCGAACGAGCCTAAAATGAGGCCTGAGCCCTTACGCAGGGTGATGCTGGGTACGTCCAGGTCGACGCCTTGAATGGTGGCGTCGCGATCGTACCAGTTCATGTCGAACTCGCCGTCACCGCCGTCGTAGCGCTCGCCGAACATGTCCAGGTCGAGCACTTTGACCCGGCCTTTGGTCTGCAAGATGCCACCGCCGCACTTGTCCTCCGGCCCACCGAACCCGTAGCGCACCTTGGCGTCGAGCCCGACCTTGCCCTTCACGTCGTCGAAGCGCGGGTCTTCGTCGAAATGCCACATCGCGAACAAGTCGCGCAGGTCGAAGGCGTCGCTCTTGGCGTTGACGTTGACCAGAATCGAAGCCGCCGTATCGAAGTCGAGGCGCGCGCTCGGCGCCTTCAAGGTCGACGTGCCCTTTTTGGCGACGACGTCGGTCAGCTCCAAGTACAACAACTGAAACTTGGCCTTGGCCGACTCGATGTTGCCGACCGGAAAGCCACCGATGACGAAATCATCGATTTTGGCGTTACCCAGCAGGGTCGGGTAGCCGTCCTTCATCGTCATCTTCGCGTCGAGCTTGCCGTGACCGGAGATGGGGATCGTGACCAGCGGCGTGAGATCCGCGAGCTCGAGCGTGGTCGCGGTTTCGACGTCCAGTGAAACGTCGCCGCTGTAGTCGATGCTCACTATCTTGGCGAACATTTGGCTGCGCCCGAAATCGGTTCGCGCCTCGTAAATCTCGAAGGCCTTCGGTCGCACCCCCAGCTTGGCGTGCACCGTGATCGGGCTCTTGATGCCGATCATGTGGCTGCGCGTCGGCTCGCGATAGCCCTTGTCGAACAGCTCGAAGTTGTTGGTCTCGGCCAACAGCTCTGCGTCGACCTTGAGCGGGCTCAGGGTGCCGCCGATCTTGGTCACTTTCGTGCTGGTCAGGTCCCAGCGCGCCCACGACTGCGGCGACACGTTCAGGTCGCGCATCATGCTGTGAAACAGCATGCCTTTGCCGTCGACCCGCTCGACGTTGATCGGCACGCCCTCCGCGAACGGGCGCACGACGGCGTTGAACAGGTTCACGTCGCCGTCGGCGAAACGCATGTAGTAGTGCGGCACCCGCACCTCGTCGTCTTGCACGCTCAGGTCGACGTCGAGCTTTTCGGCCAGCGAAATGTTGCCGATCTTGACGCCGCCGCCCGTGACCTTGCCTTGCACCGCCGGCATCTTGTGACTGCCGTCCCAACGTACGTCGCCGGCGAACGCCACGAAGCCGCTCAGCGGCGTCGCGCGCACGAAGCGATTGACGAGCGGTATCGGCGCCCGAAACACCACGTGCCCGTCGATCAGCGGTGGCTTGTTTTCAGCGGTCACCAGCCGTACCTGCGACAGCCGCGCCAGCACCGCGCCCGGTTTGTCGTCGCCCTCCGCGTCGCAACCAGGCCGTGTCCCCGGCTTGGCATCCAAGTCGGCGTTGCCCAGCAGCGACAAGCGCCGCAACAGAACGTTGCCCGGCTCGTAGTGCAGCCGCAAATCGAGCCGACACAGCGAGTCTTCTTCGACAATCGGCGGCAGGCTGGGATCCGGCACCTTGAGTAGCGGCGCGTGTTGCCGATCGACCTTGGTCGTGCCGGCGCGCAGCGCTATCTCGAACGCGCCGCCCGCCTCGGCGAACACGTCCAAATCGATGGCTTCGGTGTCGACCGCCACTCCATCCACGTCGATGCGGAAGCGGCCCTCGCTGATCGACAACGACCCGAACGGCGCGTCCTTCGGCCGTTCCGTCTTCGACTTCGTCTCGGGCAGCCGATACTCGAGGTTGGTGAGCTTGCCCTGGCGCAGCACGATGCGCGCGTCCGGCTGATCGATCTCGATGTCGCCCAAGTCGAGCTTGCCGGCCAGCAGCGAGAAGAAGCGCGGCGTCACCGACGCGCTCTTGGCCATCAAGAACGGCGCGCCACCATCCGATGCCGGCACCTTCAAATTTTCGACGGCCAGCCGCAGCGGCAAGAGGCGCACCTTCACGTCGAGCGTCGCCTCCAGACCTAGCTCGCGCGACAACGCCAAGCTCGTCTGCGTCGCCGCCCAACGCTCCGCCGGCGCGGACGTCAGAAACGCGGCCAAGCCCAGGGGCACGGCCCCCAAAAATGCGAGCGCAAAGCAGGCCAGCCGCGAAAGACTGCGCATCAGGTCGCGCCGCTGGGTCCTGCCGGCCCGTAACACCTCGCTAGCCTAATGCCGAAGCCTTGGCAGGGCCCGTTTTCTGCGTCAAAATCGCCATCTTCGCGGCGGTTACCGATTTTCTTGCGTCTTTGCGACTTGCGCGTACAAAGGCCGGCCCGCTTGGGGCACGCCCGCAAAGCTTCAGCCCAATGACCAGCCCGCCCCAAGCCCCCTCGAGCGCTCCCGATCGCGAGCGCGCCGTCCATGCGCTCGAGCGCGCCGTCGCGTGCGCCGAAAAGGGCGTTGCCGACCGTCCCGTCGTGCTTATCGAAGCCGCCGATCTGGCGGGACTACCCGCGCAAGACGTCCGCCCGCTGCTCGACCGCGTGATGATGGGTCAGTTCGCCGACGAGGGGCTCGACTCCCTGCTCGCGACCGGCGTGCTCGACGCGATCTTGCCCGAGGTGAAGGCGATGGTCGGCTTCGGCGACGGCGAGTGGCGACACAAGGACGTGTGGAAGCACACCAAGCAAGTGGTGACGCAAAGCGTGCCGCGCATCGAGGTGCGCTACGGCGCGCTCTTCCACGACATCGGCAAAGTCAAAACGCGCTCGATCTCGCCCGACGGCGAAGTGCATTTCTTCGGCCACGCCGAGGTCGGCGCGCGCATGTTCGACAAGATGGAACGCCGCGGTAAATTGTTCGGTCACGAGCAAGCGCTGCGCGACGAAGTGCGCTTCTTGGTGCTGCACCACTTGCGCGCGTCACAGTACGACGGCAAATGGACCGACAGCGCCGTGCGCCGTTTTGCCCGAGAAATCGGCCCTTCACTCGACAATTTGCTGTGCTTGTCGCGCGCCGACATCACCACCAAGCGCCCCGAAAAAAAGCGCCGTGGCATCAACATGATCGACGGCTTGGCCGAGCGCATCGCCGAGCTTGCCGCCATCGACGCCAAACAACCGCCGTTGCCGACCGGCCTCGGCACCGACTTGATGAGCACCTTCGGCATCCCCCCATCCAAGAAGCTCGGCGACATCAAGCGCGCGCTCGAGCTAGCCGTCGAAGCGGGTGAGATCGAGGAGCGCCTCGAGTCCGCCGCGTACATCCAATTCATCGCCGAGCGCAAAGCTCGCTTTGGTTTGGAGTAGGCCCTGTGACGGGCGCGCAGCTGCGCGCCCACCAGCACAGAAGTCGACGCGTGACGCCCGGTGTGCGGTGGACGCCGCGGCTAGCGGAGCTGCTTGCTTGCTAGTTGGTGCAGACCCAGTGGCAGTCGTCAGGGGCAGGCGAGTTGCTGACAACGCAGTCTCTAGCCGCGTAGGAACAGCTCAACCCGTCGACCTGAAATACAGTGCACACCGCATTGTTGGTCGGGGCGGCCGCTGGGCAAGCGGGTGGGTTCCCCGCGCCGCCCGCGCCGCCCGCGCCGCCCGCGCCACCGTCGCCCCCTATGCCGCCCGCACCACCGACCCCGCCCGCTCCGGCTACGCTCGGATCACCGCCTACGCCGCCCATCGGTCCGGGGCCGGATGCGCCGCCCATGCCGCCTTCGCCGCCGGGCACGCCGCCTTCACCGGCCTGGCCTGTCGTGCCCGCGGCTCCGCCATCGGTGCCGGGGACGCCACCGGTGATGGCGCCCGCCATGCCACCGTTGTTGGTGCCACCGTTGCTGGTGCCGGCCCCGTTGGTGCCACCATTGTTCGTTTTGCCACCGTTGTTGCTGCCGGCGACGCTAGTACCGGCCGTGCCCCCTTGGCCGTTTTGGTTGTCATCGTCGTCGTCGCCGCAGGCAACGACGAGCGTGCAACCTAGAACCGTGAGTCCAACCACCTGTATTAATTTTTTCATGAGCCTCCGCACCCGCGAACCGCAAAGCGCCCGCTTGTCTTTTCTATTAGTGTCGGGAGGCCACGACTTTGAGTCAGTTTGATGATGCGGCATTGCTAATGACGCTGCCTGACGGTTGCTCGCCGTTACGCTGTCATGGGTTGGGATCTAAACTACGAGGGTGGTGAAGGGGACGGCGACTCAAGAACTTCGCAGATCGAGCAGAAGATCTGCAGCGAGCACGACGTGCTCGACCGGCTCCGAGCGCGCAACGATCGCTCGCACTTCCGTCAGATAGGCTTTTTGCAGCTCGCGCAGTCGTTCCAGATCTGCCGACGAAACCCCGAGCAAATTGTACATCAGGCCGCGATCTCCGGCCTCGATGCGCGACGCGCCACGACGTAGCCACCAGGCGCGCAGGCGTCGGGCGGCGTCGGGATCACGTCGGGTATCCAGCGCCATCACGTTTTCGATCTTCCAACGCTCGCCCTGCCAAACGATTTGTCCGCTGTCCGCCAACCGTTTCAGGCATTGCGCTTCCTCCTCGAGCGAGATGCCGATACGGCGGGCGATCCATCCCGCCTCGTGGCGTTCGAGCGCCGCGTAGCTCGACAGCTCGAGCGCCCGCAGCACCGCTTGCGACCACGGCTCGTCGTAGGCCAAGCGGCGAGCGGCGCTCAGGCGCTCCCAAGGCTCGCGTGCGCTCGGCAGCAGCCGCGGGTCGACCAGCTGCTCGATGAAGTCGAGCAGCCGCAGCGACGACGCCTCGATCAGCCGTAGAAAGTCGGGCAGGCGTGGCTCCGCGTCACCGGACAAAAAACGCGCCACCGCGAAACGGCTTTTGCCACTGTAACGTGACAGCTCGACGACGCTCGTGCTGCCGCGCAAGTCGTCCAAAAACGCGGCTACTCCTCGGGGTGACGAAGGGTCGTGCTCGTCGAGCCAGCGGGGGGCGGTGCGATAGAACTCGCGGAACGCGTCCGGCACGTTCACGCCCACGCGCGCCGCCACCTGTAGAGTGCGCGACGCGGTTGGAAAGCTGTGCCCGCGCTCCCACTGGTGCACGACGTTGCTCTTGGCTCCTAGCCGTCGGCACAGGGCCTGCTGCGAGCGCTTTCCGCGCAAACCTCGCAGCAATTCCGCGGCTAACTGCTCGAAATCCATGTGTAGAGTTTCGCACATGTGGACGCGCCATAGGTCCATGAAATGTGCGAACTGGACATTGCCCGATTGGCTCGCGGCGCGTACCTTGAAGTCGTTCGGAGGGTTACCGCATGCGACTTCATCACTTCACCCACTTTGGTTTCGTTGCGCTCGTGCTCACGGCCGCCTGCGAGGGGGGCCAAACCGGGGATCTGTCCGGTGAGCATCCCGGCACCGGCACCGAGACCGACGGCGGCGGCTGCGAGGAGCACAAACAACAGCTCGCCGACTTCGACACCATGACTGATTCGGGCACGGCCGAGCAGGTGCTGGCGTACGCCGAAAAGTCGTTCGAGGCGCCGATCAGTTGGAAGGAAGCGCCCGCGGGGCAAGCCTGGACGGCGGGGCCGGAGTCAGGCACCGGCGCGTTGCACATCGACGTCGCGCGCGGCGAGAAGGCCTACGCCTTGACCTACACCGCCAAGGCCAGTGACTCCGGCATCGAGATTGGCAGCCTCTGCCCGCCGCCGCAGCTGGGCGTCGAGGTGCACGTGAACGTGACCACCGACGGCGGCGCCCTGGCCGAGTCGTACGACACGTTGCTGCGGACGAGCGCGCCGGGAGTGGCCACCATGAGCGTGCCGCTCGATTTGACGAAGCTCGGCGGCAGCCTGACCGTGTCGTCCTCGATGGCCAGCGCCAAGCTGGTGCAAATGAGCCTCGACGCCACGTTCATGGCCGAGGGCACCTCGGGCCGCATCAGTGGCATCCAACAAATCGACTCTGGCGGCGCCAGCTCGGCCAGCCAAGCCGTGCTCGCGGTTTGGCCGGACAGCGCGGCGTGCCAGCAGCTCTTCCAGGACGGCGCGGGGCTCGGGGTACCGGTCGAGCAAACGGCGCTCGGCGTGAGCGGGACGGACACGTTGGCGTCGGTCGCGCTCGCCGAACCGCGGTCGATCACCTGGATGGACGGCGCGCGCAGCACGCTCACGGTCGAGATTGAAGCGACCGGCGACGGTTGCTTCCGGGTCAGCAGCTTGCCGGTCGAGGCCGGTGGGGGAGCGGGCGTCACTTACCCGGTGATGATCAAAGCGCACAGCGCCGACGGGCGGCTCGACGGCAGCTATGCGGGGCAGGTCGTCGTCAGCGGCAGCGGCAGCGCTCGAACCGTGACCGCGGCGGCGTACTTGGACGTCAGCGTCGACGACGTCGCCGCTAGCGGCTTCGCGGACGTGAGCGTGCCCTCCGGCTCCGATGGGCTGCGTCTGCGGCTCGAGTCAATCTTCCGCCAGGGCAGCGTCTCGGGCACGGTGCAGCTGTTCTCGGTCGAGAATCCGCCTTGCTTGACCGAGCCGGTGACGCCGATGGCGACACCGGGAGGCGGCATGAGCGTACCGGGTTGCTCCGGTCAGGCGCAGACCCGACTCGAAGGCGCGTCGTGGCCTCAGTGATTCAGGCGCGAACGGCCGATAAAAGTCGTTCGCGCAACGTTTTGACGGGCCGCCCGTAACGTTGCGTGGCCCAGGCTAGCGCCCACAAGCTGAGCGCCATCACGCCGTACAGCGCCAAGAACGCGGGCAGCGTTTGCCCCTCGAACCACTCGTCGAGCACGAACGCGATCAGCGCCACGTGCATGACGTACAGCAAGAGCGACGAGCGACCCAGCACCACCAGCCAGGCCAGTGAGAAGCGCCGCTCGAGCTTGTCGAACAACGCCAGCATCAACAAGACGGCGCCGAGCGCGACGGCCAGGTATTGCGGGCTGGGCGGGTAGAACAGCTCGCTGTAGCCGTCGCGCGTCACGAGCGCGGGCGGCGCCAGCCACCACGCGACGGCTCCTAGCGTCATCAAGCCGCACCCGAGCGGCACGAGCCACGGACGGCGCGCGTCCGAGAGCGGATTGAGACGCCCGAGCACGCCGCCCAACAGCGCGAGGCCCAGCCACGGAAACACCGGAAACCAGCCGTCTACCAGCAGCCGCCGCCAAGCCGGCCAGGGATACGCGAGGTGGTGTGGCAACAGCGGGCCGTAACCGACCGCGCGGTGCAACCACGGCGTGACGAGCACGATCGCGGTCGCGATCAGCAGGTGGGTCCATAGGCCGAGCCGTGAGCACAGGCCCGCGAGCGGCAACGCCAGACCGAGCAAGTACAGCACATCGAAGGTCTCGAACGGGTCGATGCCCCAGCACACCAGATCGATGATGGCCGCCAACAGCAGCAGCAGCGCCGAACGCTTGAGCAGGCGGTGCATCGGCGCGGGTTGGCTGGACAGGCTGGTCATCATGCCCGCCAACAGCACGAACGTCGGCGCGGCGAAGCTGCCGTAAATGCGCAGCCACATCGGGTGCGGTGGAAGCAGGCATGGCCCCGCCAGGTTCGCGGCGAACATGGTCACGATGGCGGCCCCGCGCAGGGCGTCGATGGCGTGCGAGCGCTGACGCGCGACGGGGGGCGGAGCCGCGGTGCTCATGGCTTGGCGGTGATGGCGTGTCGTACGGCCGCGAGCGGCGCCGATTCGGACAATTGGACGACGCCTCGGGCGTCGCGATGCACGCCCAACGCGGCAAAAAGAGCCGGCAGATCGAAGGGCGTACCGCGCCTGACATGATCTTTCATGATTGGCGTCAAGATCGGCGCTGCGAGCGCGCGGTCCACGGTGCCGACGACCTCGGCCAGCGACCACACCTCGGACGCATTTCCGCCGGCCGCGCGCAGCGCACGCACACCGACCTCGAGCCCGCGACGGGGCGCGCGTTTGCGAGCTTCGACATCAGCCACCAAGCAGGCCAGCGCGCCACCCCAATAGATGCTGGCGCGGTCATCGGCCTTTTCGAGGCCGAGCTTTTCGAACGCGGGCAGGCCTTGGGGCATGGACGTCGCAAACTCGGTCCACATCTCGGTTTCGGTGTACAGGCCGGCTCGCACGCGGATGATCGGCTCGTAATACGTAGCCAGCCCTTCATCCAACCACTTTCCTTCGTCGAGGAAGCTGGGCACACCGAGGTGAAATAGCTCGTGGACCAAGATCCAGTCTGAATACAGCGCCTTGCGCTTGGCGTGCTGGCCCACCAAAAGTGCCACGCCGGGTGCACTCTCGGGCATTACTTTTCCGAACACGACCGAACCACGCGTGGGGATTGGAATCACCGTCACGCTCGCGCGCGGCACGGGAAAGACTTCGTAGAAGTCGCGCACGGCGCGGGCCGACGTCGCAATCCAGGCATTCAAGTCGTCGAACGATTGATCGAGCGCGCCGTCCAGCTGCGTGACTTCGAGGTGCGCGCCGTCGATGTCGAGCGTGCGCTGCGCGAGCTTGCCGAAGGCGAAGTAGGTCGCGACCGGTATCTCGTGCGCCATCAGCTTGTACGTGCCCGGCGCTTCCGCGCGCGCGAGCCCGACCGCGACGCCCAGCGATGGCGGCGCTACGACCTCTACCGTGACGTCGATGTCGGTCGTCAGCGGCTCTGGCACGAGCAAGACGCTGGACATGGCCGCGATGAACGAAGCGCCCACGCGGGCCGCGTTGTCGAAATCGTGGCCGCGCCCGGCGAGCTTGGCCAGATCGACCACGTAGCTCAAGCGCTTGTCGTGGCTCGGAAACTGGCCGTCTTGGCCGGGGGTGTCGCTCGTGACGCTGCTCGCCAAGCTCGGCCGCGAGACGCGGAAAGACAACGAGCCCGTCGCCTGACAACTCGCGTCGACCAATGCGCGGCCTTCGGCGCTCAGCTCGACGCGGTACGAGCAACTTCGAATCCCCGTCGTCGCCTGCGGCGTCGGCGCCCGCGCCGCCGCGGGCGTTGGCGCAGCACGGCCGTGGTGACACCCCGAGCACGCGAGCAGCGTCGCCAAGAGGGCGCGCGCGCCCGCGTCCCGACAGGTCATGCGGCGCCTTCGCGGCTCGGGGGTGAAGGTTTGGGCGGCTTGGCCATGCCCATCATGAACGCTTGCGAAGCATACGGCATGACGAGCCCCGGCAGCCCCAGCTTCGGGGCCAGCTGCCCGACGAGCCCGAACAGCAACGCCAGGGTGCGCTCGACGTAAAAATACCCTTCCGGATACTCGACGCTCTTCATCACTTGGCGCAGCTTGCCGCGCATTTGATCGTAGCCGGAGAGCTTCTCCATCTGCTCGCGATCGAGCTTGGAAAAATCGTCGATTTTGACCGAGCCCAGCACCGTCAAATATTCGCGCCCGACGCGGGCCAAGAGCTCACGGTCACCGCCTTCGGCGACGAAGCCCATGTGCTCCAAGCCGCCCAATATCTCGTCGTCGTTGCGGGTCATGATTCCGAGCACGACGCGCTTCATGCCCTGCTGCAGGCGCTCGGTGACCTCTTCGACAGCGCCATAGTCCAAGATCACCAGCTGCGGCCCCGGGCGCACCAAGAAATTACCGGGGTGGGGATCGGCGTGAAACACACGGTGCTGAAACAGCATCGTGAAGTAGCAACCGACGAGCAGCTTGGCCACCGCCTCCGGCTCGACGCCGATGCCCGCGAGCGCTTCACGGTCGTTGATCTTCACGCCCGCTTCGAACGACATCGTCAGCACGCCCGCGCGCGTGAGCTCGGCGTCGACCTCGGGCACGACCACGTCGCTGCGGCCGCCGAAAATGGCGCGCATCCGCTCGATGTTCTGGCGCTCGTGCACGTAGTCGGTTTCGCGCGCGAGCATGGCCGCGAGCTGGTCGAGCACCCGCTCGACACGGGACACGGGCAACAGCAGCTTGACCACCGGCAACAGCGAGCGCAACACGCCGAGATCGATGCGCACCAAGCGCTCGATGTCCGGGTACAGCACCTTCACCGCGAGCGCGCGGCCGTCGCGCGCGGTGGCGCGGTGCACCTGCGCCAGCGAGGCGGCGGCGACCGGCGTCTCTTCGAAGCTGCCGAAACCAGCGAGCGCATCCGCACCGAACGCTTCTTCCAGCCGACCTAGAATCTCCGCGAACGGTCGGGCCGGCACCTTGTCTTGCAGGCGCGCCAACGCTTCGCCGTACGCGCTGGGCAAAAACGTCCCGGTTACGCTCAATACCTGACCGGTCTTGATGAAGACGCCGCGCAGGTCCATGAAGCCGTTCGCCAGCCGTTCGGCGTTCTTGCGGTGGGCGCGCTTGAAACGCCGGTCGCGCGCGCGCGGCGAGCTCCAGCGCGAAAACACCCACACCAGCGCATACGAGCCGATGATCGTCCAAAACAGTCGCAGAGCCCGGAGCGCGCGCAGCACGAGAATGGCTGCCAGCCTAGCAGCGCGGCCCGAGAAGGCCGCCAAAAAGCTTCGTTATTTCCGGGATTAACGCTGTCTAAGGGCCCGCGAATGGCTAAGTCGGTCGAAGATCGTGGTCGAGGCGCCCGGATGGCGAGGCGCGATGAAGGCGCATACTGCCGTATGTAACTGAGGAGCAACGAAGCCAGGCGGGAGGCATCGGCCGCGAGATCGATCGACTTAGCCATTCGCGGGCCCTAACCTCGGGGACTTAAGCGGCCGGCCCCAACGCCGTTGTCTTTACCTGAGCGAGAAGATGGCGGTGCATCAAGGACTCGGCGAAACTCGGCCCAGGCGGCTTTTGCCATGAAGATCCTCCTTGCCGACGACGAGCCCATCGCCCGGACGATGTTGGAGCACTGGCTCGCGGGCTGGGGCTACGAAGTCACGCTCGCTCGTGATGGCGAGTCCGCGCTGCAGGCGCTCAAAGACGACAACGAGCTGCGGCTGTTGGTCGTCGATTGGGTGATGCCCAAAAAGGACGGCATCGAGGTGTGCAAGGCGATTCGTAGCGGCCCGCAAGAGCCGTACGTGTACATCGTGCTCCTCACCGCCAAGGACGATAAGAGCGACATCATCGCGGGCTTGGACGCGGGCGCAGACGACTACTTGGTCAAGCCGTGCAACCCGCTGGAGCTCAAGGTGCGGCTACGCGCCGGTAGGCGCGTGATCGAGCTGCAAGAGCAACTGGTCAAAGCGCGCGAGAGCCTGCGCTTCGAGGCCATGCACGATTCGCTGACGGGCTTGCTCAACCGGGGCGCCGTGCTGGAGCAGCTGACCAAAGAGCTCGTGCGCGCTTCCCGCCGAGGGGCGCCCGTCTCCGTGTTGATGGGTGATCTCGATCATTTCAAGACCATCAACGATACCCACGGTCACGCCGCGGGGGACGCGGTGCTGCGCGAAACCGCGCGCCGTCTGAAAGCCGGCGTACGCGCGTATGACTCCGTCGGACGCCTGGGCGGTGAAGAATTCATCGCCGTATTGCCGGAATGCGACGCCAAGACGGGCCTGAGCGTCGCGCAACGGCTGTGCCGCTCCCTCAGCGATACGCCGACGCAATTCGCGGGCACACCCATCGCTCACAGTATCAGCATCGGCGTCGCCTCTACCGATCAGTTCGGCAGCTCTCACGCCACCGAGCTGATTCGCGCCGCCGACGCCGCCCTGTACCGCGCCAAGCACGCCGGCCGCTCGCGCGCGCTCTTGGCGATCGAGCGCGAGTTCGAGCCCGTCAAAGAAGTCTCGCAGACGTTGCCGGCTTCCATTCCTGCGGAATAGAAGTCGGGTGTGGTCTCTGTTTGGTTGGAGCTCGCCGGTTTGGGGTGGCGACTCTCTCGCGCATGACGCAGCAGGCGAATCGCTTGGGAGAGCGATGCGGAGCACCTCGAGCCTCAATCCTGGCCGCAGTCGCAATTTGTCCGGGGTAGCCGCGCTTGCCACCGGCCCGCGGCGCGGAAACATGACGGGGAACGCGACGGGAGAGACAGTGTCCACTGGTGGCGTATTTTGTGGCAGGCTCTGTGGCGCGCGAGGAAACGCGCGGCCATTTGGGCTCGCGTTTCACGAAGTTGAGCCGGTGGCGCGTGACTAGCTGATCGAGAAGCCATGAAGGTAGGCGTTCCGAAGGAAGTTAGGCGAGGCGAGCGGCGCGTGGCCGCCACCCCCGAGACGGTGGCCCGCCTGATCAAGCTGGGCTTCGAGGTGCTGGTCGAAAAGGACGCGGGCCTGGGCGCGTCGTTTCGCGACAGTGACTACGTCGCGCAGGGCGCCGCCGTCACCGAATCGGCGAGACAAGTCTGGCAAGAGACGGACTTGGTGCTCAAGGTGCAGCCGCCGGAGGCACACCCGGACTTGAACGAGCACGAGGCTGATTTGCTGCGCGAAGGTGGCGCGCTCATCAGCTTCATCTTCCCCGCCAAGAACCAAGAGCTGGTCGAGCGCCTGGCCAAGCGCAAAGCCACCGTGCTCGCCATCGATCAAGTGCCGCGCATCACCCGCGCGCAAAAGATGGACGCGCTCAGCTCGATGGCGAACATCGCCGGGTATCGCGCCGTCATCGAAGCCGCCAGCTTTTACGGTCGTTTCTTCACCGGTCAGATGACGGCGGCCGGCAAAGTACCACCGGCGAAAATGATGGTGATCGGCGCCGGCGTCGCCGGCTTGGCCGCCATTGGTGCCGCGCGCGGGCTGGGCGCTATCGTGCGCGCGTTCGATACCAGAGCCGAGGTGCGCGAGCAGGTCCAGAGTATGGGGGCCGAGTTCCTGACCGTCAGTTTGCTCGAAGACGGCAGCGGGGCCGGCGGCTACGCGAAAGAGATGAGCAAAGAGTTCATCGCCGCGGAGATGGCGCTGTTTGCGCTGCAAGCCAAAGACGTCGACATCATCATCACGACCGCGCTCGTCCCGGGCAAGCCCGCGCCCGTCTTGATCACCGAAGACATGGTGAAGTCGATGCGCCAGGGCTCGGTCATCGTCGACATGGCGGCCGAGTCGGGTGGCAACTGTTCGCTCACGCAACCGGGCCAAGTCATCGAACGGCACGGCGTCACCATCATCGGTTACGTCGATCTGCCCAGCCGTCTGGCGCCCACCGCCAGCCAACTCTACGGCTCGAACCTCACCCACCTGCTCGCCGACATGGGCGGCGCCAAGAGCTTCCACATCGACTTGGAGGACGAGGTCGTGCGCGGCGCCATCGTGTTGCAAAACGGCGAGCTGCTCTGGCCGCCGCCGCGCAAAGCCGCGCCCAAGCCGGTCGAACGCAAAGAGCGCGCCGGCAGCGTGCCGCCGCCGGTGCCGAAAAAGGTCGAGGAAAAAGGCGCGTCGTTGGCCGTCATTGCCGGCACCCTTGGCCTGCTGCTGTTGGCCGGCGCGTTTGCGCCGCCCGTGTTCGTCGGCCACCTCACGGTGTTCGTGCTGGCGTGCTTCATCGGCTGGCAAGTGGTGTGGAACGTGACGCCAGCCCTGCACACCCCGCTGATGAGCGTCACCAATGCCGTCAGCGGCATCATCCTCGTCGGGGGAATGCTGCAGATTTCCGGCCCGGTCGCGTCGCCGGTCACCATCCTCTCCGCCATCGCGGTGCTGATCGCTACCATCAACATCGCGGGTGGCTTCTTGGTCACCCAGCGCATGCTGAAAATGTTCCAGCGGTAGGAGCTGAACCATGACAATCCCCGCGAGTTTGATAACGGTCTCCTACCTGGTCGCAGGCGTGTTGTTCATCTTGAGCCTGGGCGGGCTGTCGACGCAGGCCACGGCGCGCCGCGGTAACGGCTTCGGCATCGTGGGCATGTTGCTGGCGGTCGCCATCACGGCGCTGGGCCACGTCTCGAGCTTTGGTCTTTTGTCCGGCGCCATCGCGGTGGGCGCCGGCATCGGCGCGCTGTTGGCGTCACGCGTGGCCATGACCGGAATGCCGGAGCTGGTCGCGGTGCTGCACAGCTTCGTTGGTTTGGCGGCGGTGCTGGTCGGTATCGCCAGCTATTTGGGCGGCCACGCCTCGCCGTCGCCCACGGAACAGCTGCTGCACGAAATCGAGATTTTCGTCGGCGTTTTCGTGGGCGCGCTCACGTTTACGGGCTCCATCATCGCGTTCTTCAAGCTGCGCGGTACCATTCGCAGTAAGCCGCTGTTGCTGCCCGGGCGTCACGCGTTGAACGCGGGGTTGATCGGCGTGTGCGTCGTGCTCGCCCTGCACTACGTGGGCGTGCCCAGGTCCGAGGGCTTGCCGTCGCTCTTGATCATGACCGGCATCGCCGGCTTCATCGGCGTGCACATCGTGATGGCGATCGGCGGTGCCGACATGCCGGTCGTGGTCTCGATGCTGAACAGCTACTCGGGTTGGGCGGCGGCGGCGGCCGGCTTCATGCTCAGCAACGATCTTTTGATCATCACCGGCGCCCTCGTCGGTTCGAGCGGCGCCATCCTCAGCTACATCATGTGCAAGGCTATGAACCGCTCGTTCTTGAGCGTCATCTTCGGCGGTTTCGGCGCCGACGAGGGCAAGAAGCCCGCGCGCCCCGCCGGCGAGCCCGAAGGCGAGGTCACCGCGATTGAGCCGGGCCCCACCGCCGCGCTGCTGCGCTCCGCCAAGAACGTCGTGGTCGTGCCCGGTTACGGTATGGCCGTCGCGCACGCCCAGTACGCCTTGTTCGAGATCGCGGAGCTGTTGCGCAAGCGTGGCGCGCGCGTGCGCTTCGCCATCCACCCGGTCGCCGGGCGCTTGCCGGGTCACATGAACGTGCTCTTGGCCGAGGCCAAGGTCCCGTACGACATCGTCCTCGAAATGGACGAAATCAACGAAGATTTTCCGGAGACCGACGTGGTGCTCGTCATTGGTGCCAATGACATCGTCAACCCGGGCGCCCTGGACGATACCTCCAGTCCCATCTACGGAATGCCCGTGCTCGAAGTGTGGAAAGCCAAGACGACCATCGTCATGAAGCGCAGCATGGCCAGTGGCTACGCCGGCGTCGAAAATCCGCTCTTCTTCAAAGAGGGCACGCGCATGCTGTTCGGCGACGCCAAAAAGAACGTCGACGCCATTTTGACCGATTTGCGCAGCGAAGGCAGCTCGGCCGCGGCGTGATGCTGAAGCTCTGGTAAACGGCTTGCTCCTTTGTTGGACAAACTTGGCAGTGAGTTTTTGCGCCGTAACGCCGAGACGGCGGCGGTCGCCGACGACCCGATTCACGTCCTGAATCCGGTCGAGCGCGCGGGGCTGCGTCGGGTCTCGCGCGGCGCGGTTGCGCGGGCGGCGGTGGCTGGCGTCGTCAACGCGGTCCTGACCGGCCTCGGCGATCTGTACGCGGCGCATCTGTTTGGTCCGCTCCCCGACCACCCATTACTGGCGGAGCGCGCGCGCTATTGGGCCGTGTTTGGCAGCGGCGCCGTCGTGTTCGCGGTGCTCGAAATCTTGTACCTGGGTTGGGACGGCTTGCGCTCGGTGACTCGGCTATCGGCCGTCGCCGGGCTCGAGCTCAGCAAAGACGACAACAAAGAGGTGGCGTTGGCGTTGGCGCGCGCCGCCCTCGAGCTGCCCAACCCGCCCGAGGCGGTGCTGGGCGTGAACCCGCACCGCGAAGCCAGCAAACTGCAGCTCATTGTCGCATCGGCCGTGTACAAGCTGAAGATCGCGGTTACCAACTTCGTCTTCAAACAGCTGATGCTGCACGCGCTGCCGACGATGGCCACCCGCCTGCTGTTGGCTTTTACGGCCGTGCCGATCAACGGGCTTTGGAATGGCTTGGTGTGTTGGTCGGTGCTGCGCGAAGCACGCATTCGGGTGATGGGGCCTTCCGCGGCCGTCGACATGCTGCAGACGGTGCTCGCCGGCGAGCCGCCGCCCTCGCCGGCGTTGACGACCGCCATCCATCGCGCCGTTAGCAGCGCCATCGTGCGTACGCGCGAGCTGCATCCCAATCACGTCGCCATCGTGCGCGCGGTGCGGCTGCGCTTGGGCGAGCCGCCCGAGGGCTTGGAGCTCGACGACTCGGACAAGTTCTTGCAGCAGCTGCCCGCGCTCGAGCTCGCCGAGCGCCGGGTCGTGTTGCGCGTGCTGACGGTGGCCGCGATTTTGGACGGGCGCTTGGTGCGACCAGAACGACGCCTGCTCGCGGAAGCGTACGCCGCCGCGCAGTTGCCCCCGGGGGCGGACCACGCCGAAAAGCTGCGGCGGGCCTTCGTGGCCGGCGACATCATTCCCGCCGCCGAGCTGCGGGCGGTCGCGGCCTAGGCGTCGGCGTACGGCGAAAATTAGCAGCGCGGCTGGAAGAGACGCCGCTCAGCCGAGGTCGCCGATAACCAGAGGCAATTCGTTGCTGGCTCGACCCCTTACTCCCAGGAGGCTCGGGGCTTGGTGAGCCCGAGTCGAGAAAGCACCCATGCCGCGACATTCAACCCGCACGCTGCGCTCATCCGTTTCGTTCTTGGCATGCTTCGCGGCCGGCACGTCGGGCCTAGCCTGTTCGGGGACGGAGGCGCCGAGCCCCGAAGGGCAATCGGGCACGGTGGCGGCCGAAGGCGGCTCCAGCACCGGCGGTACCGGTAGCCCCTCGTCCAGCGCGGGCACTGGGCAAAGCGCGGGCACTGGGCAAAGCGCGGCCGGCACTGCGACCGCTGGCGGCGCTGCCGGTTCGGCGACGGGGGGCGCGCCCAGCGGCGGCGCGGCGGGCGCGGGCACGGGGGGCTCGGTCGGCGGCGCTGGTGCCGGCGGGGGCTCGGTCGGTGGCAGCACCGGCGGCGACACCGAGGTGCCGCTCGACGCCGCGCTGCTCGGCAAATGCACCGGCACCAACCCCATCGTCTGCACCTTTGCGGTGCCGGCGAACGGCAACTACACGGTCACGGTCGAGCTCGGCGGTGCCGTTGCTTCGCGTTCTCGCGTGCAGGCCGAAGAGCATCGCATCTCGGTCCCTACGGTTCAGCTCGAGGCCGGCAAATATGCCCAGTACACCTTCAGCCTGAACGTGCGCGACGAGAAGCATGACGGCTACGGCGCGCCCGAAAAAGTGCTCGACCTGCTGATCGACAACGGCGACGACAATTCGCAGATGGTGCCTCTGTTGCACGGCGTTGGCTTGGCGGCGACGCCGAGCATTCCCACCATCTTCGTCGCGGGGGACTCGACGGTGTGCGATTGGGAGCCGACCTACGCCGCCACCAAGGCGGGCCCGCTCGAACGCGGCTGGGCCCAGGAATTTTCACAGTTCTTGAAGCCGGGCATCGCGGTCGCCAACTACGCCGACTCGGGCGAAACCGCGGCGGGTTTCTACGGCAAATTCTGGCCGCCGGCCAAGGCATCGCTGCGCGAAGGCGACTACGTCTTCATCGAGTTCGGCCACAACGATCAAGGCGACTTCACCGCCGATCAGTTCAAGGCGAACATGAAAAAGTACGTGACGGACGCGCTCGCCGCCAAGGCGATACCGGTGCTACTGACACCGCTCGCGCGCAAGAGCGCGTCGGTGGCCAACCCCGGGTTCGCCGGCTTGGACCAAGCAACGCGCGACTTGGCGGCGGCCGAGAAGGTCACGCTCGTCGATCTCACGAACCTGTCGTTGACGTATTATGGGTCAGCGGGTGTAACGAAGGCGGATCTGTTCGCGACGACCAGCGAAGGCACTCACTTGGGCGAATACGGCGCGACCCAGGTCTCGAAGCTGGTGGCCGACTACTTGAAGACGACGACCCTGAGCTTGAAGGCCCTCATCAGATGAGGACAGATAGCGACGG